>Ga0209101_1000849_pt1 | contig 24492 bp, 19 predicted proteins | sample ConPoolayeCmetaG_FD_185481 | JGI IMG/M metagenome (GOLD analysis project Ga0209101, IMG submission 185481) | Hot spring microbial mat communities from California, USA to study Microbial Dark Matter (Phase II) - Cone Pool mat layer C metaG... ...
GCCCGAGCCCCGCGCCCAGCCCGAGCCCCGCGCCCAGCCCGAGCCCCGCGCCCAGCCCTACACCGTCACCCGCGCCGCCGACCGGTTGCATGACTGGCCGAACCAATGCGGCGTCAGCAGGCGCGCCCCAGGTCACCCCGATACCACAAGGCTTCGACAACCAGGCGGAGGCAAGCAACGCCCGGTTCAGGATCTATCTGCCACTCGTGACGTGCCCGGCAGGCTGAAGAAAGGGGAACCCAACTTTTCTCACGCTCCTTCCCGACGGGGGAAAACAGGAAAAATTATGGCGCCCAGACTCGTGATTACGCTCGACCCGATCCTTGAGCCGTTCCGACCAGAAATAACCTACACCTGGCGCAGCCTGCTTAGCGGGATGGGGTACGCCTGGATCGAAGAGTGCTGGAACGACGTTCCGGTTGACATTGCATATACCACCGATCCGGCGCTGGCCCCGCCGGCCCGGCTGCTCATACGGGCAGAGCCCGGACGCTGGGGACGCCCCGCGCAGCAGGTGCTCCAGGGCATAGAAGCCGGCTCGGGATGGACCCGGCCACGCTTTGGCGGCCTGAGCGAACAAGGCCCGATGGTCACACTGCAAGAGGGTCGGGTGATCATCGAGCGCGACGTGATCTTCGACGTCTTCTGGCTCCTCAGCGGGCAGGAGGAACACCAGCGCCCGCATGGCAGGCACGGCTATATCGACCTGAGCGGCGCCCCGAGCCTGGAGCTAGGCATGCTACGACAGGCGCTGGCTTCGGCCATCGGGCAGCGCCTTGAGACACAACTTGCCGACCTGGGCTACAGGCGCGGTGCGCCGCGCTGGCCCTACGGCGCGCGCCTGGCGGCTGCCTGTGGCCACGATGTGGATTACCCGGAGCTTATTCGCTGGATCGAGCCGCTGCGCATCCTTGCCCGGCAGGGACTCGCCGGCCTGGGGCCGGCCGCGTCCGTCGCGCTGGGACGGCACAGCCACTGGCACTTTCGCTCGTGGATGGAACTGGAGCGGCGTTTTGGGGCGCGCTCGGCCTTCTACTTCATAGCGCGCAAAGGATCGCTGTACGAGTATGCCACCGGCCTGCCCGACGGCTTCTACGACATCAGAGCGCCACACTTTCGCGCCCTGTTCCGCGAACTGGCCGCCGAAGGCTGGGAAATCGGCCTCCATGCCAGTTATCTGGCCTACACCAGCGCCGAGAAGTTTGCCGCCGAGCGCGCATTGCTCGCCGAGGTCAGCGGCCAGCCGATCACGGGCAATCGCCACCACTACTGGCACCTCGATCCGCAGAACCCCGAGCATACGCTGCTGCTTCATGAGCAGGTTGGCTTTGCCTATGACGCTTCGCTCACCCACAACCGTTACCTGGGCTGGCGGCGCGGCTCAAACTGGCCGTTCTACCCCTGGCACCAGGGGCAGCGCCGGCCCCTGCGCACCCTGCAACTCCCCACGGCCTGGATGGACGATCATCTGTTCGGCCAGCGCGCCGATAACCCCGGTGATCGCCGCTCCCTGTTGCGCGGCCTGGTCGAGACCACCGCTCACCAGGGGGGACTATTGCTGGTGGATGTGCATGAGTATGTCTATGACGACGCGCTGTTCCCTGGCTGGGCTGCGGCGTACCGGGAGCTGTGGGAGCACTTGTTTGCCCGCGGCGATGTCTGGTTTGCCACCCCAGGGGCGATCGCGACCCACTGGGCCGATCGCCAGGCTATGCTTGAGCAGGCCAGCGCGGGGCTTGACCCGATCGCCACACCGGTGACACCAGGCATATGGGCGCGGCGAGACTAGTCGTCTGTCACGATACTGGTGATGGCTGCCACAGGAGGGGGCGTGGGAGGACTTCGCCCTCCCTTCAGGCAGAAGGGTGGGAAAACCTGGTTTTCCCACCCTCCTCCAACCGGCGGTCAGCGGTAGATGCGGCCCCTTCGCGTACCTGCATAGCGAGAACACGTGAACCTTCTTCAGGTCTATGAGCTTTCGTACCCTCATATTCGCGCTGCTCTTCGTTCTGCCACCGGCACTCAAGCCCTGGGTGCTGCGGGTTTGCTGCGGCGCCCGGATCGGGCGCAACGTGCAGATCGGCTGGTTCGCCAGCGTGATGGGCCGCCACATCAGCCTGGGCGATCATTGCGCCATCCGGGCGCTGACCCTCATTCGCTGCGACGGCGACGTGGTGATCGGTCCCTACGCCCTCGTAAGCAGCTTTACGCTGGTCTACGGAGCCAGGGGCCTGCGTCTGGGCGCCCATAGCTACGTGGGTCCGCAATGTCTGATCAACACGGAAGAGGAGGTGCACATCGGCCATTGGAGCGCGCTGGGGGCGCGCTGCATGGTCTACACCCACGGCTCGTTTCTGCCCTACACCGAGGGCTACTGGGTGCGCTTCGGCCGGGTAACCGTGGGCAACTATGTCTGGTGCGCCGCGGGAGTCTTTTTTCAACCCGGCGCCGAGGTAGGCGACAACAGTTTTGTCAACTCACGCGCGGTGGTGAGCGGCGCGCTGCCCCCGGGCAGCGTCGCCGAGGGCAGCCCCGCCCGTGTCGTCAGCCCGATGGAACGTATGCGCCGCACACTGAACCCGCGCCAGCGCGACGCAGCGCTTATGCAGATGCTGCGTCATTTCGGCGAACTGATCCTTACTGACGGTTTGGGACTGGCGCTGCAGGAAGAACGGGGCGCGCTGCGGTTCACCTATCACCGGCAGCCGTACCGCCTCGCCGTAGCTCCCGCCCACGGGCCGCTCCCGGCGCCGGGAGCCGCCGGCGAGCGAACCATCTGGCTGGTGAACCGCCCTGGCTGGCGCCCTCCGGCGCCGGATCTCTGGCTGGATGTGGATCGCAAACAGATGACCGGCTCACGCGATCACATATACGTTGAATTGATGCTGTTTCTCAAACGCTATTACGGTGTTCAACTTGAATATGAAGAAAGGCGTTGATGTATGCCTTCCGTTCTCACCATCCTGGGCACGCGACCGGAGATCATCAAGCTCTCACCGGTGATTCCGCTGCTGGAGCAGCGTTTCGACCACGTGCTCGTCCATTCCGGCCAGCACTACTCGTATGAGGTGGACGCGATCTTCTTCGAAGAACTGGGCCTGCCGGCCCCGAAGCACACGCTGGGGGTTGGTTCGGCAAGCCACGGGGAACAGACCGCGCGCATCCTGGCCCGTCTGGAGCCGATTCTGCTCGAACGGCGCCCCGACGCGGTGCTGGTGCAGGGCGACACCAACACGACCATGGCCGGGGCGCTCTGCGCAGCCAAGCTGGGTATTCCGGTGGTGCATCTGGAGGCAGGGGGACGTTCATTCAACCGGGCTATGCCGGAAGAACAGAACCGGATCATCGTTGATCACCTCGCCGACCTGCTGCTGGCCGCTGATGACATCGCCGCCGACAACCTGCGGCGTGAGGGGCTGCCGGAGGAGCGCATCCGGATCATCGGCTCGACGGCGATCGACGCCGCCCAGCGCCACCGTGCCCGCGCCGAACAGGCGCCCATCCTCGATCAACTCGAACTGCTCCCCCAGAGCTACCTGGCGCTGACCATCCACCGGGCCGAGAATACCACCCCCGACGCGCTTCCCGGCATTGTGCGCGCCATCAACGTCCTGGCTGAAGAGCATGTCATCGTCTTCCCGGTGCACCCTCGCACCCAGGCGGCCCTGGATCGCCAGGGATTGGCCCTGTCGCCACGCGTTCGCGTCTGCCGGCCGCTGGGGTACCTTGACACCCTGCGGCTCGTCGGCGCCGCCCGCGCCTTGCTGACCGACTCGGGCGGTTTGCAGGAAGAAGCGGCGGTGCTGGGCACGCCACTGCTGATTGTGCGCAACGAGACCGAGTGGCGCTACCTGGTGGATGCCGGGGTAGCCGTGCTGATCGGCAATACCTTCGAGTCCATCACGACCGGCGCCCGCGCCTGGCTCGCCCCACAGGCCCTCGCGCGCCTGCGCGCAACACCCGCTCCGGTGCGCGCCGGGGCCGCGGAACGGGCGGTGGAGGCCATCGCCGCCCTCCTGGGCGGCCCGCAGCAGCCCGGCGCCGTGTAACAGAACTGTCAGCATCCATAAGCGTTTGATTTAGCGAATCGTTAGAACCCTTCGGTATCGTACCTTGCGGCACGAAGAAGCATGCGATCCAACGTGCGTTCAGTGCCTTAACGTGGAAATGGGTAAACTGCAGCGCATCAGGTGTCTATGCAGCCTGGCCTTCGACCGTGATGCGCAAACGTGTGGGCGGGTTTCGCCCGCCCGCACGCGCCCATGGGGCAAGCCGGGACAGGGGAAAGCCCGGTTCAGCATCTTCGACCGCTGTGATGACAATGGCCTGGGAGTTCGTTTCCGATGCGTAACCAGTTCAAGCTCTACCTCTCACGCCAGGCAACCTCGCTTCCACGCTACGCGCTAGAGCAACTGATCCAGGCGACACTGGCCTGGGTCCCCGGCCTGCCTGGCATTGGCCTGCGCGCCCTGGCCTACCGGACAATGCTCCGGATGGACGGCGTCGCCGCGATCGAAGACGGCGTGCGGATCCGCTTCGCCGACAACGTGCGACTGGGCCGGGGGGTCTATCTGGATCACGGGGTCTACCTGCACGCCTGCCCTGGAGGAATCAGCATCGGCGCCGACAGTCTGGTGATGAAGAACGCCATTCTGCACGTCTACAATTTCCGCGATCTGCCCCACAGCCACATCACCATCGGGGCGCGCTCGCTGATCGGCGAGAGTTGCATCCTGCGGGGACAGGGGGGGATCACTATCGGCGATGATGTCTATCTGGGCACACTGGTGCAACTCCTGGCCGTCAACCACGTGTTCAGCGACCCCAACCGGCCCATCAGCCACCAGGGGATCACCGCCCAGGGCATCAGCATTGCCGACGGCGCATGGATCGGCAGCGGCGCCATCGTCCTCGACGGGGTGACGATCGGGCGCAACGCCGTGATCGGGGCCGGCGCCGTAGTCACCAAAGATGTCCCTGACTACTGTGTCGCGGTAGGCAATCCTGCCCGGGTGGTGCGCGATCTGCGTCGCGATCCGCTGCCCGCGCCGGAACCTGAACTGGTCGTTTACTAACTTGTAACCCCGACCGCCCGGGTCGGGCGTATAGAGGAGCGGCTCGTATGCCCACGCTCTCCGTAGTGATACCCGCCTACAACGAAGAAGACGGCATTGCAGCCATTGTTGAGCGCGTTCTGGCGATCCGGCCGCACCTGGCCGCAGTCGGCGTCGACGACCTGGAGTGCATTGTGGTTGACGACGGCTCGACCGATGGCACCGCGGCCATCGTGCAGGGCTATGGCGACCAGGTGCGCCTGATCCGGCAGCAGAATCGCGGCTACGGCGGCGCCCTGAAGACGGGCTTCAGCGTGGCCCGTGGCGACCTGATCGGCTTTCTCGATGCCGACAGCACCTACCCGCCTGAGCGCTTCCCGGACATGTGCCGCCTGGCGCTCGATGGCGCCGACATCGTCATCGGCAGCCGCATGGCGGGCGAGCACAGTGAGATGCCACTGGTGCGCCGCATCGGGAACACCATCTTTGCCACGATGCTCTCGCTGGTATCAGGCGTGCGCATCAGTGACAGCGCCAGCGGCCAGCGCGTGCTGCGGCGCTCGGTGTTGCCGATGATCTACCCCCTGCCCAACACGCTGGACTTCACCCCGGCGATGAGCACACGGGCCCTGCACGAGGGTGTGAAGATTGTCGAGATGCCCATTCCTTACAAGGAACGCTCGGGCCGCAGCAAGTTGAGCGTGGTGCGTGACGGGCTGCGCTTCACCCGATCGATTGTCTGGACCGCGCTGACCTACAACCCGGTGCGGATCTTCGGCGGCCTGGGGCTGGCGCTGCTCCTGGCAGCCCTGTTGATCGTCGGTGGTCAGATTGGGTTGCATCTCGCCGCCGGTCAGACGGGCTGGTCTTTCCCCATGCTCTTCGGGGCCCTGGTTCTGGCTGTAGCCGGAGTGACGTTGTACACTACCGGCACGACCTTCAGCTACGTGGTGGCCCTCTTCCACCGCCGGCCGATCCGCCAGGGGCTCTTCGGGCGCCGTGGCAATGGCCGCCGTATCGAGAAGCACTACTGGTGGCTGGGCCTCCTGGCGATTGTCGGCGGCTTCGCCACCTACGTGGCAGCCGTCTTGTTTGACCTGACCAACCCGGCTATGGCCGCCTCGTGGTTCGCGCCGGTGGTCAGTGCGCTGCTGGTACTTACCGGCGTGCAACTGGTGAGCGCCTGGAGCCTGGCGCGGGTGCTGGCCGAACTGAGCCGACGCGAGGTGGAAGCCGAGGCCGACCTGAACTGGAACTACACTCCCGCGCCGGCATTGCGCAGCGAGGCGGCAGTCTAAGGTATTATCAGACACCTATCGCGCCTGACGCGCGCAACAAGGAGAACTTGCAGATGAGCGAGCACGAACACGACGCCACCCCCACCCCTACCGACAATGGCGCCGAGAAGCGCGTCGCCCCCGGCGACAAGACCAGCGGCATCAAGCTGGTGGCCCCGGCCAGGGCCGATGAGCGGGCCGGCGAGATCCGCTTCGTTGAGATGCCTCGCGAACGCCCGAAGCGCCTTGATGTGCTGGTGCTGAATCCGCCCTCGCCTGACGGCGACCTGTTCTTGCGCGACATCGCGCGCGTCGGGCGGCGCACCCGCGACGGGATCATCTGGCCACAGACCGCCCTGGCCCAGATCGGCGCCGTGGTCAAAGAGGCCGGCTACAGTGTCGAGGTGATTGATGCGATCGGCCTGATGATGGACTGGAAGTCGTTCGAGAAGTATATGTGGGAGAAAAAGCCGCGCTACATGATCATCCATGCCACGGCGCCCACGTTGACGAACGATATGCGCACCACCTTCATCGGCAAGGCCGTCGGCACCATCACCATGGCCATCGGCACCCACGTCACGCCGATGAGCCGCGAGACCCTCGAGGCCTACCCGACGCTCGATGTCGTCGTGCGCGGCGAGCCTGAGTTGACCATCGTGGATGTGATCAAGACGATCGACCGCCAGGTGGAACTGGAGAAGGCGACCGAGACGGTGCCGGTCGGCAATCCCGACCTGACCGCGCCCTGGCGCAAACTGCCCTTCCCCGACGCTTCGTACCTGACCACCCGCGGACGCTTCCTGGGGGTCTATCCCCAGACGATCGCCCGGGCACTGCGCGAGACCCTGGGCATCGCCTACCGCGATGAGCACGGCGAGGTGCGCATCAACCCTGACCGGCCCTTCATCGAGAACCTTGACAGCCTGCCCATCCCGCTCCACGATCAACTGCCCTGGCGCAAGTACAAGGTGCCGATTGTCGGCGGCCCCTACACCTTCGTGCTCACCAGCCGCGGCTGCCCGGCTGGCTGTCGCTACTGCATCAAGCACGTCACCTATCAGTCGAGCGTGCGCCACCGCAGCCCGGAGCACGTGCTCCAGGAGATGATCATGCTCAAGGAAATGGGCATGCATCATATCCACTTCGAGGCCGACCTGTTCACGGTCAAGAAGGAGTTCGTCTACGACCTCTGCAACACGATCATCAAAGAAGGTTTGCAGTTGCGCTGGAGTTGCAACAGCCGGGTCGACTTCGTCGACGAGGCGGAGTTGCAACTGATGCGGCGGGCGGGCTGCTTTATGATCGCCTGGGGCCTGGAGAGCGGCAGCGAGACGGTGCTCAAGCGCGCGCGCAAGGGCACCACCGTCAAGCGCATCGAGGAGACGATTGCCGCCAGCCACCGCGCCGGCATCATGAACTGGGGCTACTTTATCATCGGCCTCCCCGGCGAGACGGTCGAAACCATCCAGCAGACCATCGCCCTCTCCAAGCGCATCCCGGTGGACATCGCGCTGTTCCACATCGCCACCCCCTACCCGGGCACGCCCTTCTACTACGAGGCGGTCGAGAATGGCTGGATCCAGATGAACCAGTGGGAGGACTACGATATGTACTCCCACACGGTGCTGAACTACCCGCACCTCAGCTCGAAGGATCTCGAGTACTGGGCCAAACGCGCCGCCCGCGAGTGGTCGTTGCGCCCCGGGCCGATCAAGACCTTCCTCAAGGGCGCAGCCAACCCCGACACCCTCGGCCAGCTCTGGACCATCGGCGTCAACCACCTGAAGTGGATGGGCGGCAGCCTGCAGGGCAAAGGGATGCAGCGCCTGGCCGGTTCGGGTGACTGAGGACCGTCACGCTCCCACGTGTGGTCGGACGAGAGGGGAGGCCGTAACCTCCCCTCTCATGTAACCGGGGGTACCTGGCGATGTCAGAACAACTCTCAGTCGGGCACGCGCCTCTCACCCATCAATCAGCCGCCGCGCGGCGAAGCTGGGAACGGACCATCGCCCTGGCCCTCGCTTTTCTGGTCGCGCTCCTGGCACTGATCAACCTGCCCTACGCGCCGCCGACCTGGTTCGATGAAGGTTCGCACCTGCACGTGCCTGAAACCCTGGTGCGGTACGGCGTTTACGCCGATATCAGCAGCGAGGGCTTTCGCTACTTCGGGCCAACGATCGGCGTCGGGCCAACGGTGATGCTGCCCGTGGCCGCCGCGTTCAAGCTCGGCGGGGTGGGCCTGATCCAGGCGCGCCTGGTGATTGTGGCCTATATGGCCCTCGCGCTCGTCGCGCTCTACCTCCTGGCGCGCCGGCTCTACGGCTGGCAGGTGGCCGTGCTGGCGTTGCTGCTGGCGCTGGCTTCCCGGACGCTCCGTTTTGATGGGCTGATCGAGTACGGGCGCCAGGTGCTCGGCGAGGCGCCGGGCATCGCCTTTCTCTTGCTCGGCCTGCTCGGGTACGGCGCTGCTATCCTGAAGCCGGCGACGGCGCGCCGCTCCAGCCTGCTCGCCGGCCTGGCCTTTGGCCTGGCCCTGGTGACCAAGAACCAGTTTGTGCTGATCGTTCTGCCATCGCTGGCGCTGCTGGCCCTGCTCGACTGGATCTACTACCGGGCGGGCAACTGGTGGCTGCGCCTGGCCCCGCCGGTGATTGCCGCGGCGTGCTTCGGGATCTGGACCCTGGTCATGCTCACCTTTTTTGGTCCCGATGGTTTCGCGGCGAACCTGGCCAAGACGCGCCAGGCTGCCGGCGGCGCGATCTTCGTCTTTGACTCGGAAGCGAGTCTGCGAGCCGCGCGCTACCTGATCCAGGTCTACGGCGGGTTGCTCCTCCCGGGTCTGGCCTATGGCCTCTGGCGCGCCCGCGCGCGCAGCCCGTGGGCGCTGGCGCACCTGGCCCCGATCCTGATGGCGGTGCTCTGGATCGCCTGGTTCATGATCTCGCTGGGCTGGCCGCGCTACGCCTTCCCCGCCGTGATCCTCGGGTCCCTCCCGGTGGCCCTGCTGGCCCACGATCTCTTCCAGGCGCTGCGGAACCGCCGGCGCGCGGCCCTGGCCTGGCTCGGCGCAGCCTATCTGGCGCTGGTCATTCTGGCGCCGCTGGCCCTGACCACCCGGGTCGTGCTCAGCCCGCGCTACGCCGCCCACGAGATGGCTGCGTATCTCGACCGCAACGTGCCTGTCAGCGCCATCATCGAGACCTGGGAACCGGAGATGGGCGTGCTCACCGACCATACCTACCACTACGTACCCACAGAACTGCTCGACCCGGCCGTGCGTCACGCCTGGCTTGGCGGCGCGCCCGTCCAGTACGATGGGCTGGAAGCCCGTCCGCCCTACGTATTGCTCGGTCCGTTCAGCGCCTACACCCGGATCTACCCGGACGACGTGCTGGAGCGAGACTACCAGGTCATCTTCACTGCTGAGCCGTATGCGTTGCTGCGGCGCAGCGCGCCGTGAAACGGAGGCAGGAGCAATGCGGCGCTCACTTCTCATCTTCTTCCTGCTCCTCACCTGCTACGCCTACGTGCTGCCCCGCTGGTCGGACTGGAACCAGAACTCGCGGCTGAACCTGGTGCTGGCCATGGTTGACGATGGCACGGTCAGCATCGACCGCTACGTCGCCAATACCGGCGACTACGCCATCTACCAGGGGCGCGCCTACACCGATAAGCCCCCAGGGCTTTCGTTCCTGGCGATGCCCGTGTACATGGCCCTCAGCCCGGCGCTGGGCATCCCACCGGTGCGTGAGCGTCTGGAAGCAATCGGTAGCGGAACGGCCTTCCAGTCCACGCTGCGCGAGGACGGCAGCGGACTGCGGACCGACAAACTGCGCTTCGCCCTGGTGCAGTACGCATTGACCCTGGTCGTCGTGGCCACCGCCGCGGCGGCTCTGGGGGTCATCATCTACCTGGCGCTCTTGCGCCTGGGGGTGGCCCCGTCCCTGGCAGCTCTGGGCGCCCTGGCCTACGGCCTGGGCACCAGCGCCGCGCCCTACGCCGGCAACTTCTACAGCCATCAGGTCGCCGCCGCGCTGCTCTTCGGGGCCTTCTTCGTGGCCTGGCCGCGCGACGATGAAGCGGGCCGGCCCGCCTACGTCCGCGGGCTTCTCTGCGGGCTGCTGCTCGGCTGGGCGGTCATCAGCGAGTATCCGGTCGCGCTGCCGGCCGCGCTGATCGGCCTCTACGCCCTGGCGCGGCGCGGCTGGCGCTGGATCGGCCCGCTGGCGCTTGGGGGCGCCCTGCCCCTCGCGCTCCTCATCGTGTACGACCTGGTCGCCTTCGGCACGCCCCTGCCCATCGGCTATGCCCACTCGGCCCTGTGGCAGGAGCAGCACCACACCGGGTTCATGAGCATCACCGGGCCCCGCGCCGAGGCCCTCTGGGGCCTGACCTTCGGAACCTTCCGCGGGCTTTTTGTGCGCGCGCCGTGGCTGCTGCTCGCGCTGCCGGCAGCGATCGTCTGGTGGCGTGGCGGGGCGCGACGCACTGAGTGGTGGCTCCTGATCCTGGCGCCGCTGAGCCTGATCCTCTTCTATGGATCATCGGCGATGTGGTGGGGCGGCTTCTCTGCTGGCCCCCGCTACATCGTACCGATCATCCCCTTCCTGGCCCTCAGCGCCGCCTGGCTCGCAGCCCGGCTCTGGACGCGAGCGGTGGGACGCGCGGCGGTGACAGTGCTGGTCCTCGGGTCAGTTGCCCTGGTCTGGATCGAAAGCGTCGCAGGACAACTCTTTCCCAGCGATGCGATCCGGAATACCTGGACCGGTTACGTGTTCCCCGCCTGGGCCGCTGGAGATATTGCGCGCAATCTGGGTATGGCCCTCGGCCTTGCCGGAGCGATGAGCCTGATCCCGCTGCTGCTGGCAACCCTGGCCCTGGCCGCGTTGATGGTGATCCCGGCGAACCAGCGACGGTCGCGGCCTTCGGCAGTCGTAGGGGTTAACACCGCCCTGCCAAACGAGGATGGTCTTTGACAGCAACCGGCGGATGTGGGGGACCGGCTTTCCCGACACGCTCCTTCTCGGAGGGCTTCGGCCTCCCAGCCGCAGGACCCATCGATCTCAGCCGACGCAACACGTGAGTCTGCCATGCGCATCCTGATGTTGACCCTGGTGGCGCCCTATCCGCCCGATAGCGGCCCCAAGGTCAAGACCTACAACCTGCTCCAGTACCTTGGCCGTCACCACGAAGTCACGCTGGTCTCGCTGGTGCGCTCCGCGCAGGAACGGGCCCATGCCGAGAGCCTGCGGGGCCTGTGCCAGGCGGTCCACACGGTGCCCTTCAGGCGCTCGCGCCTGCGTGACGCGCAACACCTGCTGGTCGGTTCGTTCACGGGCGAGTCGTTCATTATGCGCCGCGACGCCTCGCCCGAACTGGATGCCCTGCTGCGCGACCTGGTCCGCCGCGAGAGCTTCGACATCATCCACGCCGATCAACTCAACATGGCCCGCTTCGCGGCGGACCTGCCCGGCGCACGGGTGCTGGACGAGCACAATGCCGTCTGGACGATTGTCGCCCGCATGGCCCGCCACGGCGGCCCGTTGCCGAAGCGGCTGTTCCTTGAACTCGAGGCGCGGCGGTTGCGCCGTTACGAGGCCCGTGTCTGCGCCCGCTTCGACGCCTTGCTGGCGGTCAGCGAGCCAGATCTGCGCTTCCTCGAACTGGCCGCCGCCGAGGCCGGAACCCGACTGCCGCCGACAACGATGATTCCCATTGCCGTGGACGCGCTCGGCGAAGCCCCGGTGCAGCGGGTTGCAGCGCCACGCACGATCCTCAGTATGGCCACCATGTTCTGGCCGCCAAACGTCGACGGGGTGCTGTGGTTCGCCCACGAGGTGTATCCGCTGGTCAGGCGCGAAGTGCCGGAGGTGAACTTTGCGGTAGTAGGCGCGCGACCGCCGGTGACGGTGCGCCAGTTGAGCGAGCGCGACCCGAGCATCACCGTGACCGGTTACGTTGAGAACCCCCGACCCTACCTGGAGCAGACCGCGGCTCTGATCGTGCCGGTGCGGGCCGGGGGTGGCATGCGGGTCAAGATCCTGGAAGCCCTGGCCCGCGGCCTGCCGGTTGTCTCGACCACCATCGGCTATGAGGGGATTGACCTTACGCCGGGCGAACACCTGCTGGTCGGCGACACCCCCGCCGACTTCGCGGCGGCCCTGGTGCGCATCCTGCGCGACCCCGGCCTGGGGCAGCGCCTGGCTGCCGCCGGGCGCCGTGTGGCCGAGGAACGCTACGACTGGCGCGTGGTCAACCCGCGCGTTGAAGCGGCCTATGCCGCGGCCCTGGCCCGCGCCGAGGCGCGGAGGGCTGCGGCGTTTCCGGTGTACCGATGAGCATACTATCCGCCACACCCGATCAGGTCAGCGCCAATGGAGCAGGTGCGCGGTTGCGGATCCTCTTCGTCGCGCCCTACGCACCCTCACCGATCCGCGTGCGCCCTTTCCAGTTCCTGCGCCAGCTCGTGGCCCGGGGCCACGCGGTCACCCTGGTCTGCCCGATCAGCGGGGCCGACGATGGCCGGGCGCTCGACACCCTGCGCGGGCTGTGCCCGACCGTGGCCGTGCCGCACGGGCGCCGGGCCATCCTGGAAGCATACCTGCGCGCCGTTCCCGGCTCACTGCCGCTCCAGGCGGCCCATTGTCTCAGCCCGGCGCTGGTGAAGGCAGTGCGTGAGGCAATGGCCAGCGATCGTTTTGACATCGTGCACATCGAACACCTGCGCGGCGCCGAGGTCGCCCGCGTCGCCGCGGCGGGGCTACGCGGCGCCCCGCCCCTGGTGCTGGATGCGGTTGACAGCATCAGCCTGCTCTTCGAGCGGGCCTTGCGTCATAACCCCGCCCCGGGCACGCGGGCCATGGCATTGCTCGACCTGGCCCGCACCCGGCGCTATGAGGCGGCTTATGGGCGATCCTTCGCCCAGGTGGTGATCACCTCGCCGGAGGACCGCTGGGCGCTGGACACGCTGCGCGGGCAGTTCAATCAGCCCCCTGGCGCGCCGATCCGGGTCGTGCCGAATGGGGTTGACTGCGACTACTTCCAGCCGCCGCAAACAGCGCGTGAACCGGCCACGATCCTCTTCAGCGGCAAAATGAGTTACCACGCCAATGAAGCTGCCGCCCTGCACCTGCTGCGCGAGATCATGCCCCTGGTCTGGCGGCAGCGCCCCGACGCGCGCGTGGTGATCGCCGGCGCCAACCCCGGGCCGCGCCTGCGGGCCTGCGGGCGCGACCCGCGCATCGAGATTACCGGCTACGTCCCGGAGTTGCGCACCTACCTGCAGCGCGCCACCCTGGCCGTAGCGCCCCTCACTTACGGCGTGGGCATTCAGAACAAAGTGCTGGAAGCCCTGGCCTGCGCCACCCCGGTGGTCGCCGCGCGTCAGGCGACGGTTGCGCTACGCGCGCGGGCGGGGGTTGAGTTGCTGGGCGCCGGGAGCGTCTCCGCCTTCGCTGAAGCGATTGTCACCCTGCTTGAGGACGCAAGCCTGCGCGCGCGCCTGGGCCAGGCTGGTCGGGCCTATATTGAGCGCCACCACACCTGGAACGCCAGCGCCGCAACCCTGGAACTTGCCTACCACGCCGCACTGCAGGCAACCCCTTCCCTCGATCCCAAACGGTAAGTCCGGGCAAGATGAAAATAGGTTCCTCTTGGGAGGGCTGCGCCCTCCCATACCCTCCCGCGGGCGGGGGGATGGGGGAACCTGGTTTCCCCATGGTCACGTGAGACGGTCATGCGCATGGCGCACGACGCCCAATGACCATGACCTGGGAGCGCGGGCGTCCCGCCCGCATCGCGGCTCCGCGGGCACGGTGACCGCCCCTGCCCTGACCCTCCCCCGCCGGGGGCGGGAACCCGGCGCCTCCCCCCAGCGGCGGGAGGCTGGGAGCGGGGCTGAACCCGGCGAACGATGGTTACCTCAGCCGTCCATGCGGCTCGCGCCGCACACCGACGGGATGAACATACGACTGTTCCTGGGAGGGCTACGCCCTCCTAGACCCTCCCACCGGGTGGGGGGATGGGGAAACCCGGTTTCCGCATCCCTCTGCGGGGCAGGGGCGGGGGGAAACCCGATACCCCCACACCCCTGGCTCCGCAGCCTATGTTCACGTTAGCAGCACGGTACCGAACTCTAAACAAACTGTCAGATGTCCTAAGAGGACCATTTAGTTAAAAGTTAGAAGCTTCGAGCATACTGAAGGCCGTACGCGGGCAGGAATCCTCTCGCGTAACGAAGCTCCGTCTGGAGAAGGCGGGGCTGAGTGAGGAGAAAACAACCAATGCAGACATGCGACCTATCTATCGTCATTCCGTGCTACAACGAAGCTGAAGGCATCCCCACGATGCGCGAGCGGCTCAGCGAGGTGCTCCCCGTATTGCGCCGGCGCGGTAGCGTCGAACTCATTCTGGTCGATGATGGCAGCCGCGACAACACCAGGGAGTTGCTCGCCGGCGCTTTCGGTGATGTGCCCGGGGCGCGTATTGTCAGCCACGACCGCAACCGCGGCCTCGGGGCGGCCCTGCGCACGGGCTTCGCGCACAGCCGGGGCGCGGTGATTGTCACCTGTGACAGTGACGGGACGTACCCCTTCGCTGAAATCCCGGCGCTGCTCGACCGGCTGACGCCCGATGTCGATATCGTTACTGCCTCGCCGTACCATCCGGGAGGCGGCATCGAGAACGTGCCGGCGTATCGGGTGGCGATCAGCAAGAGCGCTTCGCTCTGCTACCGCCTGCTGATTGATTGGAACATCCACACGTACACTGCGCTGTTCCGGGCCTGCCGTCGGGAGGTGATCGAGCGGATCGTGACCCGCGCCGATGGGTTCCTGATGGTCACCGAACTCCTGGTTGAAGCCCGGCTGGCCGGTTACCGCATCGCGGAGTACCCCACAACCCTGCGCGTTCGCCGCTACGGGCAATCCAAGGCGAAAGTGCTGCGCATCACCCGCACCCACCTGCGCTATATGGCCGGCCTGATCGGGCGGCGCCCCACTGGCCGCCAGGGTTGGAACACAGCGCCGCGCCCCGAGTAAGTCATCGCCCTCGCAGCCGCCTGAAGGAGAGCCAGGGAATGCAGCATATCGACGAAGTGACCGCCCCCGTGCGCGTCTCAGCCCCCACCAGGGCAACGGCACGGCGAATCGGAGGGTTGTTGATGAGCACATGGATGCTGATCCTGATCGCGACCGTCATGGGAATTGTCGGTCAAACGATGTTGAAACACGGGATGAATCAGATGGGTCCGCTGGGCCTGAGCGCTGAAACGGTACCGGGGATCATCTGGCAGATCGTGCGCTCGCCATACGTGATCGGGGGTTTGCTCATCTACGGTTTCGGCACCTTCTTCTGGTTAATCACCCTTTCACGGATCGACCTGAGCGTTGCCTATCCGTTTGTGAGCTTGAACCACGTGCTTCTTTTCCTGATCGGCTGGCTCATTCTGCGTGAGAGTGTCAATCCTCTGCGAGCGGCCGGGGTCGCCGTCATCTGCGTCGGCATGATCCTGGTGGCCAGATCGTAGCATTCCAGCGCCGAACGCCTGCACGACACGAACGAATCCTTCAACCCATTGACCGTGCAAGGTCAACTATGGCGCCCTGGAGCTAAGTCTCTGTGGCTTAGCCCCCGGTAGAGAGTTCTGACACCTATGATAACCCCACTCAACCGCTATCTCGACCTGGTGTCGCAGAGTCTGCAACAACTGCCGCATGAACCTCTCCAGGCGATTGCCGATGCGCTCTGGCACACCTACGAACGTGACGGCACGATTTTTGTTTGCGGCAATGGGGGCAGCGCCGCCACGGCCTCCCACTTTGCCTGCGATCTGGCCAAATGGACGATCAAGCCCGGCGCGCGCCGCGTGCGGGCGCTGGCCCTCACCGATAACGTTTCGGTGATGACCGCCTTCTCCAATGATCAGGGCTATGCCGACGTGTTCGTCGAGCAGTTGATGACCCATTATCGCCCTGGCGACCTGCTGTTCGCCATCTCGGGGAGCGGTAACTCGCCGAACGTCCTGGAGGCCGTCAGTTGGGCCAATGCCCAGGGCGCGATCACCATCGGTCTCACGGGCTTCGACGGCGGCAAACTGGCCCGTCTCGCTCAGATCAGCCTGCACAGCGCGACCTACCACATGCCGGCAGTGGAAGATGTGCATAGCGCCGTCTGCCACTCACTGGCGGTCACAATGGGCCTGCGCATCGAAGAGAGTCTCCTGGAAGTGAGCGAGGTAAAGCCTGAACCGCGCTACGCGCTGGTTGCGCGACCGATAGGAGGCCGGCCATGATCCCCGTCGCCCGTCCCCAGATCGGCCCCGAGGAGGAAGAGGCCGTCCTTGCCGTGCTGCGTTCGGGTATGCTGGCCCAGGGACCCGAGGTCGCGCGGTTCGAAGCGGCCTTCGCAGCGGTCTGCGGCGTGGCGCACGCCATTGCCGTAAGCAACGGCACGGCGGCCCTCTTTCTGGCTCTGCGGGCCCACGACATCGGACCCGGCGATGAAGTGATCACCACACCGTTCAGCTTTATCGCCACCGGCAACAGTATCCTGATGGCCGGCGCGCGTCCGGTCTTCGTGGACATTGATGAACAAACCTTCAACCTCGATCCTGCCCAGGTGGAGGCGGCAATCACGCCGGCAACGCGGGCGATCATGCCCGTCCATCTCTACGGCCAGCCGGCGGCGATGGACGCCCTGTGCGCCATCGCCGAACGCCACGGGCTGGCAATCATCGAGGATGCCGCGCAGGCGATCGGGGCCCACGATCAGGGGCGCCCGGTGGGCAGCTTCGGCACCGGCTGTTTCTCGCTCTACGCCACCAAGAACATCATGTCGGGCGAAGGCGGGATGATCACCACCAACGATCCGCAGCTCGCCGACCGGCTCCGGCTCTTGCGGAGCCACGGCAGCCGGGTGCGGTACTACCACGATTTCCTGGGCTACAACTTTCGGATGACCGACCTCCAGGCGGCGATCGGCAATGCCCAGCTTGCCAAGCTCGAGCGCTTCACCGAGCGCCGGATCGCCAACGCGGCCTACTTCGACCGGACGATTACGCACCCTCAGGTGCTCAAACCGTTCGCCCGGCCCGGCGCGCGCCATGTCTACCACCAGTACACCGTGCGCATCCTGGGCGACCGTGACGAAGCGATGCGCCAGCTACGCGCCGCAGGCGTGGATACGGCAGTGTTCTACCCGTTGCCCATTCCGCACCAGCCGATGTACCGCGCGCTAGGCTACGACCAGTCGCTGCCGGTCGCCGAACGGCTCAGCAGCCAGGTGCTGGCGCTGCCGGTGCATCCTGGCCTGAACGACGAAGAACTGATCCGCATCAGCGAAGCGGTGAATGCGCTGTCACTTGAGACCAGCGAGGTGCTGAGCCGGTAGTGCTAACGTGAACATGGGGGAACCAAGTTCCCCCATACCCCCGTTTTCATTGGGCGGTGTGCCGCCCGGCGGCATGGACGGCTGAGGTGAACATAACCCCCTGGAGCGGGGTCCGGGGAAACCGGGTTTCCCCAGACCCCGGCCCGCAGGAGCATGTGGGGAGTGTGCCGCCCCCGTGCGGATGCGGGCCTCCGGCCCGCGCACCCGGCCCGCGTGCCCGGCGCCCTCCCGTGGACATCCCGTTGGGGTGTAGCCAGACCGCACGAAAGGCCGACCAGAAATAGATACAGGAAAGAACTGATGATTGACATCATTGGCGGTGGCATTCTAGGACTTACGCTGGCCCACGAGTTCTTGAAATGGGGCAAATCGGTCCGGGTCTGGGAGCGCGCTCCCACCCTGGGCGGCCTGATGGGGCGCACCACCTTCGACGAACTGGGCGGCATGAGTTGTGATCGCTACTACCACGCCATTCTGAGCAGCGATCAGACCCTGATGAGCCTCATGGACGAACTGGGCCTGCGCAGCCGCCTGCGCATGGTCTCAACTAAAATGGGCTTCTACCACGATGGGCGCTGCTATCCGATGACAACGCCCCTCGAGTTCCTGCGTTTCCCGCCTCTGAACATGATCGACCGCATGCGGCTGGCGTACACCATCCTGGCCTGCCGCCAGATCAAAGACTGGCGCGCCCTGGAGCAGATCCCGGTCGCGGAGTGGCTGCGGCAACTGAGCGGTGAGAAAACGACCCGCCACATCTGGGAGCCGCTGTTGCGGGCCAAGTTCGACGGTGACTTCTCGCAGGTGCCCGCGACCTACATCTGGTCACGGCTGGTGCGCACCACCGATACCCGGACCAGAGGCGGAAGCCAGGAATTGATGTGTTACCTGCCCAACGGGTATCAGGAACTGATCGATGCACTGGCGGCGGCGGTGCGCGCCCGCGGGGGCATGATCACCACCGGCGCCACGGTTGACCAGGTGCGTGTCGCTGATGGGCGCGTGACGGGCCTGAGCATCAACGGCGCCGAGTATGCCAGCGACCAGGTGATCATTACCACGCAGACGCCTATCGCTCGCCGGCTGCTACCGCCCGAGGCCGCGGACGTTAGCGCGCGCTGGAGCCGCCTGGAGGGCTTCCTGGGCATTGTCTGCGTATTGCTGGTGCTGCGCCGCAGCCTGACACCGTACTACACCCTGAACATCACCGACGAGCGTATTCCCTTCACTGGCGTGATCGAGACAACGAACCTGATCGATCCGGCCTGCGTGGGCGGCTACCACCTGGTCTACCTGCCCAAGTACGTGGCGCCAGGCAGCCGCTACGCCACGATGCCCGATGACGAACTCCAGGCAACCTTCCTCGGCTACCTGCGCCAGATGTTTCCTGACCTGCGTGACGAGGAGATCGCCGCGGTGCGCATCGGTCGTGAGCGTTATGTCGAGCCGTTGCACCCCGTGGGCATGACCGACCTCATCCCGCCGATACGCAGCGCGATCGCCGGGCTCTACCTGGCCAACACTAGCCAGATCTATCCGCAGTTGACAAATGGCGAGTCGGTGTGCGCCTTTGCCCGCCGGACCGCAGGGGAAATCATCGCTGACGTTGCCGGGCGCAACAGGCTCACCTCGGCAACCCTTGTCAGCGCCTGAGATCCTTCATGAAATGGATGGTGGGGACAGCTATGAACAACCAGATGCTCGACATTCTCACCGGACAGCTCTTCCCAGCCAGAGAAGCTCGGCGCAACGAATGGCGATGGTTGCTTCTGGGTGTAGGACTGGGTGATGCCGTTTGCGTGGCCGGAGGGTTTATCCTGGCCTACCTGCTCCGTTTTTTCACCGACTGGGCGATCTTCTACCCCGGTGATGCGCGTATCGGCTTCTATACGACGCTCATCGTCCTGCTCGTCCCGTCCTGGATGGCGCTCTTCGCCCTGTACGGTCTGTACAACCCTCACATCATCTTTGGAGGCACAACCGAATACGCCCGCATTTTCAACGCCTGTACCGTGGGCCTGCTGGTGATCGTTGTGCTCACCTTCCTCCAACCGGACTTCGTGATCGCGCGGGGATGGCTGCTGCTGGCCTGGGCCTCCGTCTCAGCAATGGCGATCGGATGGCGCTTCATCGCCCGGCGCGTGGTCTACTCGCTCCGGGAACGGGGCTACCTGATCCAGCGTTCGGTGGTGCTGGGAGCCAACGCCGAAGGGCAGGCAGTTGCCCGGCAACTGAATGCCTCACGCAAAGCCGGCGTACAGGTGATTGGCTTTGTTGACGATCACCTGGCGCCGGGCACAGAAGTGCTGCCGGGAGTGCCGGTGCTCGGCCCGGTTACGGCCTTTGAGGCCATCGTCACGCACACAGGTGTGGACAGCGCGATCATTGCCGACACCGAGATGGTGCGGGAGCGATTGCCTGCAGTGTGCGGCGCTATGGAGGCCCTGCGCCGCCTGGACGTCTCGCTTGCGCCGGGGATCTTCGAACTGCTGACCGTGGGGGTGGAGGTGCGCGAGCGGGGTTCCGTGCCCCTGCTCGGGCTCAACAAGACGCGCATTACCGGTCTGCACGCGGTCGGGAAGGCGATTATCGACCGGGGAGGGGCGCTGGCGGCCTTGATTCTGCTGAGCCCCCTGCTGATCCTGGTGGCTCTGCTCGTGCGCCTCGACAGCCCGGGGCCGATCATTTACCGCCGCCGGGTCGTGGGAGTGGGCAACCAGACCTTCGACGCCTTCAAGTTCCGCACCATGCGAGTGGACGGCGAGAAGTTGTTGACACCCGAACTGCGCAAAGAACTGAACGAGACCGGCAAACTGCAAAACGATCCCCGGATTACCCGGCTCGGGCGCTTCCTGCGGCGCACCAGCATCGACGAACTGCCCCAGTTGGTGAATGTGCTGCTGGGTCAGATGAGCCTGGTCGGCCCGCGGATGATCACTACCGACGAACTGCGGCACTTCGGGCGCTGGCGCCACAACCTCGTAACCGTGCGCCCTGGCCTCACCGGGCTGTGGCAGATCAGCGGGCGCAGCAACCTCGGCTATGAAGAGCGCGTGCGCCTGGACATGCACTACATCCGCAACTACTCGATCTGGCTCGATCTCTACATCATCTATCGCACCATCGCCGTGGTCATATCGGGTCACGGAGCATACTGAGGCCGCAAGGCGTTTGCATAATGCCCGTACTGACGGGTCGTCGAACCATCGCATCGTGTCTGGAGGTTGTTATGCGCGCAGCGCTTCGCGCCGGCGTTATCGGCGTCGGCAGCATGGGACGTAACCACGCCCGCGTCTATGCCAGCATGGACGGGGTCGAACTCGCCGCCGTCAGCGATACCGATCCGAACACAGCAGGGCGTGTCGGTGACATGTACCGCTGCCGGGCCTACACAAACTATCGGGAGATGCTGGAGGAAGAGCATCTCGATCTAGTATCCATCGTTGTACCGACCAGACACCACTTCGAGGTCGCGCGGGACGTGATTGATCACGGCGTGGCCCTGCTGATCGAGAAACCGATCGCCGCGACGGTGATGGACGGATACGCGCTGGTGGAAGCCGCCCAACGCAAGGGCGTGCTGCTTACCGTCGGTCATATCGAGCGCTTCAATCCGGCGATCATCGCGCTCAAGCAGCAACTCGACGCGCACGAACTGGGCCACATCTTTCAGATCACCGCCCGCCGGGTCGGACCCTTCCCGGCACGGATCATGGACGTCGGCGTGGTCATCGACCTGGCCACGCACGAGATGGACATCCTGAACTATCTCCTCGGCTCGAAGATCAGCCGGATGCACGTCGAGCTGCACCGCCACCTGCATCGCTCGCACGAAGACATGCTTTCGGCGGTGCTGCGCTTCGAAAACGGCGTTGTCGGAATCCTTGACATCAACTGGCTCACACCGACGAAAATCCGCGAACTCAGCATCGTCGGCGAGCGGGGGATGTTCGTCGCCAACTATCTCACCCAGGATCTGACCTTCTACGAGAACGACGAATGCGTGGGCAAGCACTGGCCAGCACTGGCGACGATGGGAGTGAGCGAAGGTCGCATGATTCGCCACAAAGTGCAGCGGCGCGAGCCGCTCTTCGAGGAACTGCGCGCCTTTGCCGAGGCGGTGCGTCATGGTCGCGCGCCGGTTGTCAGTGGTGAGGACGGTATCGCGGCGCTGGCCATGGCGCACCAGATCATCCGATCAGGGATTGTCTCCCAGAGCGGGGCCAGCACGGTTGAACTGGCGATCGGGGTGGCTGCTTGAGTTCGACTTCGTGCATTCAGCCGGCCAGGCGGCTCCGCCGCACACGAACAGCACGAAAATAGATTGTTCTTGGGAGGGCGCAGCCCTCCCACACCCTCCCGCGGACGGAGGTCTGGGGAAACCCGGTTTCCCCAATACCCCTGCTTGAGGGCCAGGCCCTCCCGCGGGCAGGGGTGTGGGGAAACCTGGTTTCCCCACACCCCGCTCCGAGAGCTTATGTTCACGTTAGGCATGTTTCAAACGCACGTGACAGTTCGCCTCGACACGGGACCCCAGGGGTGGCTGTGGAGGGGCCAGGCCCCTCCACACCTCCCCGCCAGACTGTCAAGCGCAAACCGCGGGTTTTGAAACATGCCTTAGGAGCAAGACAATGCTGTGTTCAGTTGTGATCCCCACGCTTGGACGTCAGACGTTGACGCGCGCTATTGATAGCGTTCTCCGGCAACCGATCTCAGCCTCCGAAATTGAAATTATCGTCGTCAATGACTCAGGAAAACGACTGGATCTGAATTGCTATGAAAGCCATCCAAATATTACTATCGTAGACACAAATCGTTCCGGTCTGGCCCATGCCTGCAATACCGGCGCATCTATTGCGAAAGGGGAATATCTTCAGTTTTTGCACGATGATGACTATCTTCTTGAGAACGGACTCATTGCACTGCTCTCAGCCGCCCGCAACAGTGGGTGCAAGTGGGTGATTGGCTCCGCTATTATCACGGATGACCATGGGAACAAGTTATATGAGATCGACTCAGTTCATGTTCGAGGGAATATTCTGGCCGAATTTGTGGCTAATGCGTCCCCTCACGTGAGTTACTGCTTGTTTCATCGGCGAACATTTTTGGAAATTGGCGGATTTACTGTTATGAAGTCTTGCGAGGATCGTGACTTGTTTGCCAGGCTCTCACTCCATCACGATGTGACTTCAACGAAAATGCCTGTATCGTGTGTGATACGCTCTGGCGGTGAAGCCAGTCACTACAAAAACATGGATATCAAGAGTGATTACCGCATAACTCGCGAGCGAATCCTTGACACTCGATATCAGAAGCGGTTATCCGATTCGTTGCAGGGTCGTGTGTCGCTTCGTGGTCGTGCATGCCGGCAAATGATTTTTTCATCTATTTTAAACTTGATTAGCCTGGATATTTTCCGTTCGTTGGATAGGTTATTCTGGTGTTGTTATTTTGCCAATGTATATATCGTACTTCCTTCATTCTGGAAGGGTTTATTGAAAGATCGATCTTAGTCAGTGCGAGTCTTTTGCGCATGTGTATTATTGGCCTGCGGGAGAGTTGGGGAGGGCGTGGCCTTCCCAGGAAGAACCGCGCTCTGCGCGAGTAACGGAACCGGCGGTTGCGGAGAGGCTACGCTGCGCAACTCTCCACGACGGTTGCGCCAGAAACGACGAGCGCGGCTGTCTACCCAACAGCCGCGCCACGACCCAAACTGCTCCTGATAGTGCGGTTAGCGCTGATCAAGCCTTTCTAACAAGCGCCACCCTCCCGGCAGCGCCAGGGCCGCCAGCAGAATCTTGATCGCATCGCCTGGCAGGAACGGGAGCACCGCCAGATTCAGGAGCGCCACCACATCAACGCTGCCCCGGAACAGCGCCGTTGCCCCGGCCAACCAGAGAAAGCCCAGGACGAGGATTATCACGTTCGCCAGGAGCATGGCGGGAATCGCCGTCTGCACCTTGCGATCCCAGCCGCGGTGGGCCAGGGCGCCCACTACCGCCGCGGCAATCGGGAAGGAGAACAGGTACCCCGCCGTCGGACCAATGATGACCGGAATACCGGGAATGCTGCTTGGCGTCCAGGCGCTGCGACCGCCGGCGAACACGGGTAACCCCAGCAGGCCCTGGGCCAGATAGACGAGCATGGTCAGCGCGCCCAGGCGCGGACCTAGCAGCGCTCCGATCAGCAACACGCCGAAGGTCTGCCCGGTGATCGGCACCGGGGTGAATGGGAGGGGGATGCTGATCTGCGCCGTAAGCGCCATGAGCAGGGAACCTGCCAGAACCAGCAGACCATCGCGAACGAAGGGCCGTTGCAGCGCGCCCCGCGCGGGCACCAGCCGCTGCGCAAGGGTGCCCGGGCTCGAAACGCCGGTGTTGCTCATAGGTACCGCTCCTTTTCTGCTACGCCGGATGGGCTGATTGTAACATATCTGCCATCTTCTGCTGCAGTAACGGTTCACACCTGGAGTAACCCACGCGCCCGGGAGCGCGGGCGTCCCGCCCTCGTCGCGTCTACGCGGGCATCTTGCCCGCGCTCCCGGCCTATGTTCACCTCAGCCGTCCATGCGGCTGCGCCGCACACCGACGGGATGAAAATAATTCTTGGGAGGGCTACGCCCTCCCAAACCCTCCCACCGGGTGGGGGCATGGGGAAACCCGGTTTCCCCATGCCCCTGCGCACGGGCTGCGCCCTCCCACACCCTCCTGCGGGCGGGGGGTGTGGGGGAACCTGGTTCCCCCATACCCCCGCCCGCAGGAGGGTGTGGG
>Ga0209101_1000850_pt1 | contig 24490 bp, 20 predicted proteins | sample ConPoolayeCmetaG_FD_185481 | JGI IMG/M metagenome (GOLD analysis project Ga0209101, IMG submission 185481) | Hot spring microbial mat communities from California, USA to study Microbial Dark Matter (Phase II) - Cone Pool mat layer C metaG... ...
CCTCCCGCACCCCCAGCACCACCCGGCCGTCGGCACAGAAGAATCCGCGCCCGATTTCACCCTCCGGCCACCGCCCCAAGGTGGCCACGACCTGCCCGTTTTCAGTGTTGTACAGTTGCGCCTCGCGCTCGCCCGCCCCACCACCGTACACCAGCAGTCGCCTCCCGCTCTCGTCCTCCACACTGGCCCACATCCCTGGCATTGTCTCAGTACTGCGCCACAGCACCCGCCAGTGTGGGTCGCCGAGGCGCCATTCGGCGAGAACGAACTCGCCATGGCGCTCGTCACCCCCCGCCGCCGGGGGGAGGAACATCCTCAGGCGGACCCATTCAGAATCGCGAAAGCGTGCGTCTCCCACGTGGCCTGGGGGCAACGGCAAAGAACCCACGCGCCGCCAGGGGTCGCACTCGTATACCTCGGCCCGCCGCTGCTCCACCAAGAGCAGGTGGGAGCCGTCGGGTGAGAGAGCAATCCGTCGAGGGCCATCCTGGCTGGCGAAGGTATGGGGAGCGGCGCGCACCTCGGGGGTCGGTCCCTCGAGGTTTACCAGAAAAAGCTGCCACTCCGGCGCCCCCCAGGAGAACGGCCGCGCCGCCCAGGCCGCCCGGGTGCCGTTGGCGGAAAAGGTGACATGGCCCTTCCAATCTTTCCACGGGCCCGCGGCCCTCCAGTGGCCGGTACGGGAGTTGAAAAGGAACGCAGCCTCCGCGTCAGCTCGGCCCCAGCTGCGCCCCCCCACGAACAACCACCCCTCCGAACCCGGCTGGGCCACGGTCACGGTGCGCAGGGACTTGGGCGACGCGGCGGCCAAAAAGGCCCCCCAACCGGCGAGCGCCCCCAGCACCACCGCCACCCCGCTCCACAGCACCAGCGCCTGTACCCAATGCCCGCGCAGAGCGTCGCAACGCCCCCACGCCATCTGCACCCATCCCGCCGCCAGCAGCAAGGCAAACACCACCAACATCGTTGTGCCCAGCGTCCAGCCCGTGATCTGGGGCGCCTCCCAGCGCAGCACCCCCTCCACCAGGCGGAAACCCACCCAGATCGCCACGGCCAGGGCGATCAACTCAGCGAGCACCAGGCGCGACTGCGAGGCCAGAGCCACCCCGGCCAGGTGCGCGGCGGCCAAGGTGGCGAGGGTGACCACCGCCAGGGGTAGGGCCGGCAACCACTCCAGATCACCCCAGCGACCACTCATTAGGGCTGCCAGCGCCGTGGGTAACACCGCCAGCGCCGCACTGCCCCACGCCACGGCCAGGGTGCCTAGGTACTTGCCCGCCCAGATGGCGCTGGCCGACAGCGGCCGAGCGTAGAGGAAGCTGGCCCGCCGAAGCCACAGTTCCCCCCCCACCATGGTGGCCCCACGCACCAGCGCCGTGCCAACGGCCAGGGCGAAGGCCACCACGGTGGCTGCCAGCCACCGGTCCCACACCTCAAGATCCCGGCCGATCCCCGGCAGCCACGGTGTGGCCGCCACCAACACCCCGATCCCCGCGGCTATGGCGTACATCTTGACCCACTGCCGCAGCTCCAGCCCGATCACCGCCACCAGGCTCATCGCACCCCTCCCCCGTTGCCGGCCGTGGTCACGGCCACGAAGATGTCCTCCAAGCTCATGGCGAGGGCCCCCGCCGGCCCCTGGCCCTCGCCGTCGGGCTCGAACCTCTCCACGATCACCTCCCACCCCAGGGGGGTTTCCCGGCGGCTCACCACCCGCTGCCCGGCGGGCGGGGCCTCCGCCGCTGGCCCGGGGGGTAGCAGCACCCGCCGGAAGCGGGTGCGCAGGGACTCCCACGGCTCGTCCACAAGCAGACGCCCGCCGGCGAGAATCCCCACGCGCTCGGCCACCCCTTCCACCCCCGCCACGTCGTGGGTGGTCAAAAACACCGTGGTGCCGCGGTCGGCCAGCTCCACGATGAGGCTATCCCACACCTCCCGCCGGGCCACGGCGTCCAGACCCAGGGTCGGGTCGTCCAGCACCAGCACCGCGGGGTGATGCCCCAGGGCGAGGGTGAGTGACAGCTGCGCCCGCTGCCCCCGCGACAGCTTGGACACCGGGACGTCCAGGGGAACCCCCTGGCGCTCCAGACGCTCCCGTACGAACCCAGCATCCCAGCTGGGGTAGAGGCGGGCGTGAAAGGCGGCCAGCACCTGGGCGCGTAAGGCAGGCGGCAGGTCGCTCTCCTCGGGCACCACGCCGACGCGCTGCAGCACGCGATGCCGAGCTCGCCACGCATCCTGCCCGGCGAGCAGCGCCTGCCCGCGCGCCGGTCGCTGCAGCCCTAAAAGGCAGCGCACCAGCGACGACTTGCCGGCGCCGTTGCGCCCCAACAGCACGTACACTTCCCCCGGCGCCACCCGCAAACTCACCCCGTCCACCGCCACCGTGCCGCCGTAGCGGATGGTCAGCTGGCGCGCCTCTAACATCCATTCGCCCTCCCCGCCCCGACTCTGCTTTTCACTCATGGCTTCTCGCCTCCCCGGTTTCTGGCGGGCGTCGGCCACGCCCGCTGCAGCGCCTGCTTCGCCTGGGCGAGGGTCGCGCCGGCTCCGATGGCCGAGGCGGCGTAGCGGCCAGCCGCCGCGGCCAGCACCTGCTCCCGTTCCGCCTCCGCCAGGGGGCGGGGATCGGCCGCCACAAAGGTGCCCTCGCCCCGCCGCACCTCCAGCACGCCTTGCTGGCAGAGCCGTTGGTAGGCCTTGGCCACCGTGGCCGGGTTGACCCGCAACGCCCGCGCCAGCTCCCGCACCGACGGCACCGCCGCAGCCCTGGGGAGGGCTCCCATCCCCACCAGCTGGCGGATTTGCTCCTCGATCTGGCGCCAGATCGGTGCGGGGTCGGTGGGATCGATGTGCATCGGCGTCGTCACCTGCCGCCCTCCTTCTGCCACGGTGTACTATGACAGTAATACACTAAAGCACGAATGCGCCCGTGTCAAGGGGTGTCCGCCACCCACGAAAAGCGGGGCGGCGGCCGCCGCCCCGCCTTTTCTGCCAGAAAAGAACTCCTATGGCAAGAGAAACTTCTGCAAGAAGAGGACCACCGCGTTCTCGTAGAAGGTGCGGTTGGTGTGCTTGCGGAAGCCGTGCCCCTCGTCCTTGGCCAGCAGGTACCAGACCTGGCCGCCGTTACCCCGCACCGTACGGACCATTTGCTCCGACTCGCTGGCCGGCACGCGGGGGTCGTTGAGGCCTTGAACCACGAACAACGGCTTGGTGATCTTGTGGGCGTTGGTGAGCGGCGAGATACGCTCCAAAAACGCCCGCATCTCGGGGTCCCGTTCGTCGCCGTACTCCACCCTGCGCAGGTCCCGCCGGTAGTCCTGGGTGTTGGTGAGGAAGGTCACGAAGTTGGAAATGCCCACGATGTCGATGCCGCAGCGCAGGCGGTCGCTAAAGTGCACCATGGAGGCCAGCACCATGTACCCGCCGTAGGAGCCGCCGATCACCGCCACCCGCGAGGCGTCCAGCTCCTTTTGCTGGGCAATCCAGTCCAGCAGAGCGCCAATGTCCCTCACGGAGTCTTCGCGCAGGTAACCGTTGTCCAAAGTCAGGTACGTCTTGCCGTACCCTGAGGAGCCCCGCACGTTGGGGGCCAGCACGGCGATGCCCAGCTCCCGCACGTAGTACTGCAGGAGGGGGTTGAAGGTGGGGATGAACTGCGCCTCGGGCCCGCCGTGAATGCTGATGAGCACGGGGAACGGCCCGGAGCCCGAGGGCCGGTAGTAAAAGGCAGGGATCTGCCGGGGAGCATCGCCCACCCGATCGAAGGTGGGGTAACGGATGAGGGTTGGCTCCACGAAGCGCGAGGCATCAAGTCCCCCCACCTCGGAGTGGGTCCAGCGCACCAACTCCCCCTTCTCCACGTCGAGCACGTACACGTCCCCCGGCGTGCGGGAGCCGTTGATGGTCATGGCCAACTGCGCCCGCCGGGGGTGGAACCGCAACCCCCACACCTGCCCCGCTGGCAGGTCGGACACCTTGCGCCGCGCCCGCGTGGTAGTATCCATGAGGTACAGCGCCGAGATCCCATCCTCGTTGACGGTAAAGGCCAGGGTTCGCCCGTCGTGGGACAGCTCCACACCTTCCACGTCCCAGGGAATGTCGGCGGTGAGCACTTCCGCCTTACGGGTGGTGGTGTCCAGTAGCCGCAGATGTTTGAACTCACTCCCCTCATCAGAGGTGACGTAGATGTATCGACTGTCAGCCGCCCAGGTGGCCGTGCCGTACGCTACCGGTTCCTTGGCGGTGTGCAGTGCGGTGAGACGACCGGTTTCCAACTCGTACACGTAAGGGTACGACTCGTTGGCGGAAACCGCACGCACCACCAGCAACCGTTTACCGTCGGGGGAAAACTCGCCAGCGCCCCAACTTCCCCCTTCGGTGATGATCGCCTTGGCTTCCATAGGCTTGGCGCGTGAGGCCAGGTAGATGTCGGTGTCTTTGCCGTTGCGCCGCGTGGAGGAGTACGCAAAGCTCGAGCCGGCGCGGTTCCACACGGCACCACCGTTGCGGGAGCGCCCGTCGGTCACCAGCGTCGATGACGCCGAAGCCAAATCGAACATGAAGAGCTGGTAGAACTCGCCCCCGCCCACGTCGCGGGCGTACAGGAACACCCCCGAGGCGGGGTCGGGGCACACCGCCACCTGGCCCACCGGCTCCCGGAAGAAGGTGAGCTGCCGCCGGGCCCCCCCAGGAAACGCCACGAAGTGCACCTGGGAGGTCTCGCCAAAGCGGGTGGTAATGAACAGGCCGTTGCCGTCGGCCGCCCAACCCACGGCTTGAGCGGCTCGCGCCGACTGGTACTGCAGGGTCCGCTCGGCTACCTCGGCTGGGATTTCGGGGATCCCCTCCATGACCAGCTGCCCCACCTCGCGCCGGGCAACTTCGGCCTGCACCGAAAGCGAACCCAAAAGAAACGCTACCACCACCAAAACTGCCGCGCGTCGTCGCATGGTTGCTCCCTCCCTCGAACGTACTGCGGCCCCGCGGGCCTGGCGGGCAGCATAACCCATCCCCACCTGCGCCCACCCACCGCCGGCCGCCCTTCATCTGCAGGCGAGACGCGGTAAGCTTATTTCCGGCGCCAAACGCCGGGAGACTATGGCCGGCAGGGGAGGCGTCGAAGGGACGAAGAGCTCATGGGCAAGATCCGTAACTCGTGGATGGTCGCCATCTGGTGGTTACTCGCCGGGTTGCCCGCAGCGGCCGACGAGGGGATGTGGACCCTGGACAACCCCCCGACCACCCAGCTGCAGTCCAAGTACGGTTTTTCACCGGACCAGGCGTGGCTCAACCGCGTGCGACTGGCCGCGGTGCGCTTCAACGATGGCGGATCAGGCTCCTTCGTGAGCCCCCGCGGGCTGGTGCTGACCAACCACCACGTCGCGCGGGGCCAGTTGCAAAAGCTCTCCACCAAGGAAAGGGACCTGGTGGCCCAAGGGTTTCTGGCCACCACCTACGAGGAGGAAATACCCTGCCCGGATTTGGAGCTCAACGTCCTCGTGAGCATGGAGGACGTCACCGCCCGGGTCACCGCGGCGGTCAAGCCGGGCATGGGCGAAAAGCAGGCCATGGACGCCCGCAAGGCAGCCATCGCCGCCATCGAGAAGGAAAGCCTGGAAGCGACGGGGCTGCGCTCGGACGTGGTGACGCTGTACGCCGGGGGCGAGTACTGGCTGTACCGCTACAAGAAGTTCACCGACATCCGCCTGGTGTTCGCGCCGGAGGAGCAGATCGCCTTTTTCGGTGGCGATCCAGACAACTTCACGTACCCGCGCTGGAACCTGGACATGGCCCTGTTCCGCGTGTGGGAGAACGGCGCCCCCATCCAGAGCCCCGCCTGGTTGCGCTGGAACCCCGCCGGTGCCGGGGACGGCGAGCTGGTGTTCGTGCTCGGCCATCCCGGCTCCACCAACCGCCTGCACACCTTGGCGCAGCTGGAGGTCCAGCGCGATGTCGTCTACCCGCAGACCCTGGCCTCGATGAAGCGCATGCTGTCGGTGTGCCAGTCGTACGCGGCCCGCGGCCCCGAGCAGCGGCGGCAGGCGCTGGGCATGATCTTTGGCCTGGAGAACGGCATCAAGGCGCGGACCGGTGAGCTGGAGGGGTTGAAAACCCCCGCCATCATGGCCAAGAAGGCGGCAGAGGAGGCCGAGTTTCGCCAGCGGGTGAACGCCAACGAGCAGTGGAAGAAAGAGTTTGGGTCGGCCTGGGAGGACATCGAGAAGGCTCTGGCCACGGCCGCCACCCGGCGCAACGACCTGCTCTACGCCCGCCTGGGGGGGCGCTCCCTGCCGCGCCTGGCGCAGACCTTGGTGCGCTACGTGGTGGAGGTGGGCAAACCGGACAGCGAGCGCCTGGAGGAGTTTCGCGAGTCGCAACTGGAGTCGTTGCGGTTCCGCCTGCTCTCCCCCGCCCCCCTCTACCCCGATCTGGAAGAGCTGCTTTTGGCTGACGCTTTGCAACAGTCGCTGGACGCGCTGGGCGCCCACCACCCCTTCGTGGTGGCGGCGTTGGCCGGCGCTTCGCCGCAGCAGGTGGCACGGGAGGCGGTGCAGGGCACCAAACTGGTGGACCCCGCCTTCCGCCGGCAGCTCTTGGAGAGCGGCGCCGCAGGGGTAGCCGCATCCTCCGACCCCATGATCGCCCTGGCGCGCCGCGTGGATCCGTACCTGCGCCAGCTGCGCCAGTGGGAGGAGGAGCACGTGGAGAGCGTGGAAAAGTCGGCGGGTGAAAAGCTGGCCAAGGCCCGCTTTGCCGTCTATGGCAAGAGCTTGCCGCCCGACGCCACCTTCACCCTGCGGCTGTCCTACGGCACGGTGAAGGGGTACCCGTACAACGGCACCCAGGCGCCGCCATGGACCACCCTGTACGGCCTTTATGACCGGACCCACTCCTTTGGAAGCCAGCCGCCGTTCCACCTGCCGACGCGCTGGGCGCAGCCCCCCGCCGGCGTAGACCTGGCGACCCGAGTCAACTTCGTGTCCACCAACGACATCATTGGCGGGAACTCGGGCTCGCCGGTGATCAACCGGGCGGGTGAAATCGTCGGGTTGATCTTCGACGGCAACATTGAAAGTCTGGTAGGCCGCTTCGTTTACGACGACACCACCAACCGCGCCGTGTCCGTGCATACCGCCTTCATGACCGAGGCGCTGGCCAAGGTGTACAAGGCGACCGCCTTGGTGGCCGAGCTGGGCGGCGAGGGGCGGTAGCCCGGCGCGCCGCCGCCCGGGCTGGCGGCTGCCATCCGCCCTACGACGCCGCCAGCGCCCGCCGCTGCGCGATGGCCCTCAGCACCGCCAACAGGGTGACCGGATCGATGGGTTTGCCGAGCACGGCGTCGGGCCCCTCCACGCCCGCATGGGTGCCGAGGTAGGACTGGCAGTCGTCCTTGAGGAGCTGGTCCACCCCGGTGACCACCACCAGCGGGGTGGTCGACCAGCGCGGGCTGCGGCGCAAGGTCACCAGCAGGTCCAGGCCCGAGCGACCGGGCAGCAGCACGTCCACGATCACCACGTCGGGGTGAAACTCCTCCAGGGCAGCCAACGCCGCCGCAGTATCCCCCACCCCAACCACCTGGTATCCGTGGTCGTCGAGGACGGCGGCGAAGTAGTCGCGGATGTCGGGATCATCGTCGACCACGAGGACCCGCTGGCCGTCCATCCTAGTCTCCGGGGACCACCGCTGTGGTGGGCGTCTCGACGGCGACCGGACGGGTGCTGGGACGAGGGTCCAGGGGCAACCGAATGACGAAGCGGCTGCCCCGCCCCGGTTCGGAGTCGACGGCGATGGTGCCCCCGTGCTTGTCGACGATCTTGTTGGCGATGAACAAACCTAGGCCGGTGCCCTTGCTGCCCTTGGAGGAGAAGAAGAGGGAGAAGAGTTTCTCGCGGGTCTCGCGGTCCATGCCGATGCCGTTGTCCTCCACCACGATGACCATCCACGGGTCGAGGCGGCGCACCGACATGGTCACCTGCGGGTTCTTCTTGCCCGGATCGCTGCGGCACGCCTCCAGGGAGTTCTCCAGGATGTTGACGAGCATCGCCCGCAGCGCCTTGGCGTCCCCGGGCAGGCTTCCCACCCCCGGCGCGACGTCGAAGCGCAGGTCGATGCCGCCGTCGGTCGCCTTTTTTTCCACCACCTCGGCGAGTTCGGCCACCAGCCCCGCCACGTCCACGTCTGCCACCTCGAGGTCACGATCCTTGGCGTAATAAAGGATATCAAGGACCATGGAGCGGATGCGGTCGACGTTGCGCACCACCATGTCCCAGCCCTTTTTCACCCGTGCCTGATCTCCCCGCTCGAAACCGGAGTTGACCAGGTACAGGCCGCCATCCAACCCGGTCAGCAAACCCTTGATACCGTGGGAAATCGACCCTACCAACAAGCCGATGGAGGTCAGCTGTGACTGCAACTGGCGGATCTGAGTGATGTCCACCGCCATTTCGATCACCGCTTCCACCTCGCCGGCGGCGTTGCGCAGCGGCGCCGTGGTGACCAGCACGTTGATCTCGCGGCCGTCGGCAGACACCACCACCTCTTCGTGCTCGAACGGCCTCCCGTCGCGAAAGGCAGCCTGGGCGTTGCAAACGAGGCACTGCTCCTCGCGGTGCTTGTAGACCCGGTAGCACGGTTCGCCGATGGCCGGCCCGAAGGTCTCCCGAAAGCGCCGGTTCGCGTGCTGAATGATGCGGTCCGGCCCCTGGACGGAGAGGTAACACGGCACCTCTTCGAAGAGCTGGGCCAGGCGCTGGCGGCTATGGGCCAGCTGTTCCTGCAGCCGCTTGCTCTCCGAGATGTCAGTGTGCATCTCCATCACCGCCACGATGTTCCCCGCCTCATCGCAGATCGGGGTGGTGCGCACCCGCACGGGAATCTCCCGCCCGTCGCGGGTGCGCAGCGTCTGCTCGGAGATCTGGGGCGCCCCTTCGGCGAACGTCTTCTCTACGGGGCAGCCGTCGCACACGCGGTCACGTCCCTTGTAGGCGCGGTAGCAAAACTCGCCCTCGGCCCCGAAGTCCCTGCGGAAGCGCCGATTTCCGTGAATGATACGGAAATCGCGGTCGTGCACCGACAAATAGCACGGCATCTCCTCGAAGTACTGGGCAAAGTGGTCGGGCACCGTTCCCTCCCCGGGCCGCCCCACGGCTACGCGGCAGCGTGGGCCGTTTCGAGAATCCGCCGCAGGTTCTTGACCAACTGCTCACCCTCCACCGGCTTGTCCATGTACCCCTCGGGGGGAGGCACCGGGCGGTCGTAGATCACCCGGCGGAACTCCGGGTGACCGGTGACGATGCACACCGGCGTGGCGGCGATCTCAGGGTCGTGACGCAGCTCGGTGAACGCCTCCACCCCGTCCTTGCCCGGCATGGAGAGGTCAAGGGTGATGAGGTCGGGTCGCTCCCGCCTCGCCACCGCCAAGGCCTCGTCCCCGTCGGAGGCGTACACGATGCGGGCGCCGGCGTCTTCCAGCACGGTGGCGATGAAGGTGCGCGCATCCTCCTCGTCGTCCACCACCAGCACTGTGCGACCGGCCAGCGGTAAAGCTCGCGCCGGCGCCGGCGCCACCTCGGGCAGCGGTTCGGGGATCGTCACCACTCGGCGCGGCGTGCGCCGCACCGCGCACTCCTCCAACACCAGCCCTTCCGCTGTCAGGTCCACCAGCTGCTTCACCTGGCACCCCAGCTTGTAGTACTTGATGAGGTCGGACAGCCCGTCCACGCAGTTGTGGCAGGAGGTCGCCACGATCTTGGCGCCGGTGTCGGCAATTTGCTTGGCCTTGATCACCGCCGACTTGAGACGGCGGGGGGTGTACTCGGACATGGACATGGCGCCGCCGCCGCCGGTGCAACAGAAGTTTTCCTGGCGGTTGGGAGTCATCTCGCGGAAATCGCTTACCACCAGGCGAAGCAGCTCGCGGGGTTCCTCGGTGATGCCGCAGCTGCGCGCCAGATTGCACGAGTCGTGGTAGGTCACCGGGATGGCGTTCTTTTCCCGGTCCACCTTGATCCGCCCTTCCTTGATGTAGTTGATCATGGTGACCACGGCGCTCTCCATGACGAAGGGCACGTCCACCCCCGCCCAGTTCTGCGCCTCGCACCGAGTGGAGCGGTACCCGTGCCCACACTCGGAGATCACCAGCTTCTCCGCGCCCAGCTCCGCCACCCGCTCGAAGAGGCGCCGGCCGGCGGTTCCTCCCAACTGGTCGTCGCCGGAGAACAGGCCGAAGTTGGTCTGGTCCCACCAGTCCGAGGCCATGGTCCAGTCCTCGCCGGCGGCGTAGAAGATCAACGCAGCGTTGGTGATGGTCCGGGGGTCGTACTTCACCTCGCGGGGGTTGATGGCGTAAACCACCCTGGCACCCTTCTTGTCGATGGGAATCGCCGCGGCCGGGTCGCCCACCTCAGCCACCAGCTCCTCCGACAACCACTCCAGCGTTTCTAGGTAATCCTCCTTCAGCACCCCCATCTGGTTGCCGATTTCCCATTGATCCTTGGAGACCACCCGCACCCCCTCGGGCATGATCCCCACGGCGGTGAGGAGCCCGCGCATGGTGCGATTAATGGTCGCCGTGTCCACCCCCATGGGGCAGTTGAAGGTGCAGCGCCGGCAGTTGGTGCAGGTGCCGAAGGCGATCTCCTTGAGCGCCTCCAGGTCCTCGTCGGTCAGTGGTGTCTTGGCACCCACCCACCACGGCGCCACCCGGCCGGTCCAGTCGTAGGTGCGCTTGAAAATCTTGCGCAACTGATCGCCCTTGTACGACGGCGTCATGCGCGGATCGTCCGGGTCGGCGAGGGCGTAATGACACGCCTGGTGACACATGCCGCAGTGGACGCAGCTGACCAGCGACGCCACCAGTGGGCGCGTCAGCTTCTTCGCCAACAACTCAACAACAACTTGCGCCTTGTGGGAACGGGAATCCGAACTCATCGCTGCGCTCCTCCCTGGCCTTAGGCCCGCACCGCCGGCATCGCGCCGCGGTGGCCCAGCGTCCGCCCGAGCCAGAACCGGGTGAACGGGTAATAGAGGTAATGGGAGATCTTGGAGAACGGCACGTAAATCAGGAAGAAGCTCGTGGCGATCAGAAACGCGACCACGTACCCCTCACCCGCCAGCACCCCGACCAGGTACAACTGGGCCAGCACTCCGAGGGCAAACCAAAAGGTCAGCATGATCACCGAGAAGTAATCGTCCGGCGAGCTAATGAGGCGCAGGTAGGGGGTTGCCACCCGCCGTACGATGCGCCCCACCGCGACCACAAACGCCGCGGCCAACAACGTCCCGCTCACCGCCGCGTACGCTGGATGGGCCACCAGGGCCGGGGCCAGCGAGCTCAAGAACGCCAGCCCAATTCCCGCCGTCACCCCCAGGTGAAAGAGAATGAACGTCGCGTAGAAGAAGGGCTTGCGCCGCGTGCTCTCCATCGCCCAGGGCATCGCCACGGTGGCCAGGGAGTACAGGGCGCCGCGGCGGGCATCGGTGCGCGCGGGGTTCCCGGGCGCCTGCCGGTCGCGGGTGGCACGGAAGCGTAGCAACCACCACACCCGGATGGTGTAGACCAGGCCCATGACGGCCAAGGCGCACCAGTGGATGATTTCCACGGTATGCAAGAGGGCGGAAGGTTCATGCTGCGGCATGGTTGGCTCCCTTCGAAAAGTGGGCGGCCAGGGGCGCCCATTCGCGCGAGTCCAGGGCGACCAGCAACACCTCCTCGAGGCAGGTGTCGCCGGCAAGGTGCGCGGTAATGGTTTCCATGAGCACCCGCGCCGAGAGGTCCAGGGGGACCTGGTACAACCCTGTGCCAATGAGCGGAAAGGCGATCTGTTTAATCCCTTTCTGGTTAGCAATCGCCAAGGCGGCCGTGACGGCGCGGCGGAGCTTGCCTTCGGTGTCAGGCTCGTGGAACTTGGGGCCGTTGACGTGCACGATGTAGGTCGCTTTCATGTTCCCCGCGCAGGTAATAAGTGCCTCGCCCACCGGCAGCCGGCCTAGGCCGTCCAGCTCCTTCTGGATCGAGGGACCACCCCGTTGGGCGATCGCCCCTCCGTACCCCGACCCCAGCTTCAAGTCCTCGGTGATGTCGAAGACGAAGGCCTCCACCTCGAGATCGGTGATATCCCCTCGTATCAGCCGCACCACCCGGTTGCCGATCCGTTTTTCCTCCCGCATGCTCAGCACCTCCACAGGCTCAGGCCGGCCGGGCCGGCTTGGCCCCATTAACACTTGGCCACCACCGCACCCGGCCGCAGTGCGGGCGCGCGATGTGCTTCCTGCCTTCCGCCCCCTCCTCGCTCCAGCTCGCCGCGCATGGCGGCCACCCGCTCGGTGTTGAGCAGGTCGGCGAGGGTGAAGCTCGAGAGGGCGTCGGTGATGCGCTGGTTGATCAGGCCGTACACCGGCCGGCACTCGCAGAACTCGGCCAGCATGCAGCTCGTGGGATCCTCCACGCACTCGACGATGGCAATGGGGCCCATCACCGCCTCGAGAATTTCCCGCACTGTGATCTCTGACGGCTCACGGCCCAGGCGGTACCCCCCACCCTTACCGCACACCCCTTTGACCAGCCGGGCGTTGCGCAGGGCGAGCGCCAGCTGCTCCAGGTAGGCCCGGGAGAGATGCGTTCGCTCGGCCACAGCCGCCAGTGACACAGGCTGATCGCCGGCGAGGCGGGCCACCTCCAGCATGAGCCTGAGTGCGTAGCGGGGTCTCGTCGAGAGTTTCACGTGACCAAGTTAATGTCATAACTCCTAGTTGTCAAGTAGGAGTAGGTGGATTTCTCTGAGTTTTTTTTCTATTGCACGCTCCTCGTGTTGCTTATCACCCCGCAGCGGGGGCATGATGGTATAGTGAGCGTCACGAGCAGGCCGGGTGGGCGCGACCTTTTGTCCCGGCCGCCGGGAGGGGACGTGGAAGGAAAGAGCGCGGTGATCATCGACGATGAGCCCGACATCACGACGTACTTGGCTGCATTGCTGTCCGACCGCGGGTGGCAGGTGCGCACCGCCAACAGCTCCGCCGACGGGCTCGCCCTCGTGGCGCAGCAGCGCCCCGACGTGGTGCTGTTGGACATCATGATGCCGGACAAGGGCGGCTTACATACCCTGGTGGCGATTCGCAAGGACCCGAGCCTTGAGGGCCTCCCGGTCATTCTGGTGAGCGGCATCCAAGAGAAGCTGACCGCCGACTACCACGCGTTCATCGACCGCTTCAAGCACTACCGCCCCGACGCCTTCCTGGACAAGCCGGTGGATCCTGCGCAGCTCTTTGCCACCATCGAGCAGGTGCTCGCCGGCGCCAAGGCCTGAAGCCCGGGCACGACGTGGGCCCCCAGGGGCGGGGGGGCCTAGAAGCCCTCGAGGATCGTCACCACCAAGCCGCGCGCAAAATCCCGGGCGACGCGTTCCATGGCCTCGATCTCGCGGTCGAAATAGTCCTGCGCCGAGACGTCCACCTCGTACGACACGGTACGGGTGAAGCGCTTGTCCCGCCAGAGGGTGCGCGGCGGCTCCACGGTGCGGTCCACGATCTGCACGTCCGCCGCCACGGTGAGCTGGTACTGGGTCACCCGTCCCTGTTCGTCGAAGCGGACCGGTGCGGTGCTCGCCGCCACGATCGTCCCCGAGACCACGGCGTCGGCCTGTTCCACCGATGAAACCAGCTGGAAGCGACCCCGGCGCACCCACTCCTGGGTGACCTCCTCGGTCACGCGCTGGTCCAACTCCGCCCGCACCGTCTGGTTGACGAAGGGCGCCACGTACAGGCTCTTGAGGTGCGCCGGCAAGGTGGTGGACCCGGTCCCCACCAGGTGGTAGCCGCACCCGGCCACCCCCGCAAGTGCGAGCCCCGCGACGCAGAGCGACATTCTCTCTGACAGTGACATCTCTACCCCTTCACGACGAACGACACCAACCGGTCGGGCACGTGCACCACCCGCACCACTTCCTTCCCCTCCAACCAGCGCGCCGCCGCGGCTCGGGCTGCCTCTATGGCGGGCTCCGCGCTCGCACCCGGTGGGAGCGACACAGTGGCTCGCAGCTTGCCGTTCACCTGCACCGCCACCGTCACCTCCTGGCGCGCCAGCAACTCGGCGTCCCACTGCGGCCACCCCGAGCGCAACAGGGAGCGCTTGTGCCCCAGGCCCCGCCACAGTTCCTCGGTGATGTGCGGTGCGATGGGGTGCAAAAGGCGAATCAAAGTGGTGTACGCCTCCTCCAGCACCGCCCCACTGGCGCGGATCTGCAGCTCGCCCAGGGCGTTGCTCAACTCCATGAGGGCGGCAATGGCGGTGTTGGGCTTGTAGCGCCCCAAATCCTCGTGGACCCGGCGAATCGTCTGGTGCATGGCGACGCGCAGCCGCTCATCGGCTGCCCCCTCCCCTTCCACCCCGCGGCGCGCCTCCACCGCGTCTTGCAACGCCCACACCCGCTGCAGAAAGCGGTGCGCGCCCATGACCCCCTCATCGCTCCACTCCACCTCCTTCTCGGGCGGTCCCATGAAGAGGGTATAGACCCGCTCCGTGTCGGCTCCGAAGCGCGCGATGAGCTCGTCAGGGGCCACCACGTTCCCCTTGGACTTGGACATCTTCTCCAACTTGCCAGTGGTCTTGGAGGGAGCCACGATCATCCCCTGGTTGAACAGCACCTGGAACGGCTCGTCGTTGGGGACCATGCCGAAGTCGTAGAGGACCTTGTAGAAAAACCGGGCATACAGGAGGTGGAGAATGGCGTGCTCAATGCCGCCGATGTACAGATCCACGGGCATCCAGCGCCGCACCCGCTCCACGTCGAACATGGCGTGGCTCACCCGAGGGTTGATAAAGCGCAGGTAGTACCAAGACGAGTCCACGAAAGTATCCATGGTGTCGGTCTCGCGCCGGGCCGGCCCGCCGCAGTCGGGGCAGTGGGCGTTGACGAAGGACGCGCTGCGCTCCAGCGGGTTGCCCTCCACGCCGCCGAACTCGATGTCCGTGGGCAGGACAACGGGCAGCTCGTCCTCCGGCACCGGACGCGGGCCGTGCTCGGGGCAGTACACCACCGGGATGGGCGTGCCCCAGTACCGCTGCCGGGAGATCAGCCAGTCGCGCAGCCGATAGTTCACCTTGCGAGTGCCGATACCTTGCTCCTCCAGCCAGGCAGTGGCCCGAGCGATCGCTTCGTCCTTGTACAACCCATCAAGCCACGAGCTGTTGATCGCCGGACCGTCGCCCGTCCACGCCTCCCCCACCCACCCCTCCGGTGGCTGCACGGTACGCACGATGGGCAGCCCGTACGCCTGGGCGAACTCCCAGTCGCGCTGGTCCTGGCCCGGCACCGCCATGATGGCACCCGTGCCGTAGGACATGAGCACGTAGTCGGCCAGGTAGATGGGCACCGGCTGGCCGTTAAACGGGTTGACCGCCCAGCTCCCGGTGAATACCCCGCGCTTGCCCATCTCCCCCTCGGTGGCCAGGCGCTCCAGCTCTGTGGACCGCCGCACTCGCTCGACGAATGCCGCCACCTCGGCGGCTTGGCTGGGGGTGGTAATTTGGCTGACCAGCGGGTGCTCGGGGGCCAGCACGGCGAAGGTCATGCCAAAGGCGGTGTCGGGGCGCGTGGTGAACACGCGGAACCCACCCAGCTCCGGCCGCCCCTGCACCTGCATGGTGAACTCGGCCCCTTCGGAGCGGCCGATCCAGTTGCGCTGCATCACCTTCACCTTCTCCGGCCAGTGCGGCAGGCGATCCAGCCCCTCCAGCAGACGCTCAGCGTACGCCGTGATGCGAAAGAACCACTGCTCTAAGTCCTTCTGCACCACTGTGGTGCCGCAGCGCTCGCAGCCACCGCCCACCACCTGCTCGTTGGCCAGCACCGTGTGGCAGGACGGGCACCAGTTCACCGGTGCCTGCCCACGATAGGCCAAGCCCTTCTCCAGCATGCGCAGAAAAAACCACTGGTTCCAGCGGTAGTACTCGCTCTCGCAGGAGGCCAGCTCCTTGTCCCAATCGTAGAGGATCCCCCAGGCGCGGAACTGCTGCTTCATGCGCGCGATGTTGGCCCGCGTCCACTGGTAGGGGTGGACGTTGCGCTTGATGGCGGCGTTTTCCGCCGGCAACCCGAAGGCGTCCCAGCCCATGGGGTTGAGGACTCGCCTTCCCTGCATCAGGAACATGCGAAACAAGCAATCCCCCAGAATGTAATTGCGGCCGTGCCCGACGTGCAAATCGCCCGAGGGGTAGGGGAACATCATCAGCATGTAAAGGTCTTTTTCCCCGGCCGTATCGGTCACCGCAAACCCTTCGCGCTCCCAGAACTCCTGCCAGAACGGCTCAATACGGGAAAAATTGTACGGCGCAGCCATGCCTCGCCCTCCGCGCGGGGATTGTATAGCGGTTCGCCGCGTCGCTCGGACCTTAGCATCTACCTCCAGGACCAGAGGCGTGAGCAGCGTCGCCCCGAGATTGCACCCCGCCACCCCTCCGGCAGGGTGTAGAATGGCATTGGAACGAGAGCCATGCCTGGGTTTTCCCGCAGCCTCGCTGAACTGGCCGAGTTGGCCGGAACTTCCCTGGACGCCAGGACGGCCCAGGTTTTGCTGCGCGCCTTCTCGGAGCTGCACGAAGAACTGTCGGACCAGGTGACCAAGGCCGAGTTTCGCGAGCTCAAGGCGGTCGTTCAAGAGTTGGCTGAGGCCCAGCGCAGCCTGGCCCAGGCGCAAGAGCGCACCGAGCAGCGTCTGGAAGAACTGGCCCAGGCCCAGCAGCGCACCGAGCAGCGGGTCGAGCAGCTGGCGCTCCGGATGGACGAACTTGCGCAAGCGCAGGAGCGGACCGAGCGGCGCGTGGAAGAGCTCGCCCAAGCGCAGCGGCGCACCGAACAGCGCGTGGAGGAGCTGGCAGGTGCGCAGCAAAAACTCACCGAGGCGCAGCGGCGCACCGAAGAGGAGGTGCGCCGGCTAGCCAAGGCCCTCAAGGAAACCCGCACCATGGTGGGCGGTCTTTCCGACGCGGTGGGCTACACCCTGGAAGACCGTGCCATCCGCTCCCTGCCGGAGCTGCTGCCGCAGCTGGCCGGAATAAGCCCCGACGGACCTTTCGCTCGCCGCTGGGTGACCGACCGGCGCGGGGAACTTGTAGAGCTCAACATCCTGGGCTACGGCCGGCGGGCCTCGGGCGAGACGGTCACGGTGGTGGGAGAGGCCAAGGCCCGCGCCCGGGTCAAAGACGTGGAGAACGTGCGCCGCCTTCTGGAGCGCCTCAGCGGCACCGCGGTGGTTCGGGGGGAGCTGGTGGGGGTGCTGGTGAGTTACCAGGTGCGCCCCGAGGTGGAGGAGCGCGCCCACACCGTCGGCGTGCTCGTGGTGCCCTCCTACCTCCTGAGCCCCTGACCCAGCTTCCGCTTCATGCCAGCGGGGGCGATCGCTTTGGAAAAAGGTAGCGTTCTTTCAGCCAGAACCTTGCTGTGGTGTGGGGGCTGGGGCCGTGACGCCGGCCGTCGTTTGACCACCCGTGGGCGCCACCAAAGGTGAGAGCCGGGTCGTGGACGAAGCAACGTGGGCGGTTCTCGATGCGAGCCGGCAGCGACCGTGATCGGACAGCCGTCGAAAGAACAAGGGGGGCGGGAAGCGAACGTTTCAGGTCGCTTAGGCTGCCTCTCACCGCCCCATCTCTACGGAGCTGCGCCAGCACTTTGCGGCTCCCAGCTCAATGGGACGCCTGGCTTTAGGAGCTGGCATTTGGCCAGCTGCTCGGCGATGGCCCTCTTCGTCCCGCCGGTGGCGCCACGCAGGGGGCCCCAAGGTGGCGGCCGCCCTTGCCGGGTTCGCCTGGCCCCTGCTCTGCGGCCCGTTCAAAGCCAGGCACGAAAGCGACCGAACCAGAAGCCACGCCTCTGCCCAGCAAACGCCCCCCAAAAAAGCACGTGCGGGAATCTGAGCGTCTCGCCACGGCGGGAATCTGGGTGTCCCATGACAAGTGCGACGGTGACGCTGCCCGTCGCCGGGTCGCTGTCCACCGGCGGGGCAGTGCACTCACCGGGGGGCGAGTCCCTGGGGATGGCCCTCGAGGGGCGGGCCTGCGGGCCCGCGCTCCGAGAATCCGTGCCGGTGACCGGGGCCGTGACGGTGACCGTGACCGTCCACGCTCGAGGGGCGGGCGTGAAGGCCCACGGTCCCGGGAGGTTCTTGCGGGTACGGGTTGCTTGCCCTAGCCGGCTTGGTGGACGAAGGAGAAATCTACGCGCGGGGGCTCGTGGTCGGGGTCGCAGCGGTAGGGGGTGAAGTCGGTAACGCCTTCGGAGCGCAGGAAATCTTCGTCGATGAGGGCGTGGCCGGAGAAGCTGGCCGGCTCTTTGGTGAAGATGCGCAGCGCGGCGTCCACCAGGATGTCCGGCTTGCGCCACAGGCGGCGGTCGCCCAGGCCCCAGGTGATGGTGGCGTAGCTTTCAATGAGGGTGGCAGGCCAGAGGGCGTTGCACGCCACGTTGCTGCCGGCCAGTTCGCCGGCCAGGCCGTGGGCGATCAAGGTCATGCCGAACTTGGAGATGGCGTAGGCGATCTTGCCCTGGGCGCCGGCCGGATCCAGAGGCGGCGACATGTTGAGGATGTGCCCCCACCCCGCCCGCAGCATGTGGGGTAGGGCGTGGTGGATGCAGGCGAAGGTGCCGCGGGCGTTGACTCCCATGACGAGGTCGAAGCGTTGCAGTGGGGTATCTTGGAGAGGACGCCAGAACAAGGCGCCGGCGTTATTAATAAGGATGTCGAGGCGCCCGAAGCGCTGGATGGTGGCCTCCACCGCCCGCGCCACTGCCTGATCGTCGCGCACGTCGAGCTGGAAGGCGAGGGCGGCGCGACCAGCGGCCTCCACCTCGGCCGCGGTGTCGAAGATGGTGCCGGGCAGCTCGGGCCGGTCTTGGATGGTTTTCCCGGTGACCACGATGTCGCACCCGTGCCGGGCCAGCGCCAGGGCCAACGCCTTGCCCACCCCGCGGGTGGCTCCGGTGATGAAAGCTACGCGTCCTGCCAAGCTCATGGCCGGAAAGCCTAGCCCGTTCTGACCCCTTCGGCAACCCTCGGGCGCCGGCTAGCCCCGCTTGGGGCATTCCCCTCCACAGTAAAAGGTGGCGAGGTGCCCAGCGGTATCGGACAAAGGTTGAAGTCCGCACGTGATGGAGGCAACCGTTGGGCTTGCCAGGAGCGCGTGACGCTGCCACCCGCACAAAGGGCGCGGCCGTCGCGTCACACCGCGCCCTCCCGAAGCTCGCTGCCGCACGCTTCGGCACCGCTTCCGCTGCAGCTACTGCGGGCAGAGGTCGGCTACCTGCGACGGGTGAGTAACCACAGGAGAAGGCTCGCCAGGAAGGAGAGCAGCAGGGAGGTGCCAAGGGGGAGGTAGAGTTTCCAGTGCTTCCCGGTGAAGACCAGATCCCCAGGGAGGCGAAACCCACCCCTCTCGGCCAGCAGCAGCACGCCGCCCAGGGCCACACAGGCAAGCCCCACCAGCAGGAGGAGCCGTCCCAATCCTTCCACGGAAAGGATTCTAAGCCGGACCATCGGGAGGTCTTCCAGCGGGGGTTGACCCCGCCAAGCCGGGCGAGGTGTGGGCCCTTGGAGCGCAGGCAAAAACTATGAGATAGAATACCTTATCGTGGCTATCCCGGCGCACGATGCAGACCGAGCGCGTCACTGGGTGTACCTCGCGACTCTTGCGGGTTTGGGCTTTTTGTACAGCTGGTTGTGGGGCCTCAACCGAGCCGACGAGCTTTGGTTTTTTTACCTGGCCAAACTCACCGCCGAGGGGCAGCTGCCTTACGTGGACTTCGTTTTCCACGTCTTCCCCGCTGGCCTGTACCTCACCGCGGCAGGGTTGCTTGCCTTTGGCCATCACGTGTTTGTCCTCAAGGCCCTGGTGGCGGTGATCTTTGCCCTGACGGCGGGGCTCACCTGGAAAGTGCTCCAGCTTCTCCGCGGCCAGAGCATGCACCCGGCCCTGGTCTATCTGCCCTTGTTGTTGCTGTCGCCCCCCCTGCCCGGGGCCGCCTACGGCCCTTTCGCCTATCTCTTCCTCGTCGCTGCCCTCCTCGCCAGTTTGCGCGCCCTCGCGGCACCTTCGTGGCGCAGGTGGCTCGCAGCCGGGTGGTGGGCGGGGCTGGCGGTGGGCGGGAAGTACAACGTGGGCCTGCTGGCGGCTGCCAGCGTGCTGGGGGCAGCTTGGGTAGGCGGGAGGTGGCGAAGGCTCTACCACCTGGCGGCCGGGACGGCGGGCATAGCCGTTGCGGTGGTCGTCAACCTGCTACCCGTGTGGATGAGCGGCGGCTGGACAGAGTTCTCGCACCAGGTGTTTGCCACCAAGGGTTTCTATCTCAAAGGGGCGGCCGCGCTGCCGTTGCAGGGGACAGTCGTCCACGACCTGCCACGGCCGGTGGTCTTGACCACCGCAGAGAACGCTCTGCGCCTGGGTTTGCGAGCGGCCGGCTACCTCACGGTCGCTTTGGGCGCGCTCGCCCTGGTGCGGCTGTGGCACGAGCGCCGCGGCCAAAGGCCGACCGTGGGGGTGGTTGGCGTTTTTCTCGCCGCCGCCGCCGCGGGTGCTTTCCCCCGCTTCGACTCCGAACACGTGCTCCCCGTGGTGCCCGTGGCGGTCGTGCCGCTGCTCCTGCTTTATCAGCCAAGGGGTAGGAGCCGCTGGAGGGCGGGCGCGGCGGCTGTCGCCCTCGGCCTGGTGGGGCTTACCTTCCTCCTCCCGGTTTCCTCGCTCCTGGCTGGCGTCTGGCAGCCGGCACAACTGCCTCACCTCACTGGAGCCAGGATTGCGGGCCCTGAAAGCCAGGCTATTGAAGCCATCCGCACCTTTGCAAAGCACCTCGCACCCGACCAGCCCGTGCTCTTCATAGGACCCTACGCTGCGTTTTACTACCTGGTCAGCGGCCGCACGCCGCCCACCCCCCACCTGTCCACCCTGCTCAGCGAACTGGGGACGGTCGGGCAGGCACAGCTCATCGGTCAGCTGCAGCGGGGGGAAATTCACTGGGTTTGCTTGCAACGTTGGCCGTGGGCGTTGCGCCCCGCCACGCTGGAAGAGTTCGTCACCACCCATCTCACTCCTCACGGGGAGGGGGGAGAGTGCAGCTGGTGGCACAACCCCAACGCCCTGTCGCCCGTGGCCAGGGAGTGAAGCGCCCCGGTGCGGCACCTCCCTGCGCCGCCAGGTCTGCCGGGGTAGGGCCCGGCCCCGGGACGAAGGGGGGTGGCAGTGAACGGCCTTACCGGCGGCGGCAGCGCCGGCGCTGGAAGCGGCCTAGCCAAGGGGTTCCCGACTAGGGCACAATACATTCCTACGTTTTCGGTTGTGGGCGGTACGGGCGTGCAGACCCCGAAGGGAGGGTTCCCGGTGAAGGTGGAAAAGATATTCACGCAGGCGGACCGCGACGCCATCGCCGCCGCGGTGCGCGCCGCTGAAGAACGCACCGGCGGGGAGATCGTCCCGGTGGTGGTGGAGGCTTCGGACGAGTACGAGGTGGCCACCTGGCGCGCCGCCACGCTGGGGGCGCTGATCGCCTCCCTGGTGGCGGCGGTGGTGTACGGCGCCGCAGATCTTTGGAGCCCCTTCATCGTGGCTTGGATCGCGCTGCCGGCCACCCTGGGGGTCACCGCCGCGGCGCTGCTGGTGAACCTCTGGCCAGCGGCGCGGCGGGCGGTCGTGGGGCGAGAAATCCTGGAGCGCCGCACCATCCGGCGCGCGCACCAGGCGTTCTTGGAGGAGGAAGTTTTCCAGACCCGCGACCGCACGGGGATCCTGCTGTTCGTCTCACTATTCGAACACCGGGTGGTGGTGCTGGGCGATTCCGGCATCAACGCGCGGGTGGCCCAGGAGGAGTGGCAGGGGATCGTGGATGGCATGGTGGCGGGTATTCGCCAGGGGACGCCGGGGCAAGCGTTGGTGGAGGCGATCAGGCGGTGCGGCGAGCTGCTGGAGCGCCGCGGGGTGGCGCTGCGCAGCGACGACACCGACGAGTTGGCCAACGAGGTGCGCCTTGCTGAACGCTGACCCCAAGCGCCCGGGGTTGGTGGCTGGGATGACCGCGGCAGCGCTGCTGGCGGCGTTACCCCTGGCGGCTCTGGAGGTCCCCTATCTCATCGGACGGGTCAACGATTACGCCGGCCTGCTGTCTGAAAAGCAGCGGGAGAACTTGGAGGCTTCCCTGGCCGAACTGGAACGAGCCACCTCGGCGCAGGTGGTGGTGCTGACCATCCCTAGCCTGGAGAGCGAAGTCCTGGAGGAGTACTCGTTGCGGGTGGCCGAAACGTGGAAGCTGGGGCAGCGGGACCGCGACAACGGCGTGCTGTTCCTGATCGCTACCGGGGACCGCCAGATGCGCCTGGAGGTGGGCTACGGGCTGGAGGGTACCCTCACCGACGCCACCAGCCGGCGCATCCTGGACGGTATCGTGCGGCCGCGCTTCCGGGCCGGCGACTTCCCCGGCGGCATCGAGGCGGGGGTCAACGCCGTCGCAGCGGTGATCCGGGGAGATGCGAGTGCCTTGGCGGGGGCTGACACCGGCGATTTAGGTCAGCCCGCGGGGCTGATGGCCCGGCTTTTGATGTTTCTCGTCTTTCTCCTGGTGGTGGGGACCTTCTCGCTGTCGGCCCTGTTTACGAAGGGCTTTGCCGCCTGGGTCCAGTACGTCTTCTTGATCCCCTTCTGGGCGGTGTTCCCAACTTTAACCCTGACCCCGTACGGGGGCCTGCCGTTACTCCTGCTGTGGATCGTCGGCTTCCCCATCCTCAGAATCTGGCTGGGGAGCACGGCAGCGGGCAAAGCGTTCTTGAAGGCGCACCCACGGCTTGCCAAGATAGCCACCGCGGCCGCCTCCGCCCGGGGCGGATCGGGGCGTTCCGGCGGCTTTTCCGGGGGCGGTGGCTCGTTTGGCGGCGGCGGGGCGTCCTCCCGCTGGTAGCGAGCGACGCCGGTGGAGCCACGCCAGGTCGATCCGCTGGTTACCACCGCGGTGGGGGTGTGGGCGGCGGTGCTCTTCTTGGTGGCGTGGCGCGCCCGCACCTCGGTGTCGCTGGAGTACCTGCTCGCCGGCCGCCGCCTGACCACCCCGGCGTTCGTGGCGACGCTGGTGGCCACCTGGTACGGGGGCGTGCTGGGCGTCGGGGAGTTTTCTTACCGGTTCGGGATCTCCAACTGGATCGTCTTCGGGGTGCCGTACTACCTGGCGGCGCTGATCTTCGCCCTGCTTTTGGCGCAGCGGGCGCGGCGCAGCGAGGCGCTATCCATCCCCGATCAACTGCGCGCCGCCTACGGGCCGGCCGCGGCGCGGGTGGGCGCGGTGCTGGTGCTGGCCATGGCGGTGCCGGCGGCCTACGTCCTGATGCTGGGGGAGCTGGGGAGCATCTACCTGGGCGTGCCCTTGCCCGGGGCCCTGGTGGGTGCGGTGGTGTTCCTCATCGCCTACGGCGTGGCCGGGGGGTTTCGCGCCGTGGTGCGCACCAACGCGGTGCAGTTGGCGTTCATGTACGCCGCCTTCGCGCTGCTGCTGCCGGCGGCCCTCCGCGCCGCCGGTGGGTTTGCGGGGCTGTGGGCCGGGCTGCCGGCGGCCAGCCGCGCCTGGGACGGGGGTCTTGGCGTCCAGGCCATCGCGGTGTGGTACTTCATCGCCCTGCAGACGCTGGTGGAACCCAGCTTCTACCAGCGGTGCTACGCCGCCCAAAGCGCTGAAGTGGCGCGCCGCGGCATCCTCATTTCCATCGCTTTCTGGGTGGTTTTCGATTTTCTGACCACCTTCTCCGGGCTGGCCGCACGGGTTCTGCTGCCCGACCTCGCCAACCCCGTCCTGGCGTACCCCGAGCTGGGGCGACTGGTGCTGCCGCCCCTGGCCAACGCTTTGTTCGCCGTGGGGTTGTTCGCCACGGTGATGTCCACCGCGCACTCGTACCTGTTTCTGGCCGCAGCGACCATCGGCCACGACGTGGCGCCGGAGCTGGCGGGGCGGGTGGACCAACGCCACTGGACCATGGCCGGGCTGGTACTGACTGGCGGCGCGGCGGTGGCGCTGGCGCTGGCGCTGCGCTCGGTGGTGGCCATCTGGCACGACGTGGGCAGCGTGGTAACCGCGGCGCTGCTGCTCCCCCTGGCGCTGGCCCACGCGCCGCCCCGCTGGCGGTTCAGCCGGCGCGCCGCCCCCCTGGCGATGGCGGCGGCGGGGGCCGTCGCCCTGGGCTGGGTACTGGCCCGCACCCCAGAGGGCGCGTACCCGCTGGGCCTGGAGCCTATCTTCCCGGCGCTGGCGGTGTCGGGGCTCGCCTGGGTGCTGGGGAGGGTCAGGCGGGACGGGTAACCGGCGCCAAATCCGTGACTTGTGTCGGTGACCGTGGCCGGGACCGTGACCGTGCCCGTGCCCGTGTCCGTGACGGTTGCCGTGACGGTGGCCGTGTCCGTGACCGTCCGTGTCCGTGACCGTCCGTGTCCGTGACCGTCCGTGTCCGTGACCGTCTGTGTCCGTGACCG
>Ga0209101_1000851_pt1 | contig 24480 bp, 21 predicted proteins | sample ConPoolayeCmetaG_FD_185481 | JGI IMG/M metagenome (GOLD analysis project Ga0209101, IMG submission 185481) | Hot spring microbial mat communities from California, USA to study Microbial Dark Matter (Phase II) - Cone Pool mat layer C metaG... ...
CGCCGGTCGGCCAGGGTCATCGTTTTCCAGGGGGGCAGGATCAGGTGCAACACCTCGATGCCCGCCAGCCCCAGCAGCGACAGGCCGACCAGCCCCACAGCCAACGGGTGCATCAGGGCAGCCGCCACTGAACCCAGCGCCAGCCAGGCCCACTCGCGCCAGGTGCCGCGTTGCAGGGCAGCCAGGGCCAGGTCCAGGATGACCGGCAGCAGGGTGAAACTGGCCAGAATCTTGTCCAGGTCGGAGCGGACCACCAGGTCGTAGCCGGGATAGGAGCCCTGGTTCCAGACCAGCAGATAAAAGCCCCAGGCCAGCGTCGCCAGGCCAGCGGCTTTGCGCTGCCGGGTGATGGCGCGGGCCAGGCGGTAGACGGCGCCGATGGACAGGAAGATCAGGGGCAGCCGCAGCGGGATGAGCAGGTCCACCGGGTCCAGCCCGGTCAGCAGGGAGAGCATGGCCTGATGGGTCAGCCACGGCACAAACATGTAGCGCGGCGAGATGGGGATGCCCAGACCATAGAGCGGTTCCTCGGCCATCATCCGGGCATCATGGCGCAGGTTTTGCACCCAGGCCAGGGCGTTCCACTGGTCGGAATCCATGGGGGCGTTGGCCCAGTAAACCGCCAGACCAGCCAGCAGCGCGGCCAGAAAAAGAACCAGCCAGAAAGGGGTACGCCCTTCATCAGGGCGGATCGCCTCCCCGGCCGGAGGGCCCAAGATCTGGCGCAGCAGGGCAGCCAGCAGCAGAACCCCGGTCAGGGCCAGGAAGCCCCAGGTGCAGGTCTGGATGTTGGTGTGGAGCAGCATGGCCGCCTGGGCTAGCAGGCTGGGCAGCGACAGGCTGCCGACAAAGGCCAGGCTCAGCCGCTCCCACCAGTTGCCACTGTCGCCCAGCAGCACCAGCAAAGAAGTGCCGGGCAACAGGAACAGGCCCAGTGCTCCCCAGGCCACCACCCAATGCCATTCCCTCCCCATCAGCCAGGGACGCACCGCCCAAAAGATCGCCTGGCCCAGAAGGAGCAGCCACCACTCCGGCCAGGTGCGCCATGACGCCAGAAGCGTCGCCTTCTTGTCACCCTTCATTCGTCATTCAAAGTAACCGCCTACCCTCCAGCAGGTTAAAACCTGCGGCAGGGTAGCGGGCAGGTAGTTACCATTCAAGCCACATAGCCCAGGCCGCGCAGGTGTTCACGCAGCCGCTCCTCTTCCACCCTCTCAAAGTCGGTGGGCAGGCCGACCGGCAGAGGCTCCTCAGCCGGAGCCAGATACGTTATGTCGAGAGATGCGCGCAGTTCATCGGTCATGGCCTTTCCCAGGACCTGACCATCCATCGTCGCCGGGATGGGCACGCCCAGCAGCGCCAGGACGGTGGGAGCAATGTCCAGGATGGATGACTCGTCCAGATGCACCCCCTGGCGGATGCCCGGCCCGGCCAGGAACAGGACCCCTTCCATGCGGTGGGTACCGGTCCGGTCGGCGGCTGGCGTCAGCCAGCGGTTGGAGCCAAAGGCCATCAGGCCAAAGGTGCCGTCCCTCATATCGCGGGGCAGGAATACCAGGTCGGGGGCCTCGTCGGCACGTTCGCCCTGGTACAGCTCCTGGCGGCGGTAGATGGGACCGATGAGCGGCTCACCACTTGCCGGGTCGCGCAACGCCCGCAGGTCGGCAGTCACCTGCGCCAGCAACGCTTCATACTCGCCCCCCGGCGCAACGATTCCGTGTGGCTCGCGGCCCTTCAGGTTGACATAGAGCGGCCCGGCAAAGCCGATGGAAAAGAGCCGGGTGCGCGACCAGTCCACATCGGCAAACGACAGGAAGCTGCGCTTGAGCAGCTTCTGGACCAGCGTGGAACGTTGCCGGCCGGCCCGGCGTATCTGCTCCCCCAATCCCAGGCGGCGCAGCGCCCGGTAGACGGCCAGCGGGGTAAGGCCCAGCCGGTAGAAGGCTCGCTTGAGCCAGGTGACAGGGGTCCGCTTCAGTTTCAGATAGCCCCGCTCCCGCAGCCAGGCGTTGATGTGCAGGTAACGGTCCAGCGAACCAAAGCCATGGTCAGACATGACGATCAGGTACACATCCGGCCCGGCAGCCTCGATCAACCCGGCCAGGGCCGCATCCACCTGCCGGTAACAATCCTGGATGGCGCCGGCCAACTCCGGCGGCTGGCCATCGGCCATCGCCTTCCACGAGAAATGCCCGGCAATGTCGGTGCCCATGAACACGGCCATATAGAAATCCCACGGCTGGCGCGACAACAGATAGCGGGCTACCTGCCGGGTGGTCTCGTTCAGGTCGGCGATGGCCTGCACGAACCTGGCCTCTTCACCCGGCGAAAAGGCACCGGGCGGGGAAAAGTTAAACTCCGGCACGGCACGACGGATGTCGTCCAGTAGCTCCGGCGGCCAGGTGGCGTCACTGGCGTCGGCGGGGGTCATCAGCCCGCTGACAAGCAGCCCGTTCACCGGCTCGACAGGGTAGGTCAGCGGCACGTTAAAGACCGTCACCCGCCGGCCGGCCCGGCTCAGCAGCCCCCACAGCGAGGCACCACTGCGATAGGTGGCGTTGGCCAGCCAGTTGTCGTAACTACCCCGCCGCCGCCCGACAAAGTCGTACAGGCCGTGCCGACCGGGGTTGCTGCCGGTGAGAAAGGAGCTCCAGGCGGTGGGGGTGACCGGCGGCACGACACTGCGCAGCACCCCCCAACTGCCCTGGCGCATCAGGCGGGCAAAGGTGGGCAGCAGGCCGGCCTCGGCCCAGGGGAGGATCAGGTCCAGCGTCGCCCCATCCACCCCCAACACCATCACTTTATTGCGGATTGCATATTGCGTATCCTGCATCTTGCCTCCTGCCTCCTGCCTCTTCCCTCCTGCCTCATGCCACATACCCCAGACCGCGCAGCCGTTCGCGCAACAGGGCTTCTTCCTCATCATCGAAAGCGACAGATCGGCCGGGAACCCAGGATTCCTCCACCGCTGTGCGGGTGATCTCCAGGGAGGCGCGCAGTTCGTCGGTCATGGCCTTTTCCAGGACGTGGCCGTCCATCGTCGTGGGAATCGGCTGGCCCAGCAGCGCCAGGATGGTGGGAGCGACATCCATGATGGATGAGTCGTCGAGGTGGACGCCGGGGCGGATGCCCGGCCCGGCCAGGAACAGGATGCCGTCCATGCGGTGGGTGCCGGTCCGCTCCGGCACCGGCGTCAGCCAGCGGCGCGAGGCAAATTCCAGCATGCCGGTCAGCGCATTTTTTTCGTCACGCGGCATCAAGATCAGGTCGGGAGCCTCGTCGGCGCGCGGCCCGTGGTACAACTCCTGGCGGCGGTAGATGGGGCCGATGAGCGGCTCGCCGCTTTGTGGGTCACGCAGCGCCCTCAGGTCGGCGGTTACCTGCGCCAGCAACGCCTCGTATTCGGCCCCCGGCGCGACGATGCCGTGCGGGTCGCGCCCTTTCAGGTTGACATAGAGTGGCCCGGCAAAGCCGATGGAAAAGAGCCGGGTGCGCGACCAGTCCACGTCGGACATGGTCAGAAAGACCCGCCTGACCAGCTCTCGGAGCGGGCCGGTCCTTTGCTGCCGCACCCCCAACCCGGCGCGGCGCAGCTCCTCATACCGCCCGGCGCGACGCAGCCGCTCCCCCAGCCCCAGGCGGCGCAACAGCTCCGACAGGGCCATGCGGGTGATGCCCAGGCGGTAGAGGAGGGAACGGAGCCGGGTTGCCGGTTCCGACTTGAGGGCCAGATAGCCCCGCTCCAGCAGCCAGGAGTTAAGATGTATCTGCCGTTCCAACGGGCCGAAGCCGTGATCCGACATGACGATCAGGTGCGTCTCTGGACCGGCGATCTCGATCAGCTCGCCCAGGGCGGCGTCAATCTGACGATAGCAGTTCTGGACAGCATCGGCCAGGTGGTCCGGCCGGGCCTCGGCCATCTGCTTCCACAGAAAATGGCAGATTATATCAGCGCCCATAAAGACGGCCATGAAAAAATCCCACGGCTGGCGCGTCAACAGATAGCGGGCTACCCGCCGTGTCGTCTCGTTCAGGTCGGCAACGGCCTGCACAAACCCGGCCTCCTGGCCGGGCAGCATCAGGCTGGGCGGCGAAAAGTTAAAGGCCGGCACGGCACGGCGGATGTCGTCCAGCAACTCCGGCGGCCAGGTGGCGTCGGCCGCATCGGCCGGGGTCATCAGCCCGCTGACGAACAGCCCATTCACCGGCTCGACCGGGTAGGTCAGGGGCACGTTAAAGACCGTCACCCGTCGGCCAGCCCGGCTCAGCAGCCCCCACAGCGAGGCACCGCTGCGATAACTGGCGTTGGCCAGTTGATTTTCGTAGGTGCGCGGGCGGCGGCCGATAAAGTCGTACACGCCATGCCGGCCGGGATTCATGCCGGTCAGAAAGGAGCTCCAGGCGGTGGGGCTGACCGGCGGCACGACACTGCGCAGCACCCCCCAACTGCCCTGGCGCATCAGGCGGGCAAAGGTGGGCAGCAGGCCGGCCTCAGCCCAGGGAAGGATCAGGTCCAGCGTCGCCCCATCCACCCCCAACACCATCACTCGATTGCGGATTGCATATTGCGTATCCTGCATCTTGCCTCCTGCCTCTTCCCTCTTCCCTCCTGCCTCATGCCACATACCCCAGGCCGCGCAGGTGGTGCCGCAGCAGCTCTTCATCCTCCTGGCTCATGTCCGGCAGCGGGCGATGGACAGAGATTCCCTCTTCTGCCTGGTCATATCTTATGTCGAGAGCTGTCAGCAAACTGTCCTCCAGGGCGGCAGACAGCACCCGACCATCCATCCCTGTTGGGATCGGCACGCCCAGCAGGGCCAACACGGTAGGCGCCACATCCACAATGGCCGCCCTTTCGACCTGGACGCCGCGCCGGACGCCCGGTCCCCACAGCAGCAGCAGGCCGTCCAGGCGGTGGGTACCGCTGCGGTCACGGCATGGTTCCAGCCAGCGGTGGGAGGCAAACTCGTGGGTGCCAAAGGGCTGGCAGGCCCAATCGGCGGGCACAAAGATCAGATCGGGGGCGTGGTCGGCGTGCGGGCCGGTGTATAGCTCCTGGCGGCGATAGACCTGCCCCACGAAAGGCCGGCCGGTCACCGGGTCCACTGTCTGCCGCAGGTCAGCCTCGATCTGCGCCAGCAACGCCTCGTACCCGGCGCCCGGAGCGACGATCCCCTGCGGTTCGCGGCCCTGCAGGTTGACAAAGATCGGCCCGCCAAAGCCCAGGGAATAGGCCCGCGTGCGGCTCCAGTCCACATCGGGCAGGGAGAGGAACAGCTTTTGCACCATCGCCTTCAGCCACTCGTTCCGTCGGCTGGCCGTCTCCTGCATCCGACCGCCCAGGCCCAGCGCCCGCAGCCTCTCATACACCCCCAGCGGTGTAAAGCCCAGGCGGTAGGCCACCGCTTTGAGCGCCGACAGCGGATTGCGCCTGAATTTGAGGTAGCCGTGCCCGGCCAGCCAGGCGTTGACATGGACATAGTGGCTCAACGGCCCGAAACCATGGTCCGACATCACGACCAGATAATCGTCCGGCCCCAGGCCGGCAACCAGCTCCTCCAGGGCCGTGTCCATCTGCCGGTAGCAGTCCAGGATCGCCCCGGCCAGCTCCCCCTCCCCCTGTGCCATAGGGCCCCACAGGAAATGCTGGATCACGTCGGTACCCATAAAGACGGCGACAAACAGGTCCCACGGCTGGCGGCGCAGCAGGTAGCGCACCGCCTCCAGGGTGGCCCGGTTGAGGTCGGAGATGGCCTGGATGAATTCGGCCTCATGGCCGGGGGAGTAGATGTTGGGCGGATAGAAGGTAAATTGCGGCACGGCCCGGGCCAGTTCAGCCTGAAGCTCAGGAGGCCAGGCGGCGTCGGTGGCGTGGGCCGGCGTCAGGAAGCCGCTGACCATCAGCCCGTTCACCCGATCGGGCGGGTAGGTGGCCGGCACGTTGAACACGGTGACGCGCCGGCCGGCCCGGCCGGCCAGTTGCCAGAGCGGCACCCCATCCCGGTAGCCAGCATTGGCCACATAGGTCTCGTAGGAGCCATCCCGCCGCCCCACAAAGTCGAACAGGCCATGTTTGCCGGGGTTCAGGCCGGTGGCAAAGCTGCTCCAGGCGGCAGGGGTCACCGGGGGCAGGACGCTTTGCAGCGTCCCCCAGGCCCCTTCGGCCATCAGACGGCGGAAGGTGGGCAGGTGACCGGCTTCGGCCCAGGGGCGGGCCAGTTGCCAGGTGGCGCCATCCAGGCCGATGATCATCACCCGCCGTGGCGCAGAGGGGAAAACAGGAGAGGTCATGGGCTGACAAACACCGGGCTGGGGCCGATCTCCAACTGCGAGGGGTCAGCCGTCGCCGTCTGCCCTTCGATGTCGGTGACATTCACTGCCCCCTCTGTCAGGGGCAGGCTCACGCTCGCCTGGCCGCCATCGGTCCACAACACATACAGGTCGCCCTGGGGTCGGGTGAAGCGGTAAGCCCACACCCCTGCACCCAGGTCCAGCCGTTCCACTGCCAGGAAGCCGTTCAGGCTTTGGGCGACGACGCGGAAGGCCACGGCAGCCGGGCGTGGCCCCTGCCGGGTTGCCAGGCCGGGCAGCCCCTTCTGCGGCCATTCCAGGAAGCGGACAAAGAGGCTGAAGCGCGACCCCTCACCGGCGGCCGCCACCAGCAGCCGGGCGGTCTCCTGAGCGTGTGCGGCCTCGTCAAAAGCGACCTGGCCCTGGTAGCGCCGGCCTAACTCCCACGCCTCCAGGGGTTTGTTGAGGCCCTGCTGGCGCAGCCAGCGCAGCAGATCGGGCAACTGCGACGCCGGCCCGTAGTAGTGGAACTGCAAGGCATCGTAGCTGCCCTGGTGCTGGATCAGCAGGGGCAGCCAGGCAACGGCCCGCGCCGCCACCGGGTCCTGAAAGAGGAGGTCCAGGTCCTCTTCGCTCTGCGGAATGCGCCAGGCCAGCCCCCCGGCCGACTCGGCCAGAGTCTGCTGCACCAGATGGAGGGCCTGGGGGCGCTGTCCTGCCTGATACAGGTCATGCGCCCGGGCAATGCCCAGGGCCGCGCTCGACAGGCCGCTGTTGAGCACAATGGCCTCCGGGTCGGCGGCTTTGATGGCCGGGTAGGCAGCGTCCAGAAGCCGGAAATAGTCGTCCGCCGAATCGCCCCAGGACGCCGGCGACACGGCCTCGTTTTCGACGGAATAGCGGCGCACCCGTCCCTTCAGGTGGGTGGCCAGGGCGGTAAGGAAACGGGCATACTCCTCCAGGTCTGGCGGCAGGGCCGAGAGTTCACCCTGGCGGCGGGCCTGAACATGGAGCGCCACTTCCAGGCCACAGGCACGCAACCCCTCCACCTGGCGGTCCAGCTCGTCCCAGGCGTAGCGCCCGTTGCCCGGGTCCACATCGCCCCAACGCAACCACAGGGCCGTTGCAGCCACTCCGTTCCGTTGCAACCCGGCACACACCATCTCCACCTGCTCCGGCCCCACCTGGGCGCCGATCACTCCCCCCTCTATCGGGGCCACAGGCGTCTCGGTCGGACGGGGTGTGGGTGAGGGAGGCGGTTGGGTCGGCGTCGGACCTGGCGGAAGGGCCGTCGGGCCTGTTGGAACAGTGGGCGTGCCGGGCTGCGGCTCACAGGCCGCAACCATCATCGCCATCACCAACCAACCACCCAGCAGCAGCAGATGGAGGTTTGTGCTCCCCGGCGGTCTGTGACCGCCGCCGGCCGCGGGTCGCAGACCGGCTGTGGGCAACCTGTTCCATCTCATCGGCCTGCATCCTCCTCGTGGTACTCCCCATCAACGTTGACCAGCCAGGGATCGAACGGCCCCTGGCCCAGCAGGTTGCGCACCGCCAGCAACGCGGTCATCATCGAGTGATCCGAATTGTTATAGTGATGCATCCCGGCCCGGCCCACAGCCTGGAGGTGGTACGGTAACAGATTGTTGAAGCGGGCCAGGTAGTTGCGGAGGGTCATCACCCGCTCTTTGTAGTCCAGGGTGTAGACCGGGTACACGTCCAGGGAACGGACCACCGCACCGTCTATCACCTCCTCCCGCCGGGCAAAGCCGGTATGCACCAGGTCCAACGTAGCCTGTTCGATCAACTGGGCATCGCTCATCTGCCATAGCTCGTCGCCCCGGGTGCAGACGTACTCAAAGCCCAGACAGGTGGTCTCCGGGTCGGGCACCAGGTAGGGACTCCAGTTGTTGAAATTCTGCATCCGGATCGGTTTCATACCGGGATCGTGCAGATAGATCCACTGGTCGGGGAACAGGTTGCGTCGGGCGACGATGAGCGCCACAGTGATGAAATCGCGCAATCGCAGGCCACGGGCAGCCATCAACACCTCTGTGTCGGGCGGCGGGTCCAGGGACAGGATCAACTGGCGCAGGGGCATGGTGGAAAGAAGATACTCACCCTGGTACTCGAACCGCTCCCCCGATCCACTCTCGGCCACCAGGGAAAGGATGCGCTGCCCGTCGTGACGCACCTGCACCACCCGCCGGTCCATGTGCAGCGCACAGCCGGCGGCCACCACCCGGTCCCGGAAGGCCTCCCACATCATCCCCGGCCCATAGCGGGGATACTGGAATTCGGAGACAAAACTTTTGACGGCATCTCTGCCCTTCAATCCAAATTTTTGTCGGATGGGGACCAGGAGAGCATTGGTGAAGGAGAGGCCCATCACCCGTTGGCGGGCAAAATCGGGGCTGAGTTGCCGGCAGGACATGCCCCACAGCTTGTCATTGTACTCGATGAAAAAGGGCCGGGCTAAAAAGCGCCCGAAGCGATTGATGTAATAGTCGGCCAGGGTAACCTCCGGCCGGATCGGAAACAGGCGGCTGCGCAGATAGGAACCAAGCATCCGCAACGATTGCCAGGGTCCAAACACCCTCAAGATCTCAAGGGGACGGATCGGATAGTCAAAGAATTTGCCCTTGTACAGCCAGCGGGACAGGCGGGGGCGGGTGATAAAGTCATCGCCGAGCACCTCGTACCACAGGTCCCTCACCTCCTGGCTCTTGGTGAAGAAGCGATGGCCGCCAATGTCAAAGCGATAGCCCTTGTATTCCACCGTCCGCGAGATGCCGCCGACGTAGGTCGGATCGGCCTCCAGGATGGTTGCCGTCCGGCCGTGTCGGGTCAACTCGTAGGCGGCGGTCAACCCGGCTGGCCCGGCGCCGATGATCACCACCCGATCCTGCGTACCCATATGCCTCTCCGTATCTGTTTACCGCAGAGCCCGCGGAGGACGCAGAGAATCTGGAAAATCATTCACCACGCGGCGAATGCCATCCTTCAGGACCCTGACATTGAAGTTGATCAGCAAGCCCACCTTGCAACCAGAAAGCTTCAGGTAGGAAAGCAACTGAGCCTGATGAATCGGCATCAGGCGATCAACGGCCTTAACCTCGACAATGACTGCTTCTTCGACGAGAAGATCCAGGCGGTAGCCACAATCCAGCTTGACCTCCCGATAGACCACGGGCAGGGGTTTCTGTTGTTCCACCTTCAGGCCGCGTTGGGCCAATTCAAAAGTCAGACAAGTTTCATACGCCGACTCCAGGAGGCCAGGCCCCAAGGCGCGGTGCACTTCAATAGCTGCACCGATACTGCTCGCCGTGATCTGATCTAGATTTTCCCGTTCTTTCATCCCAGCGCCCTCTGCGTTCTCAGCGGTAAACAAATATGTCTCCTCTTCAGGCAACAAACGCTTTCCACGGCTCAGGGAGCGTGGCGCAGCCGGGGCACCAGCAGCCCCAGGGCAGCGGTGCCGAGCAGGCAGGCCCCTGCTGCCAACAGCAGGGGCGGGGTCACGCCGGCGTGAGAAGCCAGGAAACCGACGGCCAGCTCGCCCACCCGCACGGCGCCGACCGATAGCAGAATCACAATGCTGAGTGTCCGCCCCCGCAACTCGTCCGGCACATAGACCTGGACCAGGGTAAAGGCCAGGCTGCGCACGGCCACCACCCCCGCGCCGACCAGCATGACCATCAGGCCCGACAGCCAGGCAGAGCGGGCAAGGGCAAACAGGGCCAGCAGCGGCCCGACCAGCAACGCCAACCCCCAAGCCAGTTTGCCACGCCGACCCGGCCAGCGGCTCACCACGCCGGCCAGGGCAACGGCGCCCAACACCGCCCCCAACCCGGCCAGGGCGTTCAGCACCCCCAACCCCACCTCTCCCACGTCCAGGATGTCCAGAGCAAAGACCGGTAGAAACCGCTGATAGGGCATGACGAACAGGCTGACCAGCAGCGACAACCCCAGAGCGGCAGCCAGGAACCGTTCACGCGCCAGATAGCGCACCCCGCCCAGCATCCCGCCCTCCGGCGACCGGCTACGGGCCGCTGCCTCCGAGGAGGGCAAACGCAGCAACCGCAAGGCGATCCCCGAAGCCAGAAAACTGACCGCGTTCAGGGCAAAACAGACCCCTTCGCCGGCCCAGGCGACCAGCAACCCACCCAGAGCCGGGCCGATCACCCGCGACAGGTTGAACACCGAGGCGCTGAGCGCCACACCTGCATCCAGGTCCTGCATCTCCACCGTGTCCACGATCAGCGCCTGGCGGGCCGGTTTGTCCAGGGTGGCCAGGCTCTGGATCAGTATCTCGACCAGGATCACGTGCCACACCTGCACCCGGCCGGTCCAGGTGAGGGCGGCCAGCCACAAGGGCGGCAACACGGCGGCCATCTGCACCCAGATCAGATATTTCTGCCGGGGCAACCGGTCGGCCAGGGCACCGCCGAGGAACATGAGGGGCACCAGAGGCAGCAGCGGCAAAAAGCCCAGCAACCCCAGCGCCAGAGGGGCCTGGGTCAGGCGGTAGATGAGCAACCCTTCGGCCAGGTATTGCATCCAGGTGCCGATCTGCGACACCACGGTGCTCAGAAGATAGAGGCGATAGTTGCTGTGCCGGAAAGCCCCCAGGGCGTGCACACGCACCGCCGGGGCAGCCGGCAGGTCAGTTCCCAGCGTCAACGGCTACTCTCCCACCTGGTCGGCCTGCCACTCCTCCCGCAGCAGACCCATGATCACTTTGTCGTGAAACCGACCGCCGGTAAAGGCCGCCTGGCGCAGTACCCCCTCTTGCTTGAAGCCAAACAGCCTGCTCATCTCAATCACGCCGTGATTGAAATCGTAAATGACGGCGTACAGGCGGTGCAGGTTCAGCTCGTTGAAGGCATACTCGATCATCAACAGGCCCGCCTCCTCGGCATAGCCGTGGCCCCGCTCCTCCGGGTCGAGCAAAAAGATGCCGTTCTCCGCCTCTTGATTGCGCCAGTCAATCTTGTCCAGGCCGATCATGCCCACCGTCTTGCCCTCCACGGTCTCAATCATCAGGATGATGCGGTTGCGGTCGGCCAGCAGTTCCTCGTACCACTTTTTCTGCCCCCCCGGGTTGATGAGGAACGGGGAGAAAAAGAAACGCCGGTTTTCCGGATCGTTGCGCCAGCGGGCCAGCAGCGGCAGGTCACGCTCCTCCACCGGCCTGAGAATCACCCGTTTGCCTTTAATCATCCCTCCTCCTCTCCAGATTCAGCACCTCGCCGTTCACAAATGAAGCTTCTGCCGAGGCCAGAAACAGCACCGTCTCGGCGACGGCCTGGGCCGGCTCATCCGGCACGAGTACGGCGTTGCAGGCGATCCCCCGCCGTCCATACTCCTTGGCCACGCTGCGCACCAGGGAACGCAGCGCCGACCCGGCCACGGCCTGGCCCAGGCCCTCAGTCCCGGCCGGGATGAGGCACACAATCCGCCCTCCCTCGCCGCCGGCCAGGAACTCCTGCAACACCCGCTGCACGACCAGGAACGGCCCGCGCAGGTGGACGGCCAGGTTTTGATTCCACTCCGCCAGCGAGGTCTCGGCCAGAGGTCCGTCGGCCAGGACCGGTCCGTCTGCGCCGTTGAACACCAGCACATGCAGGGTGAAGAACTGCTCCCCGGCCTGGTCGAACAGCCGTTCCACCTCCTCCGGCGACGCCGGATCGGCGACGACGAACAGGAGCCGCTCCGCCACCCCCGCCTGGCGGGCAGCCGCCAGGAGGTCGGCCGCCGCCGCTTCGCTCCCCGGCCGTCCGCTACAGAGGACCGTTGCGCCGCGCCGGGCCGCCAGCAGGGCCACCTCCTGCCCGATCCCCTCGGCGCCGCCGACCACCACCCAGCCCTGGCCATCAAACCGCACAGGCATCCTGGACCGCCTCCTCGAAGGTCAGGAGTTTTGCCTTGCGGCTGACCCGTCGGGCAAAAGCCAGCAGGCTATCCCCCGGACCACACTGCACAAAGCAATCTATCCCGACATCCATCAAATAGCGCAGGCTCTCCTCAAAGCGGACCGGGGCCGTAATCTGCTCGATCAACGATTGTCGGGCGGCGGCTGCATCGGCCAGGGGGCGCGCCGTGACATTGTCAATCACCGGCAGGCGCGGATCGGCAAAAGGCACACAGGCCGCCAGCGCGGCAAAGGCCGGCACCATCGGCCGCAGCAGGTCACAGTGAAACGGCGCGCTTACGGCCAGGGGCACCGCCGCCGCGCCCTCCTCCTCGCAAAACCCGGCTGCCGCCTCGACCGCCGCGCGCGCCCCTGAGATCACCGTCTGGCGGGGGGCATTGTAACCGGCGACCGACACCGCCCCCAGGGACTGCGCCGCCCGGCAGGCGGCCTCAACCCTCTCCCCTTCCAGCCCGACAATGGCCATCATCGCCCCTTCCCCCTCCGGCACCGTCTCTTGCATCAGCCGGCCCCGTTCAGCCACAAGCCATACTGCCGCCTCAAAGTCCAGCACACCGGCGATCACCAGGGCCGAGCTCTGGCCCAGACTATGCCCGGCCAGCATATCCGGGACGACCCCCAGCGACATCAGGTGGCGCGCCTGGGCGACGCTGAGGGTCAACACGGCCGGCTGGGTGATCGCCGTGCGCCGCAGCTCTCCCGCCGGTCCTTCGGCCATGATCCGGGACAGAGAAAAGCCCAGGGTCGCGTCGGCAGCCGCAAACAGCCGCCGGCACTTTTCGCACGAGGCGGCCAGGTCGCTGCCCATGCCCACGACCTGGCTGCCCTGTCCGGCAAAGAGAAAAGCGATACCCATTCCCGTTTCCTTTAGAGCCAGTCTGAAAAGCTTACCACAAAGGCCACAAAGGAACACGAAGGAAACGAATAAAAAGCGCATGGTGCCTTTGGTGTCCTTTGTGTCCTGGTGGTTTTCAGACAAACTTTTAGAGCCAGTCCGCCCTGCCGACGACGATGCAGGTGTTCAGCCCACCAAAGCCAAAGGCGTTGGACAGGGCCACCTCGATCTGATAGGGTCGCGCCTGATGGGGCACAAAATCCAGGTCCAGGCCCGGTTCCGGTTCCTCCAGGTTGAGGGTCGGGTGCAGAAAGCCATACTCCATCTGCAACACCGTGGCGATCAGCTCGACGATGCCGGCCGAAGTCAGGCAGTGGCCGAGAAGAGACTTGGTGGCGTTGACCGGGATGCGGCGGGCGTGCGCGCCAAACAGCTCTTTGATGGCCTGCACCTCGACAAGGTCGCCCAGCACCGTAGAAGTGGCATGGGCGTTGATATAGTTGACCTGTTCCGGGGCGACCTGCGCATCCTGGAGGGCCAGGCGCATGGCCCGCGCCTGCCCCTCGGCGTTGGGTTTGGGCAGCCGCGAGGCGTCGGAGGCCGATGCCCCGCCCAACAGTTCGGCATGGATGCGGGCACCGCGCCGCCGCGCCCCGGCCAGCGTCTCCAGCACCACCGCCCCGGCCCCTTCCGCCGGGACAAAGCCTTCGCGCCGGACATCGAAGGGGCGGCTGGCCCGCCACGGTTCGTCGTTGAAGGAGCGCACCGAGATGGCATCCATGATGGCCCAACTCTGGAGCACCACCGGGTCCAGGTCCACCGAGCCGCCGCTGACCAACACCGCCTCGGCCCGGCCAGCACGGAGCAGGTCCAGCGCCATCAGCAGCGCCACATTGCCGCTGGCGCACGCCCCGCCGACGGAAAAACTGGGGCCTTTCAAGCCCAGCAGCTCCGAGCCAACCGACAGCACATCGGTGTCCAGGAACATCAGGGCGTAGAGCGGGTCAATGAACTCCGGCTCCTCCTGCAATGTCAACACGTTGTCGTAGATATAGCGGGTGCTCAGGTTATGCCCGGCCAGCACATGCCCGAACCGCTCCGGGTCATAGGGCGCCCCCTCCAGGCCGGCGTCGAGAAAGGCCTGCAGGTCGGCTGCGGCCGTCAGCCGGCCGGGGAGCGGGGTGGCGCGCAGCAGCCGCAGCGCCTGCTCCACCAGGTCAGGCGGATAGTCCGCCCCGACGTGGGCCAGGTGGGCCTTCAGGTCGAAATCGCTCAGGTCGCCGCCGATCCTGGAATAGATGCGCCCGTCCATCTGCTTCCAGCGGGTGATGCCCGAACGCCCGGCCTGAAGCGAGTCCCGATATTCGGTCAGGGTTTCGCCGATGGCGGTGACGACGCCCATGCCGGTCACCACCACCCGGCGCTCATCCTCTCGCCTGTTTGCGGCCATGCTCAACTCCCTCAACAAAAGCCCACCGATGCCCGGGTCCGGTTTTCCCTGTCCTACACCCGGGCCACTATCACGCAGGCGTTCAGCCCGCCAAAACCGAACGAGTTGGACATACCCACCTCAATTTGATAGGGGCGTGTCACATTGGGCACAAAATCCAGGTCAAAGCCCTCATCCGGTTGCTCCAGGTTGAGAGTCGGGTGCAAAAAGCCATACTCCATCTGCACCAGGAGGGCCACGAACTCGACCAGGGCGGCAGCCGTCAGGCAATGGCCGATCAGCGATTTGGTGGCGTTGACCGGGATGCGGCGGGCATACTCGCCAAATACCTCCTTGATGGCTGCCACCTCGACGGCATCGCCCACAAGGGTCGAGGTGGCATGGGCGTTGATATAGTTCACCTGCTCCGGGGCGATACCAGCAGCCTGCAAGGCCTGGCGCATGACGCGCACCTGCCCCTCGACCACAGGTCGGGGCAGGCGGGTGGCATCGCACGTGACCGCGCCGCCCAGCAGTTCGGCATAGACACGGGCACCCCGCCGCCGCGCCCCGGCCAGCGTCTCCAGGATGACCGCCCCGGCCCCCTCGCCCGGCACAAAGCCTTCGCGCCGCACGTCCCAGGGACGGCTGGCCCGCTGCGGCTCGTCGGCGAAATTCCGCCACACCAGCGCGTCCACCAGCGCCCACCCCTGGAGCGCCACGGGGTCCAGCTCCTGGGTCGCTGCCGAAACGACCACCGCGTCCACCCGCCCGGAGCGCAGCAGGTCCAGGCCGTTGAGCAGGGCCACATTGCCACTGGCACAGGCATTGCCGATCATATAGTTGGGGCCTTTGACCGTCAACAGCTCGCCGATCTTGCCCAGGATGTCGGTGTCCCACAGGACCACGCCCAGGAGAGGGTCTATGTAATCTGGATCCTCGTTGAATTCCAGCACGTTCTGGACGAAATAGTTCATGTTCAGGTTGTTGCCGCCGAACAGGTGTGCCACCCGCTCCGGCTCCAGCCCGGCATTAGGCAACCCGGCATCCACGAAGGCCTGCAGGGCAGCAGCCGCAGCCAGCCGTCCTGTGAGCGGCGTGGCGCGCAGGACGGTGTGAGCGCGCTCGACCAGATGCGGCGGATAGCCCGCCCCAACCCGCTCCAGATGGGCAGCCAGGTCAAAATCGCTCAGGTCACCGCCGATCTTGGACAGGCAGCGTTCATCCATCCGCTTCCAGCGGGTGATGCCGGAACGGCCGGCCCGCAAGGAGTCACGGAACCCGGCGGGGGTCTCGCCGATGGGGGTGATGATGCCCAGGCCGGTGACGACGACCCGGTGCTCATCGGCGTGGCTCTGGTTACTCATGGTTGACGTCTCCCGCATATGGGTTCTGTGCTGCATATTGCGTGAGTTGGGCGATGGACAGGAGATAGGGACCGTCTGGGCCGGCGATGAGGCCGAGCCGCACCTCAAACTGCGAACGGCCGGGCGGGGCCTGGACCACAGCGCACCCCCGTTCCAGGTCCAGCGCCCGGATCTCGACCCCGGCCGGGCTGACCGGCTGATGGGGCCACAACGCCTTCCAGGCCGCCTCTTTGGCCGTCCAGGCGGCGAGTCCGGCCAGCGCCAGCCCCTCCGGGGCGCGGGCCAACAGGGCACGCTCCCGGCGCGAAAAGGCATAGCGGCTGTGCGCCACGTCGGTCGGGCGGACCCGTTCCAGGTCCACGCCGGTGTGGCACCTGGCGCCCGGCCAGGCGCAGGCCAGCGCCAGCCGCCCTGAATGGGCCAACGAGACCGAGACGAGGCCCTCAACCCCGTCCACGCGCGCCCGCGGCTCGCCGGCCGGCCCGCTGAGCACCTGGATCGAAGGGGGGGGCACCCGGCCGGCCAGCAGCCGCTGCACAGCCCGATGCGCAGCCAGCCGGCCCAACAGGAACTGGCGGCGACGGCACCCGGCCGGCCAGCGCTGTTCGGCCTGTTCGCGCTCGGCCGGCGACAACCTCATCAGGAGCAGGTCAGGCGGCTGACCCTGGTCGGCCAGGAGGACCAGCCGCAACCGGCCCTCACCGGGTTTGGGCCGCGGCTTTTTCAAAGACATCCAGCAGGCCCTTCAGATCCCGCACTTCCAACAACTCGCTGCGCGGCACTTTGATGCGCAACTGCTTCATCGAACGCGAGACCACCTCGACGACCTCTAAAGAGTCGGCGCCAAAATCGCGCATGCTATTCGATTCCAGGATCTCTTTCCCCCTGGCGCCGGGGATGATCTCCTGAATGTTGGCCTTGATCACGGCAAAAATTTCCTCACGAGTCATTCTGAACCTGTCTCCTTCGTAACTGCTCACCCTCCCGCAGGCTTGGCAGCAGTTTCAGGCAGAAATTCGTTGAATAGTCGGACGCAACGAACGATTTCAACCAGATTCCAAGCCTGCGGGAGGGTAGGCTGAAAAATTTCCTCACGAGTCATTCTGAACCTGTCTCCTTCAAAGGATGGCTACGGCAGCCACTGAACAGATCTTGTTGTGGTGCAAACATTGCCCGATGACGGTGAGCAACAACCCCTCTTCCCAAAGATGGGCTATGATCTCCAGCTCGCCGCCGGGCGTGACCGGCCGGAGGAAACGGGCGGCGAAAATGTGCGTCAGCGCAGCACCTTCCGCCCCGGAAAGGCCGGTCCGGGCCAGGTGGAGCAGGCCGCCCGCCTGGGCAATGGCCTCCACCTGCAAGACGCCAGGCCACACCGGCCGGCCCGGAAAATGCCCGGCCAGGACTGCCCCGGCCCGGTTCAGATCATAGCGGGCGACCACGATGCCCCGCTCCAGGTCAAGCCGGGTAACCCGGTCCACCAGCAGGAACGGATCGCGGTGCGGCAGCAGCGCTTCGACGGCTGCCCGGTCGAGAAACGGCCCCTTTTCCCGCTCAACCGGCGGCAGGAGCAGCTCCTTCGCTGCCCGGCGCAAGAGTTCTACCCCCTCGGCGGACAGATCCCAGGTCATGAGGCCGGTCCCTCCTCTTCCGGGAACCCGCCCGGCAGGCCACGGCCGGTCAGGTACGCAATCGGGCTGACCAGCGACCAGCCTTCATCCACGACGATCACCTGGCCGGTCACAGCATCCATCCAGCCGGAGCAGAGGGCCACGCACACCCGGGCCACCTGGCGCGGGTCAAGCAGCCAGGTTCCTAACCGGCTCTGGATGGCTTCCACCGTCTCGTCACCAAATGTTGCCCGGGCGCTGGCAGTGTCCAGCAGGCCGGGGCGGACGACGTTGACCCGCACGCCGTATCGTTTGAGGCGAAAGGCCAGGTAGCGGCACAGCGTTTCCAGCACCGCCTTGGCAGCGCCGGCCAGGTCATAGCCGTCAAAGCAGACCTCCCCACCGCCGCTGGAGATGCCGATGACATACCGCGGATAACGCCCGAAAGCCTGATGCGCCGCCTGAACCAGGTCCACCACCGGCCAGGCTGAATATCTGAGCGACAGTTCAAAGGCGTTTCTTTTCAGATCTTCCAGATCGCGCACCACTTTGGCAAAGGCGACGTTGCTGATCACGACATCCAGCCGGCCGACCTCCGCCTGGAGCAGGGCCATCAGCTCCCGCGTCGCCTCCGGGTCGCCGGCGTCCGCCTCGACGATGCGTGGCACAGGCAGGCCCAGGGTCCGAAACTCGGCGGCCAGCTCCTCTTCATCCACGCTCCCCCAGCGATGGGTGAGATAGACCCGGGCGCCGGCGCGGGCGAACTCGATCCCGATCGCCTTGCCCAGCCCCCGCGTTCCGCCGGTGATGAGGACCACTGCGCCCTGCAACCCCTCCGCCATCAGAGCATCACCTCCCGCAATCCCCCACCGACATAGATCGCCTGGCCGTTGGCCAGAGCTGCCCGCGATGAAGCCAGGAACAGGACCACAGAGGCCACTTCACCGGCCGTTGCCTGCCGTTTCTGGGGACAGGCTTCGATGACGGCCCGTTTCAGCCCTTCCGGCACCTGCCGTGTCAGCTCCGTTTCAACCGCCCCCACGACGATCAGACAGGCAGAAATGCCATGCCTGCCATACTGCCGGGCGATGGCCTGTGTCAAGCCGATCAGCCCTCCCTTGCTGACTGCATAGCTGGCATTGGAGGGCGCTCCCTCCTGCATCACCGAGCCGATGGAGAGGATCCGCCCTCCTGTGCCCTGCGCCAGGAACTCCCGGACCGCCCGGCGCGAGACCAGGAACGGCCCGGTGAGGTTGGTGGCGATGACCTCGTCCCAGGTTGAGAGGGGAAGAGAGACCAGCAGGGCCTCGCGGCTGATGCCCGCATTGTTGACCACTACATCCACCCGGCCAAAGGTGCGGCGGGTGATGTCGAACAGGGCTTCGACCTCTTCCTCACGGGAGACATCGGCCTGCACAGCGAGCAGACGCCCTCCTGCCTGCGCTGCTTCTTCCTGGACCGTCGGGCCGGGGGTTCGGGCACAGAAAGCAACCGCTGCGCCCCGCCTCACCGCCTGGCGCACGATCTCGGCGCCGATCCCCCGCGAGCCGCCGGTGACGAGAAGGACTTTGCCCTTCAGCTCAGGAGCAGTATCCAGAGGGTTGGTCACGCCGTCCCTCCCCGACGGTGGGCCGGGGGTTGAAAAGAGCGGATAGACTCGATGACATACTCCACCTCCTCGTCGCTCAACCCCGGATGCATGGGCAGGGAGAGGATCCGTTCAAAGGCGGCCTCAGCCTGGGGCAGATGAGGCCGGTTGCCATAACAGGTGTAGAGGTGGATCGGTTTATAATGGACGCCGGTGCCGATCCCTTTCTCCTGCAGATAAACGTTCAGATCGTCCCGGCCTTCCACCTGGATGCAGTAGATGTGCCACGACGAGATCGAATCGGGGGTGTCCATACGCGGCGTCTGGAGCCAGGGGAGATCGCTCAGGCCGGCGGTGTACATCTCGGCGATCTGTCGGCGACGGGCGTTGGTGGCCGGCAGCCGGCGCAGTTGTACCAGGCCGATGGCCGCCGCGATGTCGTTCATGTGGCATTTGAGTCCGATCTCGTCCACGAAATATTGCCACCAGTAGGAGCGATCGGCGCCGGTGCGATCCCAGGTGCCCCGGTCAATGCCCAGCCAGCGCAGCCGTTTGGCCCGTTCCATCAACGCCTGATCGCAGGTGACCAACGCGCCGCCATCGCCGGTGGCCAGGTTTTTGACAGCGTGAAAGCTAAAGCAGGCCAGGTCCCCCAACGTGCCGGCCTTGCGGCCCTTGTATTCGGCGCCGCAGGCATGGGCGGCATCCTCGATGAGGGGGATCTTGCCCGCCACCTGGCGCAGGCGATCCATATCCACCGGCCGCCCGCCATAGTGCACCGGGATGATGGCCCGGGTGCGGGGCGTGATTTTGCGCGCCACATCCTCGATGTCAATCAGCAGGGTATCGGGGTCCACATCGGCAAAGATGGGGGTGGCCAGATTGTAGGCCACGGCATGGGCAGTGGATACGAAGGTCATGGCCGGTACGATCACTTCGTCGCCATGGTTGATGTGCAACAACCGCACCGCCAGGTCCAGTGCCGCCGTCGCCGAGCTGAGGCCCACGGCGTAGGGCGCCCCCAGGAAAGCGGCAAACGCCCGCTCAAAGTCGGCGGTCTTGGGCCCCAGGCCGATCCAGCCGGAGCGGAGCACCTCCGCTACAGCCTGAATTTCCTCTTCACCCATAAAAGGCTTGAAGAGTTGAATGTTCATTCACTCTCACTTTCTGTTTTGGGCACAGACCAACGCAGACGAATACCGATTCCTGGAGTTCATCGGTGGAGCTCCGCGTTTTTCCGCGCCATCCGTATCCTTCTGAACTTGACTGTGTAACCCCTGTCGCTAGAGTTCATGCACATAAGCCAATTGCCTCGTCAAAAATTTTAACCACCAAGACACCAAGACTCAAAGATTTAGGGAAATTTCTTGGTGTCTTTGGGCCTTTGTGGTGGAATTTCTTATTGTGAGTAGACTCTACTCAGAGCCTGGCTGAAAAGTCTACCACGGAGGCGCACAGGACAAAGAAATGGCATGAAATTGACAGAAATTCTTTGTATCCTTCGTGTCCTTAGTGGTTTTCAGACTGGTTCCTGGAGGGGACCGATCGGGCCAGCCACACGTTGGGATCGGGCTGCCAGCCCGGGTGGCGCAGGCGGTCTATCAGCCAGCCCCGGCCCATCGTCCGCTTTTGCAGGGCCAGGCGGCGCTTGGGTTGAATGCGCGGCATCCGCGCCACAGCCAGGCCCAGGCCCAACAGGGCCATCGGCACGGCGGCCAGGCCGTAGAGCAGGTTCCGCATGCGCGACAGGCCATGTTGCTGACCACGATGCAGGTGTCCTCGCAGCAGACGGGGCAGCATGGCCACGAACTCACCCGTGTAGCTCACTTTGTAAAAGGCCAGCAGGTTGTTGCGCGAGGAACGCAGCGCCTTGAGCAACGTCCGGCGGTTGAGCTTGAGTTGCCAGTCGCTGTGGTTATAGGCCACCGAACAGGGGACAAACAGCACCTTGCGGCCGATGGAGTTGATGCGCAGACAGAGGTCAATCACATCGCCGTACATAAAAAAGTCGTCATCCAGGATGTAGCCCAATTCGTCCACCAGGCGGCGGTCAATCATGCTCGCCGCAGTATCGGCGGCCAGGACCGGGATGGGGGCCGAGAGGGCCGTGAGCGGCATCGAATAGTAGTCAAGCACCCCGTAGCCGGTCAGATCGCAGATATAAGCCCGCTCCGGCCAGCCAATCCGGTCGTGGGGATTGAATTCGGGCCACCAGGGGAAATAGATGTTGCTGGCGACCAGGCGCGCCAGGGGGTCGCTCTGCACGGCTTCCACCAGGGCCGAGAGCCAATGGCGATGCACGACCACATCCTGGCTCAAATAGGCCAGGTATTGCCCCCGGGCATGATCCCGGGCCTGATTGAGGCCGGCATCCACACCCAGATTTCGCCCGTGGCGCAACAGCCGTACCTGGGGATAGTTGGCCGCCACATAATCGGCCGACCCATCGGTCGAGCCGTTGTCTATCAGCAAGATCTCGAATTGTTCCTCTGGAAAGTCCTGATCAAGGACTGAGTGCAGGCAGGCATCCAAATACCTTCGACCATTGAAGGAGAGGATAAAGACCGTTACCAGAGGGGCAGTGCTGACCTGATGAGGATAGCCTCTGGTCATGATATTCTATTCAACCCTTCCGAGCCACCGGCCAGTCCAAAAGGCATGGCCGATGACATGTTTTAATGATTATAACCCTAAATTCTCTTCAGGTCAAATCCAACCGGCCCTATTGTAGGGCAACTGCTCGCAGTTGCCCTCCAGTAGTTGCCCTACTCTGAGGCACGCCCGATCAGCCACAGGCCGGCCCCCACCACCGGCACGCAGGCCAGCAGGGCCACTTCCCAGTCCAGCAGATGGTCCCTGGCCCACTGCCAGCCGAAGGGAAAATAGAGAAGCGGCGCCAGCAGACAGAGGATGAGGGCCACGGAGCGACGGCGGTCAGGGGCAGGGCCGGCGATCAGGGCCGCAGGAACCAGCAGCCAGGTGACATACCAGGGCATGAACTGCAAACCGACGAAGAACAGATAAAAGAGGATCACATCGAAACAGGCACGCATCAGGTCACGCCGGGCCAACCGCAGCCGATTCAGGTAGAACGGGACAAACGCCAGGATGGTGAGAAGCTTGACCCCCTGGACAATCCGCTCTCCTGCCTCCGGCCACAGGTTCGAGAAGGCCTGGATCAACAGATTGGGCAGAGAGTTGCCGTGGATGTCGCTCTGCATCAACAGGCCACGAAAGGTCGCCGCCCCCGCCCAGAAGGGAGCATAGGCCAGCACCGCCGGCAGAATGGTCAGGGTCGCAACCCCCACTGCCCGGCGGACACGGGCCGGCCAGGTGAGACCCTGCCCCACAAGCCAGAGGGCCACCGGCGGCACCCAGAGCAAGGCCACCGGCTTGATCAGCGCCGCAGCCATCAGGCACGGAACGGCCCACAGACCCCGGCCGTGGGCGAGAAGGCAAAAGCCCAGCAAAGCAAAGGCAGCAACCGCCGCGTCATTGTGCCCGTTGCCCACCAGCTCGTGGAGCAACAGCGGATTCCAGGCGTAGAACAGCATCCCGGCCACCCTGTGGGCCGGAGCCGATCGCCTGAGAGTCCTGTAGACCAGCAGGGCGCCAAGCAGGTGAAACCCGGCGGCCATCCCCTTGAGCAGGAAGAGATTGAGCACCAGCCGGTCGCGGGCCAGCCAACCCAGGGCCGAGGTCAGGGCAATCCACAGCGGCCCATAGCCGGTAGTGGCCGGCAGGTGATGAAAGGTTACACAGAAGTAGAATGGATCGGCGGCAAAGTCGCTGTAGCGATGGGCAAATGGGTTCTCGCCCAGCACGGCCACGATCCGGCCCTCGAACAGATACCCATACAGATCGGACGAGGTGATAGATTGGACAGGGATGAGCAACAGGCAAAAGATCAGTGTCCAACCCCCTACCAGCCAGGCATCATCCCGGCCCTCTCCCTGCCGGGCCACATGGCGACAGGCAATCAGGTACAAGAGGAACAGAAGGGCCAGGGCAGCATAGAACAGCACCCCCCGCCACGGCTCCCTGGCCGCGTACTGATAGATCTCGTCCTGGACGTTGAGGGCATATCGGGGCAGCCAGTAGGGCAGGGTAAAGGCCAGCAGATAGACCAGGGCGCTGGCCAGGCCCAGGAGGAACAGCGGTCTGCGCCGGTCAGACCTCATCGCCTTCACTCCGACAGGGGCGCTTTCACACCCGCCAGGGCGCCGGTTCACCCTTCAAAACAGAGCCGGTTGCGCCGGCTCCCGGTATGGGATGCCCAGGTGCTCGTAGGCGCGGCGGGTGGCCACCCGGCCCCGTGGCGTTCGATCCAGGAAGCCGAGCTGCAACAGGTAGGGTTCCACCACGTCCATAATCGTGTCCGACTCCTCAGACAGGGCAGCCGCGATCGTCTCCAGGCCCACCGGACCACCGTCAAACTTTTCGATGATGGTGCGCAGCACGCGGCGGTCTATGTCATCCAGGCCCAGCGGGTCCACATCCAGCAGGGAGAGCGCCTCCTGGGCCACGGCCAGGGTGATGATCCCTTCAGCGCGGACCTGGGCATAATCGCGCACCCGCTTGAGTAGGCGGTTGGCCACACGGGGCGTGCCCCGCGCCCGACGGGCGATCTCACAGATCCCCTCCTGGTCAATCTCCACCCCCAGAATGCGCGCCGAGCGCCGAACAATGGCCTCCATCGCCGCCTCGTCGTAAAAGTCCAGGCGGTAGACCGCGCCAAAGCGGGCCCGCAGCGGCGCGGTCATCAGCGCCAGGCGGGTGGTGGCCCCGATGACCGTAAAACGGGGCAGATTGAGGCGGATGCTGCGTGCCCCCGGCCCTTTGCCAATGACAATGTCCAGGGCAAAATCTTCCATCGCCGGGTAGAGGACCTCCTCCACCACACGACCCAGGCGGTGAACCTCATCTATGAACAGCACATCCCCCTTGTGCAGGTTGGTCAGGATAGCCGCCAGGTCGCCGGCCCGTTCGATGGCCGGTCCGGAGGTGACCCGGATGTTCACCCCCATCTCGTGAGCCACGATGTGCGCCAGGCTGGTTTTCCCCAGGCCGGGCGGACCGTAGAACAGCACATGGTCCAGCGCCTCGTCCCGGGCCTGCGCCGCCCGGATGAGGATGCGCAGGTTTTCCTTGACCCGCTCCTGACCGATATACTCCTCCAGGCTCTGCGGGCGCAAACTGACATCCAGCCCGATCTCCTCCACCTTTTTCCTGGGAGAAATGATCCGCTCTGCCATGACCCCCTGCCACTCCCGTTCGGAACATTAGAGTTTATCTCGACAATGTTAAATTAACATAAACGGTGGCAAAGGTGGACCTCACCCCATCCCCCAACCCCCTTCCCCTCTCCGCGGCGGAGAGGGGAAGGGGGCCAGGGGGTAGGGGTGAGGTCGAATCTAACATTGTCGAG
>Ga0209101_1000853_pt1 | contig 24421 bp, 14 predicted proteins | sample ConPoolayeCmetaG_FD_185481 | JGI IMG/M metagenome (GOLD analysis project Ga0209101, IMG submission 185481) | Hot spring microbial mat communities from California, USA to study Microbial Dark Matter (Phase II) - Cone Pool mat layer C metaG... ...
CAAACGGCGGCAATCGCCTCGAAGGTATCGACGCCGGCCACGGCTGCCTGGATCGCGTAGGCCAGCGTCTTCGCCGTGGTCACTCCAACCCGAAGGCCGGTGAACGAGCCTGGTCCTATGGTCACCCCAACCCCCTGAATGCCCATAGGACACCACCCCACTTGTTGCAGTACTTCTCGGATCGTTGGCGCCAGCTCGGCGGCCGTTCCCTTCGAGAGCGGCAGGCGGCGCTCTAGCAGCACCTGCTCGCCCCACAAGGCAGCGACGCTGCCGACCGATTCGCTGGTTTCGATGGCCAAAATTCGCATGAGTTCTACCATATCCTATGGGGACTGCGCCCGGAAGCAGCTTCCGCTCGACTTGACCGAGTTTATCAGCAACAATAGACTGGCGGGATGACTGGCCAGCCTTGGGGGCATTTCCTCTGGTTTTCGGTGGAGGTCCCGGGGAAATCTGAAGGAGGGGGAGGACCGGTCCAGGCGGCCGGCGCCTCGCCTGTTTTGCAACGGGAAGGCTCACAAGACCACCTCGGCCGTTGCCCGCCGTGTTTCTTCTCCGTGGCCTTCTTTTAGAGCGCGACAACGTGAAAATAGCGGTCATCAGCGACATCCACAGCAACCTGGAAGCCCTCACCGCCGTCCTGGAAGACATCCGCAGCCAGGGGATCAAGGAAGTGATCTGCCTGGGCGATGTGGTTGGCTACGGTCCCAATCCCCGCGAATGCATCGACCTGGTGATGCAGTGCAAGGTCTGCCTGTTGGGCAACCACGACCAAGGCGCCCTTTTCGATCCCGAGGGATTCAACACCGGAGCGGAGCGGGCGATTTTTTGGACTCGGGCTCAATTGGAGGAGCCGGGCGGGGACTCGGCGGCGGCCGCCCGACGTTGGGATTTCCTCGGCGAACTGCCGCGGACCCGGCTCGAAGGACCGTTTCTCTTCGTTCACGGCTCCGCGCGAAATCCGCTCAATGAGTACGTGTTTCCGGAGGATATCTACAACCGGCGGAAGATGGAAAAAATCTTTGCCCTGATCGAATATCACGCCTTCCAGGGCCACACGCACGTGCCGGGCGTCTTCACCGAGGACCTGCGATTCTTCAGTCCCGAGGAGATCGGCAACGAGTACGTGTTGGGCGATCAAAAGACAATGATCAACGTGGGATCGGTGGGTCAGCCCCGCGACAGCGATCCTCGCGCGTGTTACGTGGTCCTCGACGACGGAGACGCGGCGAGCGACTCGCAAGGGCAAGGGTTGCTCAGTTCCTCGGGCGCGACCGACAGCACCTACCGTTTCTCCAGCAATCCTCGGCCGGTCGTTCGCTTCCGCAGGGTCGAGTATCCCGTCGAACAGACTATTGCCAAGATTTACGCCATTCCCGAGTTGGATAATTTCCTCGGCGATCGGCTCCGCGACGGACGATAAGGGGGGCCGCGAATCTCGACTTGGCGCCAGGGTTTCTCGCGGCGCGGCGGGGCGGGAAGTCGCGACCGACGAGGAAATCTCTGGGCAAGGCTCGCAAGCAACCGCCAATTTTTGCCGCCCTGGCGGCGAGGTGAGAGTAGATCGATGGAAGAGCAACCGGTGCGAGGGATGGGCGTGCGATACGTCCTGTTCATCGTCCTGTCCCTAGGCATTCTCGCCCTGAATGCGTATTTGATGTCGCGTTGGGCGCCGCCCAAGCCACTTCCTCCGGAACCCCCGCCGGTGGCGAAGGCGGCAAAAGATCCCGCCAAAGCGGCTGAAGCGGCGGTGGGCGCCGCCGAACCTGGCGCAACGGGCAAGAAGGGCGAGGCCCAACCCGGTGAGACGAAGCGGGATGACCACAAGCCCGCCGCACCCGCTCCAAAACCGCCCGCCGTCGAGGTCAAGGCGCCCGATCAATGGGTGGCGCTCGGCTCGCTGGAACCCGACGGCCAGTATCGCATGTTGGTCACGCTCACCAACCGCGGGGCGGCCGTGCAACGGATCGAATTGAGCACCCATCGCTTTCAAGACCCGGAAGATCGAAGCGGCTACTTGGGGCATCTGGTCGGCGACGAGGCCGCCGGGGGCGAGGGCTGTGTGGTCCAGGTGGTCGGCCACGGGACGCCGGCCGAGAAGGCCGGGCTTGCGCCGGGCGACTTGATCCAGGCCGTGGATGGCGCGCCGATCAACGGTTCGCTCTCCCTGGCAAAGGCCTTGCAGGGCACGAAACCAGGACAAACGGTGCGGTTGAGCGTCGTCCGCGACGGCCGGGGGTTGGAGCTTTCGGTCCAGCTTGCGCGGCGGCCGTTTCAAGTAATCCGTCCTGAATCACCCGCCCCGCCCTCCTTCCGCGTCGCCCTCGCCCAGATCGACGACCGAACCGCCGCCCCGCCGCCAGGCGAAGAGGCGCCTGGCCCGGGCAAGGACAACGACCTGGAAGCCGAAATCGAGGGCGCGCGGCTGCGAGACGTCAACTGGGAGATCGTCTCCCAGGATGAGTCCGAGGTGAAGTTCCGCCGTGTCCTGCCGCAATGGGAACTGGAGGTTTTCAAGACCTTCCGGCTCGTCAAGATTGAGCCTGGCAACGCCCAACGCCAAGACGCCCGCGACTACCACCTGGAGTTCGACCTGGAAATCCGCAACCTGGGCAAGAACACGCGGAAGGTGGCCTACAGCCTCGACGGTCCCAACGGCCTGCCCACCGACGGCTGGTGGTACGCCAGCAAGGTCTCGCGCACGTGGAGCGCGGTGGGACTGCGGGACGTGATCGTCTCGTTTCCACGCGAAATCCACGCGATTTCCGCCATCCAGATCGGGGGCGGCGACAGGCAGCCGCGGCAGCGGGCGGGCAACGATCCGTTGCGCTTCGTGGGCGTCGACGCCCAGTATTTCGCCTCGCTGGTGATTCCCAAACCGTCGGATCCGGCCGTGGTCCGCTTCGCCCAGTGGCAGCCGCTGGGCTACGGCGAGTTCGAGCCGGACCGCAGAAGCCTGACCAACGTCTCCTTCCGCGCGACGAGCACCCTCCGCGAGCTGAAGCCCGGCGAGGCCATCGTCGAGCCGTTCGAGATCTTCGCCGGACCGAAACGGCCGGGCCTGCTGGGGCAATACGGGCTGGACGACGTCATCACCTACGGCTGGTTCGGCCCCGTGGCCCAGCTCCTGTTGGCCATCCTGCACACGTTTTATCTAGTCATTCCCAACTACGGCGTGGCCATTATCCTCTTGACCGTCCTGGTCCGCTCGTGCATGTTCCCGCTCAGCAAGAAACAGGCCCTCAGTGCCCAGAAGATGCAGGAGCTCCAGCCGGAAATCCGCCGGATCCAGGAAAAGTACAAGAACAACCTCGAGGCCCGCAGCAAGGCCCAGCAAGAGCTGTTCCGCAAGCACAATTTCAACCCGATGGGCGGGTGCCTGATCCTGTTCCTTCAGTTGCCGATTTTCATCGGCTTGTACCGCGCGTTGATGGTCGATGTCGAGCTGTACCAGGCCCCGCTGATCGCGGAGCGTCTCCGCTGGGCCTCGAACCTGGCCGCGCCGGACATGCTCTTCGACTGGAGCGGCTTCATGCCGGCGTTCGTTACCCGAGGCACCGGCATGTTCGGGCTGGGACCGTATTTCAATCTCCTGCCCTTGCTGACCATCTTCCTGTTCATCTGGCAGCAGAAGAAGTTCATGCCGCCGCCCGCCGACGAACAACAAGCCATGCAGCAGAAGATCATGCAATACATGATGATCTTCATGGGCATCTTGTTTTTCAAGGTGGCGAGCGGTTTGTGCATTTACTTCATCGCCTCCAGCTTGTGGAGCATTGCCGAGCGCAAGTTCCTGCCGAAGACGTTGGCGGCCAGCGGCGCGGCGAAGTCTGGCGAGCCTCCACCACGCCCCCCCGCGACCCGCAACGGCGCGCAAGCCCCCAAACGCAAGGTCCGCGGCCGGGACAGCCGGTAAGCCGCCAGGGCAGAACAACCTGGGCAAATCCTGGAGCGCGGGCGTCTCGCCCACCACAAATCGTGGAGCGCGGGCGTCTCGCCCGCCACAAACACGGAGCGCGGGCGTCTCGCCCGCCTGGGAAAATGCAGGCACAATGCCCACGCCGCCTCACCGCGATGGGACAAGTCACTTTGTCGCGTTCCCTTATGGCCGATGGGAAACATTCCGCGAACGGTTCCGCCTGCTTTCGGCAGTCAACGGCCCGCTTCCCTCAGTCAACGGACCACTTCTCGGCCGCCAGCGCCAGCGCGCCGTGGACGACGACTTCCTCGCCGAGGGCGGCGGGCACGATCTGGTAGGTTCCGATCAGGGGAGGGAACACGTATTGGGCCGCGTAACGCCGGACCGGCCCGAAGAACAGGTCCTCGCCGACCAGCGAGACGCCGCCGCCCATCACCACCACGCTCGGCGCGAGCATGGTAATCACTTGGGCCAAGGCCCAGCCGATCGTGCGGCAGGCGCGGTCGAACTCGCCCGCCGCCAGCCGGTTGCCCGCCCGCGCCGCTTCCGCGATGCTCTTCGTGTCCAGCCGATCCAGGCTTCCGCCGCATCGCCTCATCAGGTCTTCCGCGTCGGCGGCCTCCTGCCGCGAGGCCGACGCGGGGTCAAGCCGCGAGAGCCGGGCACGCACCGCGGCCGCGATGCCCCAACCGCTGGCCACGGCTTCGAGGTCCTGGTCGGGCCGCTCGGCCTGGGGACCAGGGCGGAGGTGGCCGAACTCGGCGGCCACCCCTTGCGAACCGCCATAAAGCCGTCCGCCGATCACGATCGCCCCGCCAATCCCGCTGCCGATGTTGTTGTAAACCACCACGCGGTGGCCCTTGCCGGCGCCAAACAAAGCTTCCGCCAGACCGGCGCTGTCGGAATCGTTGGCCAGGAGGGCCGGCACGCCCAGCGTCTGGCGGCACCAATCGGCCAAGGGAAAGTCCTTCCAGCCCTCGACCTGATGGCTCGTGATCACGCGCCCCCGGCTCGAATCCACCGGGCCGCCAAAGCCAATGCCCATGCCCGCGATGCGATAGCGTTCGATGAGCGGCCGACAAACCTCGACGATCTGTTGGCGAATGCGATCGGCCCCAAGGCGCGGCTCCACCTCGCGGCGTTCCAAGCGGGTCAAGGGCGGGCCGTCGCCGCGGCCCACGCCAAATTGGAGTTTCGTTCCGCCGATTTCAATGCCAAGCAGCATGGGAAAAACTCAGCGTGCTATAATTACGGCTCCTGATCCAAACGATACGGCGCGGCGGCGGTGTCGCGGTCCAGGTGCGGCGCCCCCAGAAGCCAAAGCACTCCGCCGAGGAGCATGAACAACGAAACCACCAAAAACCCCATGTCCAAACTCGATCGATCGGCGATGGCGCCGATGACGAAGGGCGAAATGGCGTCGCCCAGGATGTGGATCACCAGGATGTTGACGGCGAAGCCCGTGGCACGCATCGCGGGATGGGTCACGTTGGCCAGGATGGCGTTGCTCGGGCCGGTGTTGAAAAAAACGCAGAACTCGGCGAGGAAGACGAAGATCCAGGCCCAGGGAAAGGGGGTGATGAGAAACGCCAAGGCGGAGGGCACGCCAAGACTCAATCCCACGCCCGAGACGACGAAATACGACCCGCGAACCCGCTCGCGCAAAGCGTCGCCCGCCATGCCGCCCGCCAGCGTCGCCAGCAACCCGGCCAAGGCGGTGATCGCGCCGAACAGGGGCACGGGCTGAACGCCCCAGAGCGGCGGGACCTCGCGTTCCTTCAGAAAGGCCGGCATCCAGAAGGCCAACGCCCCGATGGCGAAGGTCATCGCGGTCATTCCCATCGTGTTGAGGACGTAGGACCGCGTGCGGAGCAGGATCAGGTAATCCTTCATCGTGGCCCGTCGCGTCGGCGTCAGGCGATCGGCCGCCCCGCGCGGCGGCTCCCGCATCAAGAGGGACCAAAGGCCCAAGAGCAGGCCGGGCACGACCACGAGATAGAACGCCCAGCGCCAACTCTCGGCCGCGGGGTTCCAATGGGCCACCACGCCGCCGAGCACAAAGCCCAGGGCGCTTCCCACGGGAATGGCCACGTAGAACAGCGAGAGCACGCGGCCCCGCTGGGCCACCGGATAGAAATCCGACAAGACGGTCGGCGCCACCGGCCCGTAGGCCCCCTCGCCAATCCCCACGAAGCATCGCGTGATCAACAGCGCGCCAAACGAACCCGCCAGCCCGCTCGCCCCGCTCGCCAGGCTCCACAGCGTCACCCCAACGGCGATCAACAGCCACCGCGACGCGCGTTCGGCGAGGAAGCCGAAGACGGGCGCGGCCAGCATGTAGGAGACCATGAAGGCCGTGGACAAAAGGCCCATCTTGGCCTTGACGTTGGGGTCGTCCGGGTCGCGGGCCAGGAGCAGGGTCTCGCGGATTTCCGGCTCCACGGCCGCCAGCACGAAGCGGTCGATGTAATTGAACAGGTTGATGGCCAACAGCAGCCCCAAGGCCATGCCCGCCCCAGGGACCTTCGTGAACGTCCCGGCGCCCCCGGGTGCGCTTCCCGACAAGTCTTGGCCAGTGGCAATCATGGGGCTGACGGCCCGTCCCCCTTCACCGCAGTTCCTTCACGCGGATATTGCGGAACTCCAGCTCGTCGCCGTGGCCGAGGAACCCGAGGTGTCCCTTGTCGCGTTTCAGGCCGGGATGGTTTTCTCCGTCGAGCGTCTTGCCGCCGTTTTTGGCCACGGCCTCGTCGAGGTCGGCATCGACGATCACCGTGCCGTTGAGCGTGACCTTCACGCGGCGCCCCTCGGCGCGGATTTCCTCGGAGTTCCACTCGCCCGTCGGCTTGAGGAACCCTCGCTTGGCCGGAACCACGCCGTAGATCGAGCCGTGGACCTGATAATCCTTCAGCCATCCCTTGTACTTCTCGTGGCCGTCGTCGAGGATCTGGATCTCCGTTCCCAAGTAGGCCAAGGTGCCTTGGTTGGCCGGCGCGCGGATGGCGACGCCATTGTTGGCCCCCGGCGTCAATTTGAACTCGAACCGAAAGACAAAGTCCGCGTATTCCTTCTTCGTGAGCAGATTGCCGCCCCCGGTCTTCTTGCAGACCAGCTTCCGCCCTTCCTTGGCGTCGTCGACCAGGACGTATCCCTTCGTCGCCCCTTGCCAAAGCTCCTCCAGCGAGTTGACGGCCAAGAGATCGACGAATCCCTCCTGGGCCTCGGCGGGACAAAGCCCCGGCTTGGGGCACGACTCCGCCGCCTTCGCGTCCCCAATTCCCGCGACCCCAATCCAACCGGCGACCAAAAGGCCGAAACCCCACTTCACGCGGCACGCCATATCCCTCTCCTTCCCGCAATAACCTTGGAAGATGCTCCACGCCGATCACGGTGGACCATTGTCGCCCTCGCCCGCCGCGGAGTCAACCGCCCTCGCCGAGCGAGCCTCCGGCGGAGCGCGTCGCCGCCGGGCTAGACGGGCGGTCAGCGCGTGGGGCCGGCCTCGGCGGCGCTGGATTCCACGATCACGAGGCGTTGGTCGGCCGGCAGGGATTCCAGCACATCGGTCCCCCCGCCGATCCAGCGGACCTCGACGCGGTCGACGCGGTCGTGCTTGCCCAGCCCGAAGTGCAAGCGGCTGCCGAAGTGGCTTTGATAACTCCGGCCGCTATGGACCTCGTCGATCTGGACCAGGTCGCCCGCCGTGACCCGCACCCGGGCGCCGACCCCGTCGCGGTTGGTTTTCACGCCGCGAAGCTGGATTTGCAGCCAGTGATTGGCGGAGCCAGACTCGTTGAGCATGTTGCGGAGGATGGTGGGGCGATCGCGGGAATTGAGCACGGCGACGTCGATGTCGCCGTCGTTGTCGAAGTCTTCCAGGGCTATGCCGCGGCTCACGTGGCGAGGCTTGAGCCCGTCGCCGCACTCGGCCGACACCTCGACGAACTTCCCCTGGCCGGCGTTCCACAAGACGACGTTCGGCGCCCGGTACATGGCCGAGCGGTCCATGCGTTCGGCGTTGTCTTCGGTGTGGCCGTTGGCGATGAACAGGTCGGGGCGGCCGTCGTTGTCGAAATCGGCGAACCCGCAACCCCAGTTGACGTGATGAAAACACCCCGCTCCCGCGTTGGCCGCGGCCGAAACGTCCTCGAACAGGCCCTGGCCGAGATTGCGGAACAACGCCGGCAACTGCCTTTGGTAGTTCGTGGTGTAAAAGTCCAGGCGTCCATCGCGGTCGAAGTCGGCCGCGTCGGGGGCCATGTTGGCCATCGTCTCTCCCTCCCGGTTGAATGCGACTCCGCTGGACACGGCGACTTCCTGGAACTTGCCGCCCTCGTTCGAGAACAGGAAGTTCTCTTGGACGTCGTTGCAGATGAACACATCCGTGTCGCCGTCGTTGTCGTGGTCCGCGGCGATCATCCCCATGCTCCGGCCCGCGTGCGCCGCGATGCCCGATTCCTTGCCGACATCCGCGAACGTGCCGTCGCCGCGGTTGCGGAAGAGGGAGTCGGGCACGGGCTGATATTCGACGGGCGAAGGATAGGAAGGGATGTCGCGGACGAAATGCAATCGATGGCGACGCAAATCCAGTTCGATGTAGTTGCCGACGTACAGGTCCAGTTCGCCGTCCTTGTCGATGTCGAGAAAACACGCGCCGGCGCCCACCAGGTTGCCGCGCGCGACCCCGGCGCGCTGGGTCACGTCGCGGAACGTGCCGTCGCCTTGGTTGTGGAACAAGAGATTCGGACCGAAATTGTTCAAGTAGACGTCGGGATGACCGTCGTTGTCGTAGTCGCCCACCGCGATCCCGAGTCCGTAGGCGTGGCACACCAGGCCGGCCTCGTCGGTGGTTTCCTTGAATCTCCATCCTGCCAAGTTCCTGTACAAGGCATGACGCGGCGGCCGGTCGGAAACATAACCCGGCAGGGGCGCGCCGTTGGGGAAGTACAGGTCGATCCAGCCGTCGCCGTCGTAATCCAGCGCCCCCACGCCGGCCGACATCGCCTCGACAATGTAATGCCGGCCGCTCGACCCGTCGGTGTGCTGAAAATCGATCCCCGTCTCCGCGGTCACCTCGCGGAATTGGATCGGGCAAGGCGACTGGGCGGGCTCCGGCGGCCGGGACGGCTCGGGCCGATCGGCCGGGGCGCGCAACTTGACGTCGGGCGTTCGCCAAGCCGACTCCGGCCCCCGGCTCCAATAGCGACCGCCGGCGAAAGCCGCCGCGGCCAGCCCCGCCAGCGAGATCGCGACCATCCACCGATGGGAAGGACGAGCCTTCATGCCAGCGCGCCTCTCACCTCATAGCGTTGCCGCGCCGCAAGGGCGTTCCTCGACGATCCCTCGTCCCTCGACGATCGTCACGCGCCGGTCGGCCGGGACGTCCTCGACGACCTCCGTGCCGCCGCCGATCCAGCGCACCTCGATCCGGTCCACGCGATCGCGATGGCCCAATCCGAAATGGAGCCGCAGTCCCCAGTGGCTCTGATACCCCCGGCCGCCGTGCACTTCGTCGATCTGCGTCAGGTCGCCGGCAACCACCCGAACGCCGGCCCCCACGCCGTCGCGATTCGTCTTCACCCCTTGAAGCCGGATTTGCAGCCAGTGATTCTTTGAGCCGGATTCGATGAGCATGTTTCGCAGGATCGTGGGCCGGTCGCGGGCATTGAGGACCACGACGTCCACGTCGCCATCGTTGTCCAGGTCGTCGAAGGCGGCCCCGCGGCTGGAAAACACCGGCAACAGCCCGTCGCCGCAGCGGTTGGACACGTCTTCGAACGTGCCGTCGCCGCGGTTGCGGAGGAGCACGTTTCGGGCACGAAAGGAAGTGAGGGGGTTGTACTTCTCGATCTGATCTTGGAGGTGCCCCATGGCGATGAACAGATCGCGGTGGCCGTCGTTGTCGAAGTCCACGAAGCCGCAGCCCCATTTGACGTTGTGGAGCGCCGCCTGGCCGGCCCCCGCCCGCGTCGTGCAATCCTCGAACAATCCGCCCCCAAGATTGCGAAAGAGCACCGGCAGCTCGCCCTCGTAGGAGGTCTGGAACAGATCGAGGTGGCCGTCGTTGTCGTAATCCGCGCAATCCACTCCCATGCTTCCCAGCGGCACGCCTTCTCCGTTGTACTTGAACCCGTTCAGCAGGGCGATCTCCTCGAAATGTCCCGATCCGTCGTTCTGGAAGCAGAAGTTCTGATAAACGTCGTTGAGCACGAAGATGTCGGTATCGCCATCCTGGTCATAATCGGCGCAGACCGCGCCCATGCCTTTGCCCGGGTGGTTGGCGATTCCGGAACCGACGGTCACGTCCATGAAAGTCCCATCGCCGCGGTTGCGAAACAGGGCGAATTTTTCGGGAGGATACGCTTTGGGGCTCACGTACTCCGGATAGCCGTCGCGGTCCAAGACGACGTGTTTTTCGTAGGCGAATTGAAGGTAATTGGCGACAAAAAGGTCCAACTCGCCATCGCGATCGATGTCCAGGAAGCAGGCGCCGGCCCCGAGCTTGTCGCCGTCGGCCACGCCCGCCCGGACGGTCACGTCGCTGAACGTCCCGTTGCCGTCGTTGTGGTAAAGGACCTTGGGACCGAAATTGGAGACGTACAAATCGCGCCAGCCGTCGTTGTCGTAGTCGGCGGCGGCGGCTCCCAAGCCGTATCCCGCGCAACCTATTTTTGCTTCCTCCGTCACGTCGCGAAACCGCCAGTTCCCCAGATTGCGGTACAGCGCGTGCCGCGGGGCGCGATCGACCTTGGCGCCCGGGAGCGGCGCGCCATTGGGAAAGTAAATGTCCGCCAGTTCATCGCCGTCGAAATCGAACACGGCCAGGCCCGAGGTCACCGTCTCCATGATGTAGTGGGCGCCGCTGGAACCGTCCGTGTGCTGAAAAGTCACCCCGGTTTCGGCGGTCACGTCGCGAAGCTGGATGCTACAGGCCGCGGGAGCTTGTCGAAGGCCGTCGGTTGGGCGAGGGGCATCACGATCGCGGGCGGCCGTGGAAACGCCGGGCGCAAGGGAAGTCGAGCGCCGTTGGGCCGGCGGAATCGCCACGTACGCCGCGGCCAACGCGAGGCCCGCCACCCCCAACGCCACGATGGCCAGAAAGCCTCTCGACGACAAGACCTTGCCCTCCAGAACTAAGGAACCCTGGTTTTCGGATCCGACGACGCAACCTGCTCACTGGCATGGCCAGCCAGCAGCCGGATCGCCTCCTCGTGGCGGGGATTGATGGCCAACGCCGCGCGGAACCAGACTCGGGCCAGATCGGGCCGATCCAGGTCGCGGGCCAGCTTTCCCAACCGGCAACGGACGTCGGCGTTTTCCGGTTCGGCTTCCGCCTGCTGGTGCAGTTTGGAGAATTCCATGCGCATCGCACGGATTTCCTCGGCCAATTGAGCTTGCTGGTCGGCTTCCGCGGTTTTCCCCATCCGGCGGCAAGCCTGGGATAATTTGAATCGCACCAGATAGTCCCTCGGATAGGCGATCGCCGCGCGGGACCACCACGCGACCGCCGTGGCGGCGTCCTTCTGGTCCAGCGCAATGGTTCCCAGCAGCGACATGCTCGGCAGATGCGCCGGTTCCTCGGCCAGGGCCTGTTCGAGCAGCCGCCGGGCCTCCTCCACCCGGCCAAGCCCGTAATGGCACTCGGCTTCTTTTGCCCAGCGCTCCGGGCCAGGCCGACAGCCCGCCAGATCGGCCAGGGCCGAATCGAGTTGTCGGGTCTTGATCTCGCATTCCGCCAGCTCCAGAAGGATCGCGTCGCCGTCCGGCTGTTGGCGGCTACGGCGGAGCGACTCCCGATACGCCTCGATCGCCGCGGCATAATTCTCGAAATCCTTGTGGATCAAGGCCATCAGCCGGTGGGGTCGGGGATTCTCGGGCTCGAGTTCGGCCAGGCGGTTCAAATGGTACACCGCCCGATTGTTCACTCCGAGGTCGTAATACGCGGAGGCCAACCACCGCATGGCCTCCGCGGCGTCAGGTTCCGCGCCCAGGGCTTGCTCGAGCAATCCCACGGCGTCTTGAAGATGGCCCGCCTGGTACGCCGCCCGTCCCGCAAGCGTCAGCGTCCCCACCCGCAACTCCTCGCATCCCAGGCACTTCCCAAACTCGTCCAAGGCCCGGCGATATTGACCGCGCTCCAATAGCAAGGCCGCTTGCAGGAAATGGCGGTGCGGCTCATATTCCTCAACCGTTTTCAAAGCCTCTATCTCGCGGCGGACCTCGTCGAATCGCCGCGCGTCGAGCGCGGCAAGGCCCCGCGCAAACCGCTCCGATGGCCGCGCATGACGCCAGTGAACGCCCCCGGCCACCGTGGCCGTCGCCAGAATCACCAACACGAGCGCCAAGCCCCCAGGCGAGACACGGAGCTTTGGCCGCCCTTCGGCGTTCGCCGCGGAAAGGCGTGATTCAGACTCGGCGGTCATATCCGATGTTTCAAACACGTGGGAGCGCCTTGATGCGCGGCCGCTTGAAGCCGCTTTTCCTTCCGCGCTTCGCCCGCCGGCATGGAAAGGCGACGCGCGGACGCCGCACGCCCCAAGGGCCTATTTCGGTTTGGCTTGCGGTTGTGGGGTTTGCGCCGCCAGGAGGCGATGCCGTCCCGCAAGCAATCGTTCGCCGGCCTCCGCGTAGTACCGAGCCAACAGCTCGTGGGTCTTGCGGTGATGGGGGTTGCATTTCAACGCGGTCAGCAGCCAGTCGGCCCCCTCCTTCTTCAGCCCCGCCTCCATCACGATCTCCCCCGCTTCGCAGCGGAGGTCCGCGTTGAAAGGTTCCTTGCTCAACCGATCGATGATGTCGTTCATGCGGCCGAACCTGTCGCGGACGTGGCGAAGTCGCGCGTGGAACTCCTCCGCCAGCCGGCGGTTGCCCGTGCGCGCCGCGGCCATGCCCAGGCCGTGGTAAACGAGGGTTTCGCCGGGAATCAACGCCAAGGCTTGCATGAGGGGATCCATCGCTTCGCCGGGTTTCCCCTCGGCCAGAAGAAGGTGCCCCAGCTCCGCCAACGCCATGCCTTGCTGATACGGCGTGGAGGCGACGAGCAACACCGCGTCCAGATAGTCTTTGGCTTCGGCATCCCTGCCCAGCCGACGCAGGCACTGGGCCACTCCCAACAGCGCATCGGGGTCTTCCGCCGCCGCGGCCAGGCAGGTTTGGTACTCGGCAAGGGCCTCCTCGTACCGTTTGCGAACGTACAACGCCCTGGCCAGTCGGATCCGCGCCTCCTGATGGTGCGGAAGAACGGCCAGCACTGCCCGGTAATCGTCGATCGCCTCGTTGCGATTGTCGGTCTGCTCGTAAATGCAGGCCCGCATGATCCGCGGCTGAGCGGCGTCTGGACGCCAACGAAGCCAGAAATCGACGCACATCCAGGCATCGGGAATACGATAGTTAACAAGGTAGCCCTTCGCAAAGGCCTCGTAAATCTCGTCCGCTTCCTCGTCCGTGCTGCCGTCCTCCAGGGCGCGAAGCAACAGTGGCCTCACCTCGTCCACGTTGCCCTGTTGGGCAGCCGCCAGCCATTGCTGGCGTTGGATGTCGGCCTCGGGCCAACCTAAGTCCGCTGCTTGCCGGAGATGCGCGGCAAACTCCCCCAGCCGTCCACTCCGCCGATTGACCACGGCGAGGACGTACTGAGTCTCGGCGGTGGACCTGACCCGATCCGCGGCCTCCGCGGCCCGCAGGGCGAGGCCCAGGTCGCCGGACATCAAGGCGGCGCGGGCCTCCGCCAAGTGCTGGGCCGCGCGCACCCGGGGACCCACAACCGTCGCGATCCCAACAACGGAAAGGAATACCCCGCCCCAAACCGCCCAGCGCTGCCAGGGAACACGAGGTTGAGTTAGGCGGGGGGCTTTGCGCATGGCTGGAAACAGCAAAAACCTGACCCGCGCGGAGCCCCCTTGAACTACCGGTCGGCTCCCGCGGTTCAATCGCTCAGTTCGAAATCGAAAACGTTCTTGGCGGTGTCCGTCGTGACGGTCGCCGTCAATCCGCTCTTCACCGGGTCTGCGTACTTCTCGGGGATCTCGCTCTTGGGCTGCTCAACCGTCTTGGTCTTCATGGATATCATTTTTGCCATGTCTTCGGGCTTGGGGTTGGCGGCCGCGCCCTCGCGTTGGGCTCGTTTGGCAATCGTGACCTTGTAGGAACCGGTCGCGGCGCCGGTCCGGCCCCCGCTCATCAGCGAGTACTGCCCCTGGGCGTCCGTTACCCCCGTGGAGACATGGCCGCTATCACTGATGAACGAGACGGTGGCGTTGGCCAACGGGGCCCCCTTGTACTTGACGGTCCCCTTAACTGGATAGAGTTTGGGCCCACCCCCCGCTCCCTCTCCGCACCCGGCAATCCCCAACACCGCCACACACAACGCTGCCATTCCTGCGAGTCGGCAAAACACGAGTCGTCCTCCCATTGCTAAACGCGGCTAAGTTGACCTGGCTAAGCTGACCTACTGACGCCGTAAGCGATTACCCCTCTCCCGCTTGCGGGAGAGGGGACGGGGGTGAGGGCGGCTCAAATCACAGCGAGCTTCTCAGGCCGAACCCGACGCTCGACAGCCCTCACCCCAATCCTCTCCTGGACGAGGAGGAAACACTTGGGACAGGCTCTTAGAAATTTTCCACCGTTCGACCATCCCGACGTCCGCCCAGCCGCTGGTACGTCGCGTAGTTGATCGTTTCGCCAAGGAACCGAACGCTGCCGTCCACCAACAAGAATTGTGCCCCGCCCGGGTGCATCGAGCGAAATCCCCAAGAGAAATTCCAGTTGCTCTGGGCCGTGCAATTCGGATAGGTGATCCTATTCCTTGGCATCGTGCAGGTGGTGAATTCGTTGATCGGAACGGAGGTCGAAGCGTGGGCATTGCCCATCCCGTTGTAGTGCCACCAGCCTGAGGTATGGTCGTTACACGTGGGGAGGATTTCGCCCACGAAGATCACGTTCGACGTGCCATCCACCACGTCCTGGACGCCGATGTTGATGCCCAAGCGGCCGAACATGCCGGAGATGTTCTGCTTGCCACCCCAGCCGGGAATATGGTCCGTATCGTTGCCGTGGCCCGCGGTGCCGCCGGGGCTTTCGTAATGGACATTCGGAGTCACCCAGGGTTGGCAGTTGCCGTCGTTCGACGGCGTGACAGTGGACCCCAGGCTGCCGGTGTAATTGGTTTGGGCCCAGTCGCTGTTCACGGCGTCTGCATTGCCGTCGGAGGGGCACCGGGCATAAGGCACCTTGGTCAAACGCGCGGGCTGGCCGTTGACGGTGACATTCCAATATGCAGTGTGGGCTCGATCTCCCTGCGAGGCGACGGCATTCCACAGCCCGCCCTGCTCGGCGAACGGCAGAATGCGGACTTGCCAACCGATCGTCGGCGTCCGATCGCCGTCGTCCCATTCGAGGCAGTATCTGCCCGGCACGTTATTACAGTTACCATTTCCCGAGCCATAACTGACGCCGCCCACCGGGAACAACTTGTACACGTCGTGATAGTTGTGCAGCGCCAGCCCGTACTGTTTGAGGTTGTTGCTGCACTGGGACCGCCGCGCCGCCTCGCGCGCGGCTTGCACCGCGGGCAAGAGCAGAGCAATCAAAATACCGATGATCGCGATGACCACCAACAACTCGACCAGCGTGAATGCCGGCCACCACCGCCCGTGTCGCCTCATGGGTCGACCTCCTGCGCAAGAGACCTGGAAATGAAGAACGATCAGCGCCCCGAGATTCCCATCATGAGCGGTCGGGACCGCGCCTTGCGATCCGAACGGAAAAGAACGCCGTGAAAGTTCGTTTCCGCGGCCTACCGCAAGACCTCGGCCGACTCCCGACGCTCGCTCATTCGGTTTGGCGGATTGGACGTAGAATGGATCGTCAAGACGGGTCCGCGCGCTTCATCGCAAACAGGAATCGGTTTGAGTATACCCCTTCCGCCAGAAAATGCAAGCATTTTCTTGGGGGTGGAAAAATTTTTTCGAACCGGCCCCTTCCTGCCAGAACGGTCAAACGGTCGTCACTTGATCGATCCGATGGGTAGACACGATTCGCTGTGACAGAGGCCCGCGAAAACCGGGATTCCCGGCCCCAAGTCGCCCGACTCGGGACGGCCCCAGAAAATAACTATAATGGTTGCGCCCAGACCACCCTTTGGATTCGCCGCTCGGTTCCTTGCCATGCCGATGGAGTCGTTCCATCGGTCGCAGACGCCTCGCGGGCCTGATGTCGCTCAAGACCGGCCGTCCCCATTGGCCGGCTTGAGGACCATCAGGAAAACAGATTCGCGGATGCCGGATCGGACCTCCTGGGGGAGGCGCGGAGACCGAACGCCCTCATGACGGCGCCGCGGGCGGGAGCGAGGGAATCCCGCCTCCGTCCTGCCCGGTTCCAAGGAGTTCCCGGGCAAACCGGCTCTACCGGGCGAATGCGTGAAAGCTATCGGGCAAAGGCGTGAACGATCGTCACCTCGCGAATCTGCCGGCTGTCCGGCTCGAAGACGCGGATCTTGATCTGGATGGCGCGGAGGGGGGCCGAGTACGGGGGCGGGGCCTGCATCTCGCCGATATCGTCCACCACGCCATTGCCGTCGTCGTCAAAGCCATTCGTCCCTGGCTGCCCCGCTTCATAATGCACCGACCAGGTGTCGTAAACCGACGCTCGCCGCGCCGGGAGCGGAGGCCAATCGTTGGCAGCCGACCAGTTCTTGGCGTAGGGTTCCGTGCCGCGGAGCAGGGACGCGGTCGTGCCCGCCCCGAAAAATAGCGGCCGCGGGGCTAGAGTGTTCGGATTGAGATAATCCATATAGGCCGGATCTCCGCCCGGAGGGCCGCCCAGCAGGCACATATAATTCAGATCCACGAACGCGCCGTAGCCGATCGGGCGTGGAATGGTCGCCGGCGGCTGGCCATTGGGGTTCGCGGCCCGCCACGTCGCGTACTCGCTCAAGCGCTGGGCGTACGGCTTATCCTCGGGCAGGATGGTCGCCCCGGTGTTTGGGTCTAGCATCAGCGGAGCGCCCGGGTCCCATGCCTTGACATCGAACGAGAGGACGTTGCTCAGGATGACGTCTTCGCCATAGCGGTCGGCCGTGGCGGGCGGGTTCGCGTCGGGATCGTGGTAGATGCGAACCGTACCGTACGTCGGCGACACCTCGTTCCAAGGATACGGATCCAACCAGGCATCGAACGGCCGGGTGGGGCTGGAATTCAAAAGCGGCATCGGGGCGCTGTTGGGAAGCGCCGCCGTGTCGATCCGCGGCGGGCCACCGGCGATCCAAGCCGTCGAGGAACATTCGCCCAGCGTGGGCAGCCCCAGACCTTGACGCTCGCGCCCCGCCGGCGACACCACGCCCGAGGCCACGCTCGACCACGGCGTCGGATAGACCGCGCCATTCGTCCAATCCACGCAAAAATGCGGATGATAGGGGCGACCGAGCGCCCAGGTGGGCGGATTGCCCGGATAACGATGGAGCGACTGGTGCGCGAAACGATTCTCCGGCTTGCTCAAATCGTAGAGGTTGTTGGCATACAGATTCCCGTTCTCAAGCCGCACGGAGACGTCGGAATTCCTGTAGAACCCGGCGGCCGAAAGGCTGATGGGCGCCGAGGGAGCGACCAGGAGCTGGCGGCGGTAGAGCGTCCGCCCGCGGACGAACCAGGCGACTTCGGCGTCGGGCGACTCCCAGGCGACGGGCGGATTCGCGGCGATCGGCTTGTGGCGGCCGACAAACGGGTCGCCGGCGCTTCGCGTGGTGAACATCAGCACGTCGTCGATGTCGCCCACGGTCGTGTCGGCGGTTCCTTGATCGCTGTCGACCGCGACCAGTTCCGCGGGAACAACCGGTCCTATCGGCCCTTCGGTGTATTCGAAATAGCCGTCGTGCTGGGGTCGGTCGGGCGTCGAGGGGACCAGGCCCTCGGACGATCGGGGCGCCTGGATGCCTTCCAGGTCGGCGCGGAGCCGGTGGACGACGGAGCGGAGGGCATCGGCCATTTCCAGGCCGGCGCGGGCGGCGGCGACGCCGCTGCCGATCATGCCGAACACGGTGGCCACCCCGCCCATCATCACCAGCGTCAGCGTCGTGGCGATGAGCAATTCGACCAGGGTGTAACCGCCTTTTCGCGAACCATGCCCAAAGCGAGCCATGGCGTTTCTCTCCGTTCTCGTTACCCAACCTGCTTCCACCGGCCCGACCTCGCCAGGGATTTCGTTACCCCTCATCCCTCATCCTTCATCCCTCACCCCTCATACCTCATCCCTCATCCTTCATCCCTCATCCCTCATCCTTCATCCTTCATCCTTCATCCCTACTCAATAAACCTGCTCAGCAGGATCGTGTTGCCCACGTTGTAGTCCTTGCCGCGGGCGAAGCCGACGGGGATCGATCGGTCGATGAGGAAGAATGCCCGATGCCGTTTGATTTCGCCGGTGTCGCTGCCCAATTCGCGGCCGAGACGATAACCGTCGGGATGGGCCGCGTCGATCGGTCCCGGTTGCGCCTCGAAATATCCCACCGTGATCCACACCGCGTACACGTTGGACCGCGTGGTCACCAGATTGCTCAGCCGAGCCAAAGACTGATAGCGGAAGAACGGGTTACGGTCGGGATTGTTCCAATCGTTCACCGCCCCTCCAAAGCGTTGGCTGTCGAAGGCGAACAGCGGCGTGCCCGGGCTGACGGGATCGGCTCGCAACAAGGTGGCGTTGACCTCGGCGTTCTGCAGCATGGGCGGGGGCACGGGGTTGAGCGCGGCCCCGACGAACGACCGGAACGGGTTGGCAAACCGCGAGGGATAAGCCGGATCGGTCGCCTCCCACCAGTTTCCGCCCGTGTATCCCCGGCGGCTGGGTGCCACCCGTTCGCAAAAGAAGCCTGTATTCATCGTGGAATCGCTCGTTCCCATGGTCTGCGGGACGAGATTGCCGCCGTTCTCAGCGATCAAGTTCATCAGGCCTTGCCAGACCGCGTCGCTGGTGATCGTGTTCAGGTTCACACGGCCCGGCTCACGGTAGATCGTCGAAAGATTAAACGGCGGATACAGCGCATGGATAGGCGCATTGTTAGTCGTATCGGCCAGTAGCCTCGGATCGGCCCCCTGGACCTCCGTGCCGACGAACGGCGATGGCACGCCGAGGGCTTCCAAGAGGCGGTAAAAGCCAGGCGCCGTCGGCGGATTGGTTCCCGTCGGAGCGGAATGGAAGAAGTTCAGCGTGTGCCGGAACGGGCCAGCCTCGGTGTTAAATGGGTTGATCGAGCCGTTGGGGTCGATCGCGTAGGCGTTGGCCGGCCAACTCGTGTTGCCTGGAACGTACGGCCCGGTTATCGCCGTGTTCAGCAGCGCGGAACTGCTCGCCGCGGGCACCAGGAGGACCTCCAAGGGGCTGGCGAACGGGCGATTGTTCCAGGTCAGCCAAGGTGGCACGGCATCTGCGGGATCGCCACGATGAGTGCCCGTGGTGATACGGTTGCTCGTATAGGTCGTGTTGAAGTAACCCAAACTGTGCTGGAGATCGAAGGCGAAGTAGTTCGCGGCGCCTGCCGTTTCCGGGGGTGCCGCGCTCAGGGCGTTGGACTCGAGATGCTGGACCCAGATGTTGTTCGCGCCGTCCGCCGCGGTGTTTGTCGTGCCGCGCTGGTTTGTTGCGAACATGACGGTGCCGTCTTGCACCGGCGAATCCATTTCGTTCGGGCTGGGAGCCACGTCCTTGCTGTCCCAACCGTTGAACGCCACCAGGTCGATCATGGCGCTGTCGATCGTGCGGTAAGGATTAGTAACGGGGTTGTAGCCGCGGGTCGGGTCAGCCAGTCGCTGCAAATGCACCACCGCGACCTGCGTGGTCGTGCCTTCCCGCAAAAATGGGGCCTTCCCGTTGATCGGCCTGGCAAACGGATCGTTCGTCGCGTCGTATGTCCGGTCGTAGTCCCACGGCCGGTCGCTGGGCAGCGGGTGGGTGGCGGAAATGGCGACGTAATCATCGTTGGGGTGCGAGATGTTCAATCGGTGCGGCTGGTCGATCACCACCGACAAGACCGGCTGGATTTCGGCTGCCGCCGGCTCGTTCGCGCTGTTCGAGCGGACCGGGACCCCGCCGGGGGCCGCCGGATCGAGTTCGATGCGCCGCGTCATGGTCAGCTTCGACATGTCCGGGTCCATGAGGGGATCCGAACTCTGCAACCGCCCGAAGCAGGTGATGTACTTGCCATTGCCCGCGTAGTCCCGACCGGGCCCGATAACGCAGTATTGGCCGGGAGAAATCGGCGGTATCGCGGTGTTGGGGTTCGGAGAAAACTGGACATCGCCATCGCCCGTGTAGTTGCCCGGCCGTGGAGCGAAATAAATGCTGCGCAGGATGGCAGGCCGATCGCTTGCGGGAAAGGACGGGTCGGCGTCGGGATCCTTCGCCTTGTCGGCAGCCGCGACGATCGTCATGCGCCAGACTGGGTCGCCGTTCGGGGCGGTCTTGTTCAGCCGCACGCCGCCGGCGCCGGGCGGATTGCGGAACTCGGCCGGGAGAGGCTCCAAAGGCGACCAGGGGTGATACAACTCAATGAACAACGAACCCTCAGGCCTGACCGTCTGATCGAAGTCCTTGTCCCAGTTGGCGGGAGGATTGCTCATGTCGTGCCCCGGAGTCCACTCGCCCGGCCCGACGTTCTGCGCGTTCAGCACGCGTCGGCTGTGCGTCGCCAGGGTTTCGGTGATCAGCAGCTCGGGTCGCTCGCAACCCCACACCACGTGGGGCGTCGCAATCCCGTCATCCGAGGCCGGGTTGCCGTCCGGCCGCCAGCCATAAGTGAACGGGTCGGGATCGTACTCGAAGCAGGTCATGATCGAATCGCGGTCGCGGAAATCGACCACGTTGACCGCCCACTGCGCCACCCAGCGGGCCCGAGCGTTCCGGTCATTGCCGGTAATCCACGACGGAAAGTAGTCGTCATCCATGGCCAGCAGGGCCAAAACGTACAGATAACGCGCGTAGAGTTGCCGGACCATGGCCGGCTGATTCGATTTCTGGTTCGTGTGATTGAACGCCACCGTCACGTCGTTGCCTTGACCGTCTTTCTGAATGAATTGCTCGGCGAACAGCTCCGCCTCTTCAGGCTCGTCGACGATGCCATTGTTGTTGTCGTCCAGGCCGTTGCCAAAGGGCCGGTTGACGTCCATGCGCCGGCCAGAGAGCAATTCGATGGGCAGCAGGTGCGGCGCGTTTTGAATCGCCCATTGCTTGTCGTTGCCGTGCCTCGCCGCGAGCCGATCCAAGATCGCGGCGATCGAAACCGCGCCCGGGCAGGCGATGTCCCAACTTTCCGTCGTGATGTTGCGGGCTTGGCCCTGGAGTCCGAGCTGAGCGACCAGCCGCTGGCCCGGCAGATTCGCCACGTCAACATCGTACTGGCGGAGCAACCGTTCCAACTCGCCGACGGTGAACGGGCTGTTGACCGCCGGGAGTTTGAGCAGGTTCATCTTGTAAGGGTCGAACAGCTTTTCGGCCGTCGAGCCGAGGCCACAGTAGAGCGGCCGTCCGCCTGGATCCAGGCCGATGGCCCCGTTGGTCAACCGGTTCGGCGGCGAGCCGTAGGCCCTGGTGCCGGACGGCGTTCCGTCCCAGTAGGCCCCGCCGAATTCATACCACTTGTTCTGCTCCCGCAAGTCGTCGGGATAGAAGGGCGGTCCGCCCGGCGGCCCGCCGGGCACGCCCGTGCTCCCATATCGGGCGGCCAGCAAGTTCGCGTAGTACTGGATCGCGTTGGCCCCCTGGGAAGCGAAAAGCGGCAGAAGATTCACGTCGGCCGGCCCGTAGCCAAACCCTCGCGGCAACCACGGGGTCGCGTTTTGACTGAAAATGAAGGTGTTGCCCCAATCGCCTGAAAACGAGTTTGGCGTCACGGGACCGTAATAGCTCGGCGTGCCCGACCCCAGCGCGCTGCCGTCGGCATTCCGATCGGCTTGCAGGTAGTTGCCGTGGGCGTTGAGATTCAACCGGCCGTCCATGTCCAGGCAGAGAATGGCGAACAGCGGCTTGTAGGGGCGTCCGTCCATGGTCTTGCGGGCCGGCAGGCCAAGGTCCACCCAAATGCTGTCCGTGATCCCGTCGCCGTCGTTGTCCACGTCCCAGCGGCCGTTGACCAAATCGATGCTGGGAAAATTGGGATGATCGCTCTGAAGCGGTCGAAGGACAACCCTTCGCTGGAAATTCGGATTATTCCACGATGTGCCATTGTTCTGCCAATACCGCACCAGTTCCGGCCGGTGCAGCGAGGGAATCGCTTGGCCGTCCGGAAGGATCATGCCGAGAAGCATGCTCTGGTAATCCGCCGCGTCGTAATCTTCGTTGGCGCCGCCGATCAAGAACGCCGGGTCGGGGTTTAAATTGTTGTAAAGATAGTTGGGCTGGAGCGCGAGGAATTCGTTGAACACGCTATCTCGCGAGTTCAGTTGCGCAGGGGTTGCTCCCGTATTCAAGCCAAAACCCGTGCCGCCGAACGGAACGCCGTTCAAAAGGAACCGCACGGGCCGCCCGAGCGACAGCAACGCATTGCAATCGTTGACGAATTGTTGCGAATCGACGCCGTCGAAGGCGAGAATCTGCACGCCCGGCGGCGAAGACTGCGCGCCGACGATCCGCGTGCTCTTGCCTTGCGCCAGGCCGTCGATCATCGTCAGCACGCTGCCGATGTGCAGGGTGGGATCGTCGTTCGTGGCGGCGGTGGTCAGCTCCTCGTCGAGGTGAAGTGGAACGTTGGTGTTCGGGTTGGTCCAGATCCGCAAGTTGATCAACTGCCCGCCGGCGACTGGCGCTACAGGGGGTGGCGCCAGGTTTGGATCGACGCGCCCGAACGCCGTCCTTTCGCCATACACGTCTTCCAGCAAGCCATGCACATTGAGCACGGAGGCGGGGTTCGTCGAGCCGCGGAGGACCTGGCGGATCGCCTCCTCCATCAAAACGCGGGGGTTTTCGTCGCTTTCTTGCCTCCGCGACGCGACCTCGGCGCCGCGTTTTGCCTGGCCCGAGATCACCACGAACGAAATCGCCAAAAGTCCGAACATGGCCAACATGGCCAGGACCAACAGCAGCAACACGCCGCGTCGCCGAGAATGCCTGGGAAGGAAAGTTGCCATGCTAGTCACCTCGATCATTGGGCGAAACGCGCCCTTGCCCCGGCGCGTCCCGCTGTGTCGTCTCGACGAGAACCTCGAGTCTGGACTTGCCATCTATCGGTCTATCGGTCGCGCGTCACGACATGCGTGTACACGCCGACAACCCCCGTGCAAAGGACGCCCCAAACGTCGTCTATGACGCCGTCTTGGTTGTTGTCGATTCTCCAATCGGGGCCGGCCAGCGTGACCAGTCGCGTCCACGGATTGGTGTTGCTCGGCGGCTGATTGGGATTTAACAGCGTCGCCTCGCCGCCCACGCTGATGACGCGGTACCACCGAATCGTCCATTGCCCGGCCGAAAAACCGTACAGAAGAATCCAATCGCCTTCTCGGAGGTCGAGGTATGCGGGTTTTTTCGCGGGTCCCAGGGCGGCGGAATTGATCGAGTCGACTTGCAGTCGCACGTCGCCTCCCCCCCAACCTCCTCCGAGAAAAACGACCCCTGGTTGCACCGCTCCCGATGAGTCGGTATATGCAAGGATCCGTTCACCGGGCATGTCGGGATCGGCGGGAGCGGACGGCGGCGAGAAGTCGCGCTGGTAGAACACGACGATCGAAACCTCGTAGGCGCCGCCATCTGCCGCCACCGTGGCCATCCAGGAGTAGTTGCCCTCGTAGAACCCCACGTTGGCCCCGTCAAACATCCGTTTGGGGCGTTGTTGCGGGTCCTTGGGGAGGTCGAATACCTGGTCGTCTGGCCAGATGAACTGGCGGTCCGCCAAGGCCGCCAACGTCGCCACGTCAACCGTCAAAGGCACTCCCAACCTGTTGGGAGCATCGACAAACACTCGCGGCATCGCCGGGATAGAAGGGCTATAAGGAAAACGGGCGACCTGGCTGGCAATCTCCACCGGCGTCGAAGAAGAAGAAAGGTTGCGCAGGATATACAACGGATCGATCACGTACGCGCCCTGCGGATTGGCTTCCGCATCTCCCACCCTCCGCCATGCGGCGGTTTGGTTCGGCGCCACGTTATAGACCCACGGCGGATACGGGGCCGCCACTGGCGCCCAATAGGGCAAACTGGTGAAAGGAGGCTGATCGTACCAGCGGATCCAACAACGCGGATCGACCAGGCGGCGGGCGTTCAGATCGGCGAAGGCCGACTCGGCGCAGGCCGCGGCCCGGTCCTGACGCGAGGCCAACGCCGAATCGAATCGCCCCAACTCCAAAAGCGCCGCCACGCCCAATAGCCCAAACAGGATGATGAACATCGAGATCAACACTTCCAAAAGGCTCACGCCGCGGCGGCAGGGAGCGGGAAGCGGCGAGCGGCGAGCAGGGAGCGGGGAGCGGGGAGATGGGAGATGGGAGATCGGAAATCGGAGATGGGAGATAGGAGATGGGAGAGCGG
>Ga0209101_1000854_pt1 | contig 24420 bp, 18 predicted proteins | sample ConPoolayeCmetaG_FD_185481 | JGI IMG/M metagenome (GOLD analysis project Ga0209101, IMG submission 185481) | Hot spring microbial mat communities from California, USA to study Microbial Dark Matter (Phase II) - Cone Pool mat layer C metaG... ...
CCCCTGTATCTCGGTGGGGTATTTATCGTTGTCGGCTACCTGCTATTCTGCGGTCTCGGCAGACATCGTGCATGGGATGACGAGGCAACCACCTGTGTGTTTGCAAAGACGCTGGTCAGGACAGGCAAGTTCAGCGGATGGGATGGCCGCAACCTGTTTTCCTTCCGGGAAGGGACGCTGCTGTATGATGATTATCGCCCCCGAGAAAGTCTGCCGCACATCCTTCTGACGGCGCTGTCGTTCAAGCTGCTGGGCGTCTCTGACTGGACGGCCCGTTTTCCGTTCGTATGCTGCGGGCTGCTGGCGCTGGCAGTTTTCTGGCTTGTACTGAATGAAGTGTTCCCCCGTCAACCGTCCGTACAATGGTATGCCTTTCTTCTGACGGCTTTTTCGTATTCGTTTCTTCTCAGCAGCAGGATGGCGCGCTATTATTCCCTGGCATTGCTGCTGATGCTTGTGGCCTATTACCTGTATTTAAAGCTGCTTCGGCGGCCAAGCATACTCTATTTTATAGCCGAATTCGTTGCGCTTCTGCTGTTGTTCTTCTGCCACGGCCTCATTTTTATATGCTTCTTTTTATCGCTCGTTGCGGTGCACCTGCTGTTTCACCGCCAGGATTTCAAAGCCCGTGAATGGGCTTACAGCATCGGCGTAGGCGCCATTGCCGCCGTCACCATCATTCCTTATGCCGTTATCTTCAGAATTTGGGAGCGGCCGGACATCGGCAAGCCGCCGCTTTCGAGCAAGCCGGCGCTGATATTCTGGAATTTTCGTGAACTTGATGCTGCGGGATATTTCCCCTTCATTGCCGCGGCGCTGCTTCTCTTCTTTATCATCCGTTACCGCCGCAGCAGGAACATTATACCGCCGGTATTTTACGAATGGCTCACATTCATCGTACTGATGACCGTATGCGTTTCGATGTTTTCCTTTCAGACGGCCACATGGTCGGGGGTGAGCGGCGGACTGGCGGACATCCGTTTTTTGTATCCCCTTCTTCCGTTTTGCGCCGGCTGCATGGCGGTGTTCCTGGGGGTGCTGCACCGGGGATTCGGCGCGGTATTTGCCGCCGTTGTTTGCGCGCTGATGCTGTGCAGCACACTGCTGACATTCAATCTGGGCAACCAGCCGGTTCGCTGGCCCCTGCCCGGCTTTATATACGAGATTCATAATAAGAAATATATCACGCCCTATGATACTGCGGTCGCCTGCATGCGCATGTGCGCAGCAAAGGACGATGTCGTTTATTCGCTTCCTGAATACACCCAGACGGTATTCCATTTATATGTGGGCGACTCGCTGATTATGGGCAGCCAGCTCAAGCGGGAGACCGGCACGCTGCCGGTTGAACGCCTGCGGCAGGCGGGTTACCCGGCATATACCGACGAGTATTTTCCCCATTGGCTCGTTATCTTCGGCATGAGCGATGCGCACGCAAAGCGGCTGGATTTTTTCTCGCGAGGCCTGTATAGTTATATCCTCGACCGGCATATCGGTGTATTCGCCCAGGATAAAACGCGCCCCGAACTTCCATGGCACAGTTTCGTGCCGGTGAAAGTGCTGCACCCCAATACGGGTATTTTTGTGTTCAGGAGAGTGGAAAAGGCGCCGCTCAACGATATGCAGGAACAGGGAAGTTCTGTTGCGGCTTCTTCCGCCCCTTCACATCCATTGCCTCCGAAGTGATGGCGCCCCGTCGCCATGAAAGGGAAATGGTGTGCACCGCACAGGCCTGCGCCAAGCGCAGTCAAGGGACGCAGCACTCATAAAGGGAAACTCTTCAAGTTTTTTCAGCCGATGTAATGGATATAAATAGTATTTTCATCCCTTTCTTGCCAGCGGCATTTTTTTCGCCAAAGTCACAGCATGCGACACCCGAATATGACGAATAAATTCAAGGCGAATACGCTGGACGTTGTGCCCCCGCGCCTGCATCTTTTCAGCACGATAGGTGAATCGGTACGAATTAGATTCCTTATCGTCCTGCAGTTGCTACTGTTTGCATGGCAGTTCTCGCCGCAGCTTTGTACCAATGGCGACAACGCGAAATATTTGACATTGGGGAAAGCGTTGATTGAAGGACGGGGATATCGCAATATCGGAGAACCGGAAGCGCCCGTGGAGCCCCAGTATCCCATCCTGTTCCCGGCGCTTCTTGGTTTCGCGCAGTTGTTTTCAGACAACTACATTTTTCCCAAAATTATCATTGCCATTATCGGCTCTCTCGCCGTTGTGCTGTGTTACCTCCTTTACCGCACACAGCCCAACCACCTGCTGTGGCCGCTGTTGACGCTTGTGACAACATCGGGACTTATCGCCGAATACAGTCTGATACTGATGAGCGAGATCCCCTATCTGTTTTTTTCGCTACTTGCTCTCTATCTGAGGGAAAAAAGTCTCGATAAACCCTCAAGCGGACTCATATTCTGGCTCACGGTGACCGTCTCCGTCATGCCGGTCAACTGTCGCAGCATCGGGCTGGCGTTTTCCGCCGCTTGGATCATCGACAATATCTGGTCGAAGCATTACCGACTGGCGCTTATGCATGCCGTCGGCCTTATTTGCACCATTGCAATCTTTCGCAGTTTTGTTCCCTCGGATCCCTATTTCGTTCAGCTCATCCAGCGCAACAGCTATGATCCGGATGCGGGTTTTGTGACGCCCGCCGAGATGGGAACGCGCATACTGCAGAACCTTAGCCGCTACGGCGGAATATTGGTACGCGGCGCACTCATCCCCTTTGCCCATAACCTTCCGCCTTTTGTCGGCAGGATTCTGTCCACCTTGTCTCTGGGGTGTATTATTATCGGGTGGCTGCGCGCGTTTTTTATCCCCGGCAAGCGGTTTGTCGGAATCTATCTGCTTTTATACGCCGGTATCCTCTGCATGTGGCAACCGCAATGGGCCGGCGAACGTTTTTTGGTAAGCATTATCCCGTTTCTCTATCTTATGCTGCTTTACGGTCTTGACGCTCTGGTAAGTTTTTTCGACCCGAGCGTACCACGCCCGCCGGGGGATTTCTTCTCCCGACTCTCTTCGGGCACCATTGCACCATCTCGTTATCATACGCCCCTGACCGTATGGGCCGCGGCGGCGGTTATTATGGCCTTCAACCTTGATTACGGTCTGGTTAATTCCGGTAAACGCAAAGAACCCACCCCGGACTGGCGCAATTTTTACAGTTGCGCCGATTGGGTGCGGATTCATACGCCGCCCAATGCGGTTGTAATGAGCCGCAAGCCCGAGCTGTTTTACCTGCGCTCCAAGCGCAAGGGGCTGGTGTATCCATTCACGCACGATGTAGAAAAGGTGATTGCCACAATAGAAGAAAAGGGCGCAACGCATGTCGTGCACGACAATTTCGCATGGTCGGCTACGACCGCCCGTTACCTGTATCCGGCCATCGCCGCCCATCCGGAGCGGTTCAAGATCGTCTACGCCCTGAAGGATCCCGACACTTTTGTCCTGGAAGTATTGCCGAAATGAACGTGCTTCTTTTTAAACGCGACGCGTTTTTTTACCCGCTCCTGTTTGCCGCATGGGGAGCGTTCATTCTTATACGGTATCATTCATACAGCTATTATAACGCACCCCTCCCTTCGGTGAGTGCGCAAATGAACCTGACTGACGCGATCGGTAAACAGCAGACTATTACAAAAAACATCGAGGAATTGCAGAAAAGCCTTGGGGAGGAGAAGGATGTTGTGGAGCGGGGTCATATCGAGCATAATATCGGCACCGCCTATTATGACAACTACAAGTCGTTGCAGCGGGGCGATCTTTTGGATTCGGCTCAGGCATACTACGAACAATCGATACGCACCCTTTCTACCGTCGCCAGATTTTACTACAACCTCGGCCGCATTTTCACCGAGCGCCGCGAGCATCTCAAAGCCAAGGCCAATTATGAAAAGGCTCTGCAGCTCGAGCCCAATCATGTGCTGGCCCTGCACAACCTGGCGCTTTTGAATTTTTACGAACTGGGCAACAGGGATACCGCAAAAGCGCTGCTTGAGAAAGCGCTCGCCGTCAAAGGCGATCTTCCCATCTGCAATTACGTTCTCGGAGAAATTGCCCTTCAGCAGGGAAGGTACGAAGCGGCGTTGGAACATTTCCGGCGCGAAGTCAATTCCTTTTCGATGTTTTCCGGCGGCAGGCAGAGCGTGCCGGTGTCGCGGTCGGCCATGAATTTCGCCGCATCAAAGTCGCATCTCGAACTGGCGATTCTCTATTCCACGCGTTTTATAGACGCCAAGCACGCCCAGGCGAACTTTCATGCCTACCTCAGGCTCGAACCTGATCCGCAGCGGCGCGACGCGGCGATTGCCGAAATGAAAAAATATTGGGTTGTGAAAGACCAATAAGCCGCCGCGCCACGAGATATGTTCCGAGGAGAACGCGTGCACGGTACAATCCTGTGTATTATCCTAAACAGGCTCCGCCGGAGAGGCCAGAGGCCAGAAGCCAGAGGTCAGTTTACAAGAAAAAGTTACGGGTATCTCCATAGAGAAAACTACGCTTTTTCGTAGAAGATACACAGGAAGACTATAATCCTGGTTTGTGTTTCCAGTATACCGAAAGATCGTCAAACAATGGGCTCGAGAACAGGAGCTTGCGGAATCGTACCAGATCTTCGTGGAATATCCTGCGATTGTCGTACACCCTGAAATGGCGCGAAAGAACATTGTACACCGAGCGCGTCCCCCTGCCCATCGTCGCGGCGTTGCGAAACGACAGCGCCTGCAGGTCCGCAAGCGTCTCCAGCGTCAGCACGTGCTTGGCCAGGCTCACCGCCCTGAAAGCCTTGCGCGCCGCAACTGTGCCCATGCTGACCACGTCCTGATTCGAGGCGTTGCACGAGATGGAGAGTGTGCTCACGGGATTGGCAAGCTGGCGGCTTTCAGCGGTCGACGATGTGGCGAGGTACTGGGCGCCCATGAACCCCATGGTCAGCCCCACAGTGCCGGCGATCAGATGCTCGGGCAGCCCCTCGTTGAGGTTTTTGTCAAGAAGCTTGTTGATGCGCCGCTCCGACAGCGTGCACATCTCCGAGATCGCCATGCAGAGCATGTCCATGGCGAACGCCACGCTCTGGCCGTGGAAATTGCCGCCGTGGATTATCTTTTTCTTCGCGGGGATAATAATCGGGTTGTCATTGGTGGAGTTCGCTTCGGTGACGAGCGTTTTTGAGGCCAGCGCAATCGCCTCCGCCACCGGCGCCAGAATCTGCGGCGTGCACCGTATCGAATACACGTCCTGGACATTCACGCTCGTCTCGTAGACAAGCCCCTCTTTTTTCTGGCGGCGGATGATGTCGTGCATATTTTTACGCAGGGTGATGTTTTTCGAGCCGGCGAACAGCCGGCTGATTGTGCCGGCGATTTCAATCTGGCCGGGGTGCGGCTTCACGCGGTGCAGGTCCTCGTCGAACGCGTCGTCGATGCCGCCGAAAATTTCCATGGCGAAGGCAGCGTTGACACACGCAAGCCGCACAAGTTTTTTCGCGCCAAACAGCGCGAACGCGGCCAGGCCGGTCATGGCGCTCGTGCCGTTGATAATGGCGAGGCCTTCCTTGAAGCTGAGCTTGGCCGGCCTGAGTCCCGCCCGCCTAAGCGCCTCGGCCGCTTCCGTCAGCTTTCCCTTGTAATACACGTTCCCCTCGCCGATAATTGCCAGTGCCGCATGGGCGAGATGGATAAGGTCGCCCGACGCGCCCACGCTGCCGCATTCGGGAATGTAGGGCGCAATGCCGGCGTTGATCATGTCGCGCATGAGCGTGAGAAGCTCCACGCGCACGCCGCTGTAGCCTTTGACCAGCGTGTTGAGACGCACGGCGAAAATGCCCGCGGCGATATAGTATTTGATCGGATCGCCAAGCCCCGCCGCGTGGCTCTTGATAAGATTCACCTGCAGCGCCTCAATCTCGTTGTCGCTGATAATTTTGTTGCACATGGGGCCGAACGACGTGTTGACGCCGTAGATAATACGGCCTGCCGCCACTTCCCGCTCAAGAAATTGCCTGCTCGCCGCGCACCGCCTGAGCGCCGCCGGATCAAGTTCGACGCGCTTGTCTCCCACGCCGATCGCGACAATATCGTCGATGGTCAGGTCTTCGCCGTTGAGTATCACCGCCGGTTTCTGCTTCACGTGCCATACTCCTTATAGAATAACCCGGATTTTCCGGAAAAAATATCATGGATTTCGCTCAGTTCGGTTGCCTTTTTATCTGCGTTCATCTGTGTCATCTGCGGATACTTTTTTATTCATCCGCAGATGCACGCAGATATACGCAGATGCAGAATAATAACCACGGAACACACGGAAAACACGGAAAAACAGCACCATGAAATGATTCCTGCAATTCAGTGTGTTCCGTGTATTCCGTGGTTTATGATTTTCAGAGAGACATATTGACGCAAAAAACGTATATATGTCGAATACATGCTATAACCCGGATTCTCCGGAAACAAACAGGATTACACAGATTTTGACTGTGGAATAAGACTTTATAGATCATATTCTTATTTGACTTATATACGCGTCCCGCGTATATAAGTCAGATACACAGTCTAAAACCGTTATGCGGCTATTGAATATACATCGAGTTGATGTTGGAAGATGCGTGTTCGACATAGTGATGCGGCGGGAAAAGGCGAATGTAGAATTGTGTGATATATCTTTAATACGTTCACGGGGCATATTCACACACAAAGGGAGGAGCCGTGTCAAAAGTGGCGCTTGTGCGCTGTGACAGCTACGATGAAGAGACGGTATGTGCGGCGGTCGCGCGGGGATTGACTCTTCTGGGCGGTCCGCAGGCATTTTTCAAACCAGGCGAGCGTATCGTGCTCAAGCCCAATATCCTTGGTGCTGCGGCTGTGCAGCACCGCGTAACCACCGATCCAGCCGTGTTTGCCGCTGTCGCGCGGGCGATCGGTGAGGCGGGCGTAAAACTTTCCTACGGCGATTCGCCGGCAATCGGCCCCTGCGCATGGAGCGCGCGCGCCGCGGGAATTGAAGCGGCCGCGCAGCGGCTGGGCGTGCCGCTCGCCGATTTTGACAACGGCAGGAACGTACAGTACACACAGGCCCGGATGAACGCCACGTTCCCCATAGCCAACGGCATACTCGACGCCGACGGGGTGGTGAGCATTCCGAAGCTGAAAACGCATAATCTCACTCGAATGACCGGTGCAATGAAAAACCAGTATGGCTGCATTCCTGGAATGAAAAAAGCGCAATTCCATGCCCGGTTCCTGCTGCCCCAGGATTTCAGCGAATTTGTAGCCGATGTCACCGGCTTTGTCCGGCCGCGGCTCTATGTCATGGATGCCGTGATTGCAATGGAAGGCAACGGACCCAACACGGGCGATCCGAAAAAACTGGGACTTCTGATGCTGTCGGCCGACCCGGTTGCCATGGACACCGTGGCATGCGCCGTCATGGATATCGATCCTTTGTTCGTACCGACCAATACGGCGGGTGAGCGCGCTGGCCTGGGAACGTGCCGGCTCGAAAATATCGAATGCGTCGGCGATCCGCTTTCCGATTTCATTGACCGCGGTTTCAATATTATCCGTAAACCGCCGTTGGGGCTGACCGGCACCGGCATCCGGCGAGTTGTCAAGGATATGGTCGCGCCGCGGCCGGTTATCGATACGCGGCGCTGTACCAGGTGCGGCCGCTGTGTCGACATCTGCCCTGTTGAGCCGAAAGCAGTCCAATGGACCACTGCGGGAAAACAGCGTCCGCCGCGGCATGACTATGGGCGCTGCATCCGGTGCTTCTGTTGTCAGGAAGCGTGCCCGTCGCGGGCAATAACGGTAAAAACGCCGCTTCCCGGCAGATTCGTGCCGTATGCGGCCGGAGCTGTCCTGCAGGCGGCAACATGGAAGAGCAGAGTGGTACGAAGGTTGCGATTGAAGAAAGGGAACAATGGCTGAACCGTTGCGGCTGTCCGGCCCGCTTAAAAAGAACGACGAACTGTTCGTCGCCGCCGCCATGCAGGACCTGCCGTATGTGCATGCATACTGCCAGAAAGATATTGAAGTCGTTTACGGGCCTTCCTGCATTAATACCCAACAGCAGATTAACGTGGGGGCATGCGAATCCGACGGCGTTGCCGTCCTGCCGCGGCGGGGCGGCGGCGGCACCGTGGTGCTTATGCCCGGCATGGTGATTACCGTCGTGGTGGGCGCGCGGCGCTCCGGTGATGAGATCCATGCGATCTTTTCACGCATCCACCGGCCCATGATCGAGCTTCTTAAACGGCATGGCGGGATAACGCTTGCGGAAAAGGGATTGAGCGATCTTGCGTGCGGTGACAGGAAAGTGCTGGGAAGCTCGCTGTATCTTTCGAATCGGCCGCCGCTTTTTTGCTACCAATCGTCGCTGATGGTGGACGCCGATATTTCGCTTATGGAACGCTACCTCAAGTACCCACCCCGCGAGCCGGAGTATCGCGGAGGCAGGAGTCATACCGCATTCTGCAGCACGCTCAAGCGGCAGGGGTGCTCGCTGACGGCGGAACAGATTGTCCATCTGTTCAACAGCACGCTTCGCACGGAAATCGAAGCATGGCAAAGCGGCGAGGCGCCGCTTGTGTGAAAGCCGCCAGAGCTTGCGGTGAACGAGGGTTACTCCGAACTGCATTCGCCGCCTCCAACGGCATGCCGATGTCCTTTGGAATCATGCACATCCTCATGGCACACACTATCTTTGTATGCTTTCGAAGCGTGTTCACTATTTTCGTTATGAGCTGAAAATGAAACGGATCGTGCTGTATCTCCTGCCCGCGATGATAGACGTGCTTATCGGCGTCTTTTTTTTTGTCGCCACGGTCCGCATGGCTGAGTCGGGCGCAAGCGCCACCGCGGTTTCGGCAATCATGACACTGTGGGGCGTTGCCTACATGGTTTCGTGTTTTGTGATCAGCCGCATCCTCAACAGCCGTATCGCGCCGTTTCTCATTGCGGCCGCCGGCATTGTTATGGCCGCCGGCACCGTCGCGGCCATGATTTTCACCAGCCTTCACGCACAGTATCTTTTCGCGCCGGTTCTGGCAGCGGGCGCCGCGCTGTTCTTTCCGGCCTTCATGATATTTTTCGCGCAGTATGAGGCTGACCGCTCCGGCGGCATCGCGCGTTCGACTGCGGTGTATACGTTCGCATGGAGCATGGGGCTTGGCGCCGGGCCTTTTGCGGCCGGATTCATCTGGGTGAATTTCGGATGGCGGTGGTGCTATGCCGTCAATCTCGCGCTATGCTGCCTGACGCTGGCAGGATTTGCCTGGCTGCAAAAAAGCCCTGCCGCCGCGCCCGCGCCGGCAGCGCCAGGGGACCTGGAATCCGCCGTCAATCGCGCGGGCTATAATTTCGTGTGGCTCGGATGGGTTGCGTCGGGCATGTGTCTTCTTGGCGGCGCCATAATCCGCGCGGTATTTCCGGTCAGCGCCGCGTCGCTGTCGATACCGAAATCAGACCAGGGAATCACGCTTGCGCTCATGTGCCTGGGGCAGGCAATCGCTGCCCTGCTGATTTCGAGAAGCAGGACATGGATGTATCGGGCAAGCGTCGTCGCTACATTCGGCGCGCTGGGTTTCGCGGCAATCTTGGCATTCGGCTTTGCCTCAAGCGCCTGGGCGTTTCACGCCGCATCGTTTTTATTCGGCATCTATTCGGGCGTTGCCCTGATATACATGATATTCCACGCGCTGGCCGACCCGGCCTGCGCGGGGAAAAATATCGGGATCAACGAAACGATTGTCGGCGTGGCGGTCATTATCGGCCCTGCCATGGGCGGCGCGCTTGCCGACCGGTTCGGCTTGAGATCCCCCTTTATCACTGCCGCCGTCCTGATAGCCGCCGCCGCGGCGCTGCAATGGGTGGTGCATGCAAAGAAACCGCTGCGAAACCAGGGCTAAAACCTGCTCTGCCGGCTCAGGTATTCACCGAAGGAGGAGTGCGCGTCAACGATGCGTTACGGTGGAAAAGTCCGATATCGATTATCACCATGACCGCATTGGCCGCATAGAGCCATATGACAACGTCGAAATCAAACTGTAACTTGTGCACAATGCCGGCGGCGTAGCCTGCAAGAACAATATAGAGGAACACCGCGCTCTTGCCGCCGTTTGAGCGGGTTTTAAGTGATTGATAGATAGAGAATGGCCACGCCGCGCCGAAACAGATAAGCATGATTGCCTCGAAAACGCTCACCGTCAGATACCTCCCGCTGAATATTATAACCCGATTTCTTTAGTAAAGGCCTCGCATCCACCCCAACCGCGGAATGTAGGATAAAATAAAATGGCCGGCCCGAAAAAGGCCGGCCATCACTATCGCGGCCGCAATGCCCGCAGCTACGTCGCCATCTTTCCCGCCATGGTCGTTTCGACATTCAGCTCGATTGTGCCCGTCGCGGACAAGGCGTCGATATTGGTGACCTCGGTCACCATCTCCACTTCGGCCTTGGATTCGTCCTTGATGATATTCATATACTCGGCGTAGCCGGGCATCGCGACAAAAAGGCCCGCGTTGAGCGAAACGCCCGCATTGAGATCGCCGAATGTAATCACGCCGAATACGCCGCCCGGTTCGGGCGTCTGGGCGACAAGCGTTTTTGTCGACGGGTCGCCGACTTCCTGATAATACACCTTGATGACACAGCGTACGCCGGCGTTGCTGGTGATAAACTGCCGTGAGGCGGCGGATGCGGAGATCGAAAGGTCCTTGACATACGCGCTCGGCAGGTCGATGTTGTTGTTCGCCACCTCGTCGCGGATATCCTGCAGTTCAACACGTTCGGTCTGAGACGTGGTCGTGCCGGCGGCGGTTGAGGTAAACGTGAAGTCGACCGAATAATCATCCGACGCCTCCACGGCAAGGCCGGTGCTGGGCACGGTGTCGTCGTTCTCGCCGATGTTCTTGTCGGCGCCTGAATTCGATGTCCCCTGGGTGCCGTTGGCAGTATCGGTGCTTTGGCCATTGGGCGCCGGGTCAACGTCGTTGGGTATCCCGTCGCCGTCGATATCGTTGTCCTGGCTGTTGATTATGCCGTCACCGTCGATATCAATATCGTCCGAGTTCGCAATCCCGTCGCCGTCGATATCGTCGTCCTGCGAATTCACCGTGCCGTCGCCGTCAAGGTCACCGTCCTTGTTATTGGGGACTCCGTCGCCGTCGATATCGTTGTCGTCAATATTCTTAATCCCGTCGCCGTCGATATCGTCATCATTGATGTTGAGGATGCCGTCGCCGTCAATGTCATCGTCCTCCACATTTGGAATGCCATCACCATCAATATCGATATCGTTGATATTGGGTATCTTGTCGCCGTCGGTGTCGATTAAGGCAGCGTTCTCTGACGAGTCACTTGAGTCGCCGAAAAGGAAGCAGCCCGCCGTGCCAAGTGCCAGTGATACTGCCGCAATGAGCAAGATGTGATTCAGCCATTTTACCATACGGTCCTCCTCTGTTTAAAGTCTACCGAAATTTTATTCTTTGGCGGGCGGCTATGCCAGAGCCGCACACTCCAGGCTACGCCTGGAGTGCCAAAGGTCACCATTGCTGCACTGACGTGCCGCCTTTCAGAATCGCGGCTATGCCGCTCTTCTGAAAGCCACCAGCTTTGCTGGTGGATGGTTACTCTTGCATACAGATATCATTTTCATCATTACCTCTGCTTCCCACGGGCACAAAACGCGGCGCCGACTCTACAAAGTCGCGGATTCCGTCTTATTCGTTCATTTCTTCGGCAGGAGGTTCACCCGCCTCGCCGGTACCTTCCATATCTTTTGCAGGCGCTCCCTGGTCTGCCGGGTTCTCAATCGCGCCTTTATCCTGGTGCTGCTCTGGCCGGACTTCCGGCGAGGGCGCTGATTCCGTCTTTCCCGGGTCTTTTTTCTTATCCCCGGCCTTTTTCTTTTCTTTGTCTCCGGCTTTATCCTTGTCTTCAGGCAGGTATTTATATCCCAGTATATTCACGGTCACCGCTGGCTCGGCGCCGATACTGCCGCCAAGAACGGGCATATAGCCGATAGGGAACGCAATATTAAGGCCGGCGCGGAACGTGTTGCGTCCCGCTAATTTCATGTCAGGCTTGATTGATTGGGCGGAAGCGCTTGCCTGCGCAGCAGCGATAGTCAGATCGCCGGTCAGGTTCAGCGTCGAATGTTCCCATCCTGCCTCGAGGAAAAACTCTACCGCTTTCAGGCGGTATCCGGCAAGCACGCCGGCAAAAAGCGACATGCCCCTCAGATTGAGCGTTCCATTGATATTGCTGTCCGGCGGGGTAAACGAACCGATTATCCAGTTCATGTTGTATGCGACCGAAAGCGAGACCGGGATTTCGGGAAGCACCGACGCCAGGTCGTGCTGAATGCCCGCGGCCGGCACATACAGCGAAAAAACCGGCGTGGGAATAGGCGTGATTCGTCCCTTGAGCTCGGTGTGGAAAAACGACAGCCCGATCTGGGGCGCAAGCCACGGCATGAACGGCAGCGCGTTAAGTCCGTCGATTCCGTCGCTGAATAATATGCTGTCAACCCACACCACGTCACCGTTCAGGTTCACCTGTGATGTGGCGCCTTTGGGGGCCGGCTCGGTGCCGAACACCGTAGGACGGGTGAGTTTCATCCGCTCAAGACAGCCGTTCGGATTGCCGTTTTTCTGGTTGCATAATACGCAGCCGGAATCAACCCATGTGTATTCAAACGATCGGTCTTTTGAGCTGAGAAAACTCAGCGATATCGGAACACCGATATAAAAGCTGAACGCCTTCGGCACGCTTGCCGATTGGTACCACGCCTGGTTTGTCATGGTACCCAGAAGAGTGGCGAACGGTTTGACATACCCCGTGTCTGACTCAAATGCCTCGACCAGGCCCTGAAACTGCGCGTGCGCCACTGAAACGGAGACTATACCTAACATCAGCGTGCGATACAGAGTTTTCGCAACTTTCATAGGTGAGTCGATCCTTTCTGCGAGTATGGGTGGGTCCTCTGGCCAAGGATATATCTGCTATAGATGAATAAAAGTATAATTATTGCCTGAGCCTTGGACAATATGGGGGAAGAATCCGGCTTTTTCGGATAAAGAATGCTCTCTATTGTGGTCACCCACTAAAACGCGCGATGCGGCAAATTTTTATGAGCGATGTTGAGCAACTCAATGGTTTCCCACAATCTCTTCTTCCACACCCGTATGAACGGAGTGAAAATCTGTTGAGCGCTCTGGCGCTTCAGGCGGCGTGGACATATCACTCGGCGGATATGCCCTGCGCCGCCTTCACGCCAGTTTCCACGCACGTATTCGCATCCACCCCAACGGCGGAATGTAGGATTATTATGCCGCTTTTCCGTGTTCAAATTTCGATGTCCGCGTTTGAATGTCCATGCATGGCCGCCCTGAACCCGCGGCATGGCGTACAATGTCGCGGTATGTAACCTATGGCTAAATCGGGTAAAATTCTTGTCGCCGACGACGAGGCGCCGCTGCGGCTGCTTCTCAGCGACGTGCTTTCGCGCGAGGGATATACGGTCGATGTGGCGAAAGACGGCGAGGAGGTGCTGGCGAGTCTGCGTGAAACGACATACCATGTGGTGCTTCTTGACATCGTGATGCCGAGACTCGACGGCATATCGGTGCTGCGGACCATCAAGGCCGAAAACATTCCCACCGTGGTGATTATCCTGACCGGCAACGCCACCGTGGAGAGCGCGATCGAGTGCATGAAACTCGGGGCGTTCGAATATGTCCGCAAACCATATATCCCCCGGGATCTGATCGTTCAGGTCGATCGCGCAATTGAATACCAGCGCTCACAGATTGATTTACAGCTGTTGCGAGAGGATTTACGCCGCAGCGGCTACGGCGGGAAGCTTATCGGCAGGAGCCGGCAGATGCAGGAGGTGCGCACATTCATCAGCCGCGTGGCGCCCACCCAGTCGACGGTGCTCATCCTGGGCGAAAGCGGTACGGGCAAGGAACTGGTGGCCCGCGCGATCCACGCCGAGAGCCCGTTTCATGACAAGCCGTTTGTCGCGATAAACTGCGCCACCTTCTCCGAAACGCTTCTGGAAAGCGAGCTGTTCGGGCATGAAAAAGGCGCTTTTACCGACGCGAAAACGCAGAAGCGCGGCTTGGCGGAGATAGCCGACGGCGGGACGTTGTTTCTTGACGAAATCGGCGAAATGCCGATCCATTCCCAGGCCAAGCTTTTGCGTTTTCTGGAAACCGGTGAGATACGCCGCGTAGGGGGCACGAAGGACATACGGCTGAGCGAGCGAATTATTTGCGCCACCAACAAGCCGCTCGATCAGCTCGCGTCGCGCAATGAATTCCGCACCGATTTATACTATCGCCTCAACGTACTTTCAATGCGTATTCCCCCCCTTCGCGAACATCCCGAAGACATCGTGACACTGGTGGAAGACACGCTCTCGAAGCTGCCGCAGAAAAAGAAGATAACTCCCGAGGCCATGGAGCTACTGACGCGCTACGAGTGGCCGGGGAATGTCCGCGAACTGAAAAATGTGCTCGAACGCGTGTGCATACTTATCACCGGCCATGTCATCACGGCAGACGACCTGGCGTTTCTCGATCGCGCAAAGCCGGCGCCGGCTGCACTACAGAATGAGACGCCTTTCGAGGAAGCGCCGTTCGACGAGCAGCAACTTTCAATGAAGCACATGGAACGGCGGCATATCATCAATGTACTCAAATATGCCGGGGGGCATAAGGGAAAAGCCGCAAAACTGCTCGAGATTAACCCCAAAACGCTGTATCAGAAGATGAAAGCATACGGTATTGTGCAGGAATACAAATAAAAATCGAAACTCGAAATTCGAAGCTCGGAACCCCGAATCCTGAACCTTAATCCAATCTCCACGTTTTCCTTAAAACCCACTCGGAAGCCAAGAGCAGCAGCACCAGCGCCAGCAGTCCCCACGATTGGCGGATATGCACGGCGTGGCGCTGCAATGACGCGCCGTAGGCGTGGTTCCCGCCATCGAAAAAAGCGGCGATATTGCTCGTATCGCTGATGATCAGCGGCTGGGCTATCTGATTGAGCACTGTCGTGTTTTGTTCCGAAACATTCAGCTCGTCGTTGCCGGGATACACATGCAGCGAATCGGCGTACTGCAGCGTGCCTCCGTCATACCTGATGGCGCATTCATAGCGGTATGACGCCGGAGGAAGCGGAGGGAAAGTACAACGGATGACGCCGCCGCCAAACAGCACGTTTTCCACCACGGTATCCGCGGCGGTGTCTGCGGCGATGATCGACAACCGCACCGAGGTCAACAGGCGGTCGAAGAGGTACGCGGGCACGACAAGCCGGAACGAGAGTGAATCGGTGTCGTATACCGGTGTGGTTTCCACGTAGGCATACATCGAGCGGTTCATGTTCGCGATTGCCAGGTCGTGGACGCGGGCAAGGAAAAAATCGGAGAACCGCGCGACACTGCCCTCGCGGGTGCGTGCAAGAGGCCAGAAATCCCATCGCCACAATCCCTGCGCCGCCAACACCAGGACGCGCCGTCTGCCCACGCGCTGCTCGAACAGGATCGGGAGCGTATCGATTGCCTCCCCCTGCGCCGGTTCGGCGCGCGTCCAGAGAAGCGTCAGCGATGGCCTCGGCATGCCGGTTGCGTTTCGTACAAGTGCCGCGGGAGGCGGGAGGGTTGGTATATCACGCGTCGATGGGTCGTTTTCATACAGAGGATGAAGCGCGGGGGTGAACACCGATGGAGATATCGTGTCGACACTGTCGCAGGGAATGCAGCCGACGAATACTGCGGTCGCCTGCGGCCACAGCCGTTCAAGGATGCTGCGCGCCGAATCGTCCCACGCGAAAAAGAATACCGCGTCGGGAGTCTCATCTGACTGCGCTGAACCCGGCAGTCGCCAGTGCGGCGAGCGCGCGAGCGCCAGGGTGAGAAACCGCTTGTCGAGCGAGGGGCGGTTGGAAAACAGACGGGCGGTCAGGTAACGCCGTACCACATGCTGGAGTACATGGCAGGAGCTTCGCAGCGAATCGCCGTCCTGCGACGCGCTGATCGTATACAGAAATGTTCCGCACGGCGCCGAGGGAAGGGGGGCGAGGAGGGTGTCGGCGTAAAACCCCGTATCGGCTTCATATTCTTTGCGCCACACCGTGTGCCGGCCTTGAGTGCACGCAAGCCGGATTGGAGTGCGGGTGCGCTGAAATCCGGAAATGGATATTGCTACGCGCGATACCGAGTCGAGCGGCACTTCCGGAGGCAGCGCTTGCGCGCGTATGGTGATGAAGGGCCGGTGTGACGGCGGCGGCAGCACTACGTAGGCGCAGTTTTTTTGCTCGATACCGCTTGGCGGGCGGAAAGCGTTTGACCAGTTGCCGTCGGAGACAATCAGCAGGTGCTGTGCCGTGCGCAGTTCGCCGGCGTCAAACCAGGCGGGAAATATGCTGTGCCGATCATCGAATGAAAGCGGCCGGCCCGGCGGCTGGGGACGCAGCGAGTCGCCGAAACAGAACATCGTGATACGCCGCCGCGGATCGTCCGCCTGCGCGCGGTTGATCGCGGCCCGTACTATGGCTGCCACCGAATCGGCCTTGAACAGCCGCATGCTTTGCGATGCATCCACAAGCACGGCGAGCGCCGGCGGCCGGGTGGTGAATCGGGTGAAATGGATCGTAGGCTCCCAGAAAGCGCACGCGAGCGCCGCAATCATCGCCAAGCGTATGGCAGCCAGGAGGAGCGCCGCATGGCCGTGCCGCTTCTTCATGCGGCCGTAATACACCGATGCGGCGACGACGGCGAGAACGGCACACACGGCGAACATGGTTGCGGTAGACATCAGCAGTGCGCGGGATTTCTGATAATGGTGTCTTTTCTCCTCAGCCGGTTATCCTGCGACGGATAATCGGTGGTGTAGTGCAGCCCCCTGCTTTCATGGCGTCTCAGGGCGCTCACGACAATGAGCTTCGCCGTCGTGACAATATTGCGCAGCTCCAGGAGTCCTGCGGTTATTCTTGTCCGTTGGTAATAGTTTTCGGTTTCTTTTTCCAGAAGTCTGATGCGGCGAAGCGCCCGGTGAAGGCGAATATTGGAACGTACGATACCTACGTAGTCCCACATGATGCTTTTAACTTCATGCAGATTATGACTCAGCAGCACCCATTCTTCGGTGTCCACGGTTCCACTGTCGTCCCAGGCCGGGATTGTGTCCGGCGATACTATGCGTATTGAGGCGAGACGGCCTGCGGCGTCGAGCGCGGCGCGGTGTGAAAACACTACCGCCTCAAGCAGCGAATTGCTGGCGAGTCTGTTCGCCCCATGCACGCCCGTACATGCGACTTCGCCGCACGCATAGAGGTTGCGTATCGCTGTGTTGCCGTTAATATCAACGAGAATTCCGCCGCACAAGTAATGTGCTGCCGGAACAACGGGAATGAGGTCGCGTGTGATGTCGATGCCGAACTGCCGGCAGCGGGAATAAATGGTGGGAAAACGGCGCCTGGTTTCCGCTGCCGGCGCATGGCGGATATCGAGATAGACGCAGGCGTCGCCGCTTTGTTTCATTTCGGCGTCGATGGCGCGGGCAACAATGTCGCGCGGCGCGAGCGATTTCATGGGATGATATTTTTTCATGAAGTCGCGTCCCTTTGCGTCACGCAGCACCGCACCGTAGCCGCGCAGCGCCTCGGAAATCAGGAACGAATTCGCCTCGGGATGGTACAGGGTCGTGGGATGGAACTGGATGAATTCCATGTTCGCAATCACTGCGCCCGCCCGGTAGGCCGCGGCCAGCCCGTCGCCGGTCGCTATGTCCGGATTGGTCGTGTGGAGATACACCTGGCCGGCGCCGCCCGTTGCCAGCATGGTGACGGCCGCGGAAATGGGGAAAATCCTGCGCCGGGTTGTATCGAACACGTATGCGCCGTAACAGGTCGTCTGCCGTGACAGCCGGGGAAGATGATGCGTGGTGATCAGATCGACGACAAAGTGCTTTTCGTAAAGAGTAATGTTCGGCGTCCGTTTGACCTTGTTCAAAAGCGTTTTCTCTATTTCTTTACCGGTGAGATCCTTTGCATGAACGATACGGTTGTGACTGTGGCCGCCCTCTCTGCCCAGTTCAAGGTGTTTGTATGCCGTCGAGCGTTTGTCTTTGGAAAACCGCACACCCCATTGCAAAAGCTCCTTGACCCGCTCAGGCCCTTCCTCTACGAGTATCCGTACCGCCTCTTCCCTGCATAATCCCGCGCCGGCGGTGAGCGTGTCGCGGATATGCGCCTCGGCACTGTCGCCGGGCGAGAGCACGCAGGCAATGCCGCCCTGGGCGTGGTTGGTGTTTGAGTCAGTGTCCTGTTTTTTCGTAATGATAATAACGGAGCCGTACCGCGCTGCGTGCAGCGCAAAGCTCAGGCCGGCAATACCAGTGCCGATAACAAGGAAATCGCAGGTTTGTTTTTTTTCAGTCATATCGCTGCAGTATAAAATACACTCAGCCTTTTCAAGTTCGGGAACAACAGGAAAGTTCTGGGACGGGGCTTTCCAGCAAGGTAAGGAAAAGAGTGAAATGCCGGCGGCAAGGGAAAGGGATGCTGCTCCAGATACACACTCTAAATTCCGCAGTTGGATGCGGCGCATTTCGACAGGCTCAATGTAACGCTGTTGCCGCAAAGGGCAATGGATACGCATACGTTCGGCCGAAGGCCGGTATGCCTTTTTTTGATATGCCCTGCGCCGCCTTCACCCCGTAGATTCCAAGTTCGTAAAGGCCTCGTATCCACCCCACCAGCGGAATTTGATACTATTTATGGAGCTCTTCAGCAATTTGAGCGGCCGCCGCCGATGAGCGGTGTGCAGACTCAATGGTGCATTGTAATGATTCTTGGGCAAAGCGTATCTTTTAGTCCGTATCCTATGTGGGTATTGGTAGTGTCAAAAAGAATGTATGGAGAACGTGTTGCCGCCCCCAAGGTTAGGGGGCTCCGTGCTGCGCTGCGGCCAATTGGACACAGCTCAGCACGAATGCCGGGGAGTTGAGCTATGAATATCGTTACCTTCATAGCTGGGTTAAACCTAAATTCCGCAGTTGGGGGTGGATGCGAATACGTGCTTGGAAACTGGCGTGAAGGCGGCGCAGGGCATATCCGCCGAGTGATATGTCCAAGCCGCCTGAAGCGCCAGAGCGCTCAACAGATTGCGGCCGCAGCGCCGCATCCAACTGCGGAATTTAGGTTTAAGGGGCGCCCAGCCCCTTCCATATTTTTTAGTGCTTTGGCTTGCCTTTGTTTAAATAAGTGCATCCGGGCGTGGCATTGCGACGGGCACTACGCGATTACCGCCTCGGCGGTGGAGATTGTTTCCGACAGCCTTCCCGCGTTCTTCGCCGAAACAAAAAGCACCATCGTGCGCTGTGCCTGCGCTCCCGACATATTCAAGATGAACGAACTCGCGCAGCTCGACGCCCAGGAATCACCCGAACATTACTTTGACCACGAGCTGTATCCCGATACGCTGCTTGCGCAGACGCGCGCGGAATACGTCAAGGTGTGCATTTCAAAAGGCGTCGTTCCGTCAACCGTCGGCTTTCTTCCATACGCTGTCGCCGAATGGACACAGCGAATGACCATAAGCCTTGCCGAATATCGCGCATATCCCGGCAACACGGATATCGAACGCGCATGCGCGGTGTATGCCGGTATTCTTTCGCATTACGCGGCAGACTTGTGCCAGCCGCTGCATCTCACCGTGCATTTCAACGGAAGGGTGAAAAATATCTCTAATCCGTCGCCGCGGACCGGCATACATGAGAAAGTCGATGCGCTGACGGGGAAACTGGAACTTCCGCCGGCCAGGCTCCTAAAAGGCGCTGTGGTATATGGTTTTGGACCGGCGTTAATGGATTCAATTCAGGCTCAGATGCGCAGAAGTATCGGCTATATCGATACGGTCTATAAGCTGGAGCAGAACCTTCCACCGATGAATAAACCGTTGGGGAAGGGGAGCAGGGTGGAGAAATTTGCCTCGGAGCGTTTCGCGGCAAGCGCCCTCTTTGTCGCGCGGCTTTATGTCACCGCCTGGAAAGAATCCGGCCGCATCAAGCTTCCTTCGTGGTACGCGCCGAAGTAAGTTGCCGTATGGCCGTGTCCTGCCGTACGTCATTCTCTTCAGGAAAAAAGCTAACCCGCGGTGGTATCAGATATTGCGGGTCTGTTACCGCAATGCTATGATATGACAAGTGAATCCTTGCATTGAATATGTACCGGCGCGAGAGGAGGACGTGGTATGAAGGGAACAATCGTTGCAGTGAATCGGAAATACGCGGGGCGTTCAACGAATACGCGCGCATGTTTTGGGGGGCGGATGCCTCGACGGCCCCTGGCGCATGTCTTGAATCACGGAGGCGCGCTGATATGTAACCGCAAAGCCTTTCACCGCGCGGGTGATATCGCCGGGCTTCTTGTTTCGACAGCCGGCCGTGAACCGACAAAGACCGAGCGCACGGCCGCAGCCTTACGGTGACGGCTACGGCGACGGACAACGGCACGGTGGTGAAATACGTGTGGGAAAGGACGGAGCGGTGTATGCCGATATGACAGCGGCGGGTTCGCTGAAGGCTAAGCCGGCTTTGCCGGAGAGGCCGGGGGTCAGAAGCCAGAGGCCCGTTTACAAGAAAAAGTCACAGGTATCTCCATAGAGAAAACTACGCTTTTCCGTAGAAGATACACAGGAAGACTTTAAATTCCGCAGTTTGATGCGGCGCTGCGACCGTATCTGTTGAGCGCTCCGGGGCTTCAGGCGGCTTGGACATATCACTCTATTGATATGCCCTGCGCCGCCTTCACTCTATAGGTTCCAAGTTCGTAAAGGCCTTGCATCCACCCCAACTGCGGAATTTAGGTTTAAGTCAAAAGGGTGCTTACCTGCTCTCTGCCGAACGAACTTAAAATTGCCCCTTAATATGACGAATATTTTTTCCATTATTCCCAAAGCAAAATAAGCCCTCTCCAAAGGCAATATTTTCCTTATTAGTAGCCTTTTAAACATAGACACGCCTAATCCTTCACTTTATTAGGCCTGCATAATCATTTGATATTAAATCGATTGTGATTTATGCTTGTGCTACAGGCACAAAATATGCTTACGAATATCGGCGTGAATCGGTGCAAACTTTAACAATTTGAATTTTCCCCTGCCGGAGTCTCACATGATTCAGGGTCTTTACCTCGGCGTGCAGGGCATGACCCCGCAAATGCAGAAGCAGGACCAGATTGCCAATAACCTCGCCAATATCAATACCACCGGATTCAAGCAAAGCGGGCTTTTTATACGCGCGTACCAGAAATACCTTGCCAATGACGAGCGTCAGCCGTTTGCCAACAGGGAAATAAAGGCCGACGAGGTGTATATCGATTTTCGTGAAGGCACCTTGAAGAAGACCGGCAATACGCTCGATTGCGCCATCAAAGGTTCGGGATTTTTCACGGTCATGACTCCTGACGGCGTGCGGTATACCCGCAACGGCAATTTTACGCTCGACAACCAGGGCTACCTCGTGAATTCCGAAGGCTCAAAGGTGCTTGGTACAGAAGGATATATCCGGTTCACCGAGTTGAAGAAAAAGATATCCATCAGCGAGAAAGGCGAGGTGTTTTACGGCGAGGAGCAGAAGGGAAAGCTCAAAATTGTCGATTTCAAGAAGCCGTATGAGATGACCCGCGAAGGCAACAGTTGTTTCCGCCCCCTTCTTCCGGGCAACCCTGAAATTGAATCCCCCGGCTATGCCGTCCTGCAGGGATACCTTGAGGGATCGAATGTGAATATCATTAAAAATATGGTCGACATGATTTCATCGTATCGCATATACGAGGCTGAACAGAAGGCGATAATCGCGCAGAACGAAACGCTCGACAAGGCGGTGAACCAGGTCGGCCGGGTCGGGTGAAATTAAATAATAGAAAACCATTGAAAACCAATAGGGAGGCCTGACGTATGCTTCGCTCAATTTACACGGCCGCGACCGGCATGGAGGCCCAGCAGTTGTACATGGATGTCATCTCCAACAATCTTTCCAATGTGAACACAAACGGTTTCAAGCGCTCCAAGATCGAGTTCCAGGACCTTCTGTACCAGACGCTCCGCGAGCCGGGCACGCGCAATCCCGAAGGCGAAATGGCGCCCGCGGGCATCGAGGTCGGCCTTGGTGTGCGTCCGGCGGCCACGCACCGCATATTTGAACAGGGTTCGGCCAACGCAACCAACAACCCGCTTGACATTGCTGTGGGCGGCGAGGGTTTTTTCCAGGTCGAACTTCCCGACGGAGGTATAGGGTATACGCGCGACGGACAGTTCAAGCTCGACGCTAACGGCACCATGGTGACGTCCAACGGCTATCGCTTGTTCCCCCAAATCGACCTTCCGTCGGACGCCCAGGATTTGACGATTGGGCCGGACGGCAAAGTGACTGCAACGCTTGCGGGAAAAAAAGAAGAGAGCGTGGAACTGGGTCAGATAGAGCTTGCGCGTTTTATCAATCCGGCCGGACTCAAATCGATCGGTGAAAACCTCTTTGTCGAAACCGAGGCTTCGGGACAGCCCATCGTGAGTACGCCGGGCGAAGACGGCACGGGGCATCTCATGCAGGGCTACGTAGAGGCGTCCAACGTTCGCATCGTCGATGAGATGGTGAATATGATCACGGCCCAGCGCGCGTATGAGATTGTCTCGAAGTCGATACAGGTAGGCGAGGAGATGATGCAGACTGCGAATAATCTGAAAAGGTAATAAACCAGACAATGGAGTAATGGAGTGATGGAGTATGGAATTGGGCGATGGAAGCGGCATTTCAACGAGACTCATGCGGTTGATTTATTCGATACTGGCCGGCATTTCCTTTGCGGCCGCGTCGGATACTGTCGAACTGGCATTTGCGCCCGAGGCCTTTGTCAACGATACCGCCATTTTTCTAAGCGACATCGCATCGATACACGGGGCGTCCGCCGAGCTCGCCGGCAGACTTGCCGCAACAGGGGTCGGCCGCAGCGCACCTCCGGGATTTTCACGCTTTATGAGCAGCAGTGATGCGGTGCGCTATTGTATTCAGAAAAGGTTTCCGTCATTGTCTTTTACTGTCAAAGGACCGGAAAGAATCAAAATAACCACTGACTCACGAATACTGAAACTAGTTGATTTCAAAAACGATGTTGATAGTTATCTAAAACGAAATATTAAGTGGCCTGAAAACATGTGGCGGGTGGTGCTAATTGACAGCGATGCTGTCGCGCGGTGTTTTAACAGGCCGATAGAAGTTTCTGTCGATGGGTTGCAGGATCCATATTCCCGCGGAAGCATTCAGCTTCAGCTTAGGGTTATCCAGGACAATTTCACGCTGACAATACCGTTCAATTGCCGCATATATGTGACTTCACCGGTGGTTGTGGCACGGCAAAGTATTCAGCGTGGCGAGAAGATTACTCCAGACCATATCGAGATATCGACGCGCGATATCACGGTGTTGCGGTACAATCCGATCAGCGGGCTTGATGCGGTGCAAAACATGGTCGCGTCGCGCGCTATTTCCGCCGGCGCCATTATCCACGAAAAGATGCTCCGGCCTGTTCCTGCGGTTTTAAAGGGAGACCTTGTCTATGTGACGGCTCAGCGCGGCGCAGTGAAAATTTCGGTGCCGGTGCGCGCGCGGGAAGAGGGAGGCATTGGAGAACGGATCTGGGTTGAAAACAGCGAATCGAACAGGATATTCAAGGTTACGATAACAGGCAAAGGACAGGCGGTCATTTCTTCTGGGGAGGCGATATGAAAACGCGGGTTGTCATGGCACGTGCATCGATTTGTTTTTCTGTTTACGCGGCATGCGCCGCCAACGTATACAGCTTGTATACGGACCATCGGGCAATGCGGTCGGATGATATTCTAACGATCATGGTGATGGAGTCGGCAAAGGCGGGGAGCCGGAGCGGGACCAACACCAAGAAGACTTCCCAGGTCGGCGTGCAAGGAGTCAAGGGGAACGGGCTTTTAAGCTTTATTCCCGAATTCGGCGCGAGCGGCGGGACAAACCTTGGATACGACGGTCAGGCCGGGACAAACCGCGAGGGAAGCCTGATTGCCAAGGTGTCGGCGCGCGTGGTGAAGGTGCTTGAGAACGGCAACCTGGTGATAGAGGGAAGCAAAGTGGTGGAAATAAACGAGGAAAAAGAGATCATTAAAATCAAGGGCGTGGTGCGTCCGCAGGATATTGAGGCTGACAATACGATTTATTCCTACAATATCGCCGACGCCGAGATAACGTATTCGGGCAAGGGCACGGTGCACAACGGCCACAGGCCCGGGCTGTTATCGAAGTTTCTTAACTGGATTTTTTAACCTAAATTCCGCGGTTGGATGCGGCGCTACGGCCGTATCTGTTG
>Ga0209101_1000855_pt1 | contig 24408 bp, 21 predicted proteins | sample ConPoolayeCmetaG_FD_185481 | JGI IMG/M metagenome (GOLD analysis project Ga0209101, IMG submission 185481) | Hot spring microbial mat communities from California, USA to study Microbial Dark Matter (Phase II) - Cone Pool mat layer C metaG... ...
GCTGTAGGCGTGGGATACGAATGACCAAAGCCGACTCAGCGCCATCCAAAAGCGAAGAATGTACCGCGCTGATTCGGCTACGCCATTGATCATCTAGCACGCAATCAACCAGCGGCGAGCTCATGTTGAGCACTCGATCAACCGATTGCAGCATGGTAGTAATAAAAGCCTCATACTCGGTTTGACTCCTGAATTTAAAGGGCGTTTCAAGAGCCTGCCCGCGGCGCAAACACTTAATGCTGGCATGCCCGTCGAGATAAATATCGGTTACAGCTGGGTCATCGTACAGGGGCTGAAGGGGCCCCTTGCCCAGCATCATGCTTATAAGCTCTTGCGTGGCATCAGCTAGGTCCTTAGCGGTTAAACGCACCTCTTGCGCAAGACGGTCGGCTGCGATGTTAACCGCCTTGCGGATGGCGGCTGCTAATTCCTCACGCGTAATATTATCACTGATCAAATCATTCAGCGCATGGCGGGCGGCGGGCACCAATAGGTCGACTTGCGGCGAGCTGACCACAGGGTCAGTTAACCACCATGGCAAGGAATCGCTCAGGACGTCCGCATTTTTTTTCTTTTCAAGGCTGATCCGCACGCTGTCTGAGGCTGGCGGCTCTTGGCTTAGGACCGGCACACGAATAGTGTTCTTGCCCACCGCTGAAGGCGGCTTCAGACTCCCTGATGATTTGACACCAGAGGAAGGTGGCCGACGCAAAGCTTTTTCCTCAGCCTGCAGTTCAGCAAGCAGCGTGTCAGGAGAACCGATAGTGGTATCGGCTGTTACAAATTTAGTGTTACGGGGCGCGGGCGCCGATGGTTGCTTGGAAGCAGTGTGGTTAGGCGGCATGGGAGCGGGAGTCACCAGCAGATCGGAGGCCGCTCCCCTATGAGCAGGTTTTTTCCCAAGCCGGCTAAGAAATCCGTTCATAATAAAGCGTTTTATAGAACCAACTAAAGCCGGCGCGACGAAACCTTTTTTGCTTGCCGGCTAGTAGAAGTTTTCTTGCAATCCACTTGAAATATCGGCAAGTTAAAGAAAAAGGGTTAGTCCCATCGAGACCCCGCGAGAGGCTTGGAGAGCAGCATATCTATTTGATTTGCAAGCGGATTACTCGGGGTTTACGATCTTGATTTTCCCATTCTTGTCGATCCCGTAACGTACACCCTCTCCCGATACCCAGGCATAGCCGGTTACATTCTCTTTGGCTTCAGCTTTAACCACCTGAGGTTTGGACTCGCCCTCCATTCTGACCTTCAACTCACCTTCATTGCTGATGCCTTTGCCGACATAGGGAGAACTGCCTTCGCGCGGTAGTTCAATAAATCCAAAATTTCCGTAGGAGCGGGCCGACTGCATGATTAACGCCTGCGCCGGCTCTAATCTTAAGATCGCCTCCTTACCCGAACTCTTCCCAATCCAGCAATCCTCTAAGAGCAGTATTGATTCGCCGCGTCCCTTCATCAGCGTCACCGCCACGCGGGCGCCGCGCGGCGGGGATTCGGTTACAAAGGTGACGGGCATAGCAACGGTTTTCTTTTCAATCTCTTTTAACAAAATTTCAATAGGATCTTCCGGCGGCGCTTCGGCTTTATTCTCCTCGACAACCGGCGCGGCTGCCACCGGCTCAGCCAAAAGGGCCATAGCAATCGGATAACCGGCCGGTATCGGCCCGGCTGCTACTTTATTTTTAAGCGCATCAAATGAAGTTACGGCATCGGCAGGCAAGGTATTGACCGGCCTGCTCTCAGTGACAATCTTAGCCTCTTCTAAAAGCTGACCTGGTTGAATCAATTCACGCGCTACCAACACGTCAATCTTTTTCTCCGGCGCTTGGGCCGGCGCCGCAACCACCGCCTTCTGCGGCCCTCTAAACAGAGTCACTCCCAGTACAACCAAAAGCACCGCCCCTACTAAAGCCATGTGCCATTTAGGCACGCGCGGAGCTAAGATACTAGGATGTACACGCATACTACGTCTCTTTGCCGCTATCAGACAGGAAGATAGCTTGCTATCTCAAGGTCCACTCAATGAACTCCCCTGAAGTGGTTGTGTCAACTCAAACCACCCCAGGGATAAATCATGCTATGAACTTAAGACCCTTTATTGAGCCGGAGTCGGCATCTGGCTATTAATCGAGCTCAGGTTGTCCTTGGTCTTGGTGCCGATGCTGGTGAGAAGCGGAATTGCCAACACTACGATCAATGCAGCCAATAGTCCAAGAACAATCAACTCAATCGAGCCTTTTTCTTTCTTTAAATTTTTCATGGTCAATCTTCCTTCAACAAAAAAACCAACCGGAAAGCCCGGCTTTTCAAAACCTGCCGCCTAACCTCCGGCGGACCTGCCGAAAGACGGCCCTCCAAAAGCTCGGCAACAAGGCGGGGAGCCTTGAAATGAGGCCATTTCGAAGGTTCACCTGACTCATTCAAAATGCAGGAGACATAAAGAATGAATCTGTACCGCGAAACGCAGGCTTGAATTCCTGAGTGACTGCGGCAATCTCCGACTTTAGAGCTCGGCCGGAGATGCACAAAACTTTAGATTATAGGTCTTTATCAAGGGTTGCGCCGATAAGAGGACGCCTTGCGTATCAATGAGTTGGGGATAAGGTTTTAGTTTTTTCAAGCAGTTGCTGAATGCTCTTAAGCTGCTTTATTTTTTTGCGAAGAGCCGAGATTCTTTCAAGATTCCGTGCTACATCCTCAAGACCGGCCTTACGCCGAAGCAGCACCTGGGCGGCATCAATTTGATCTTCCACCGCGGCTATACGTGCTTTGGTTGCCAGAATTCTCTTATCAAGATTTTCCAGCTCGGCAAAAGTCGTGTTCATCCTTGAGGTTGCCATTGGCTCGTCGGGCTGATGCAAGGCGTTCGACAAGATCTCGCCATCCAACAACTCAACCACCCCCCCCATCAAAGCCTGTGCCGATAATTTTTCTGTTGACTTGGCCGTCAAAATCAAGCTCTCACCTTCGCGACGGGTCTGAGCCCTGAGCAACATTGCCCGGTCGACGTCAAAGACTGCTATCCACTCCTTGACCGTAGTTTGAGCCATCGACAACTCTTCCTCCAGCACCTCGGCTTTCAGCAAAGGAGGCCCCCAAGCAATGAGCGCCGACGCGGCTAGCAGAAAAACCCTTGCTGGCACAGTCATATCCAACTTCATTTTGCCTCCCGCAAAGCCGGCTCAATCTGTGAGGCAATAAAGCGCTCAATTTCTACACGTTGCGGTTCGGCCATTTGCGCCGTCCGTTGTTGAAGAGCTTTAAGCCCACTTTCCACTTCATTCAATAGACGGCTGTATTCCAGCGTGGTGGAAGCCAAAGCATTCAACGCAAACTTTTTCTCCTCGAGCGCCCGCTCCTTATACTTGGTCGGGTCCCCGATTTTCAAATAAGCCAGCTGCCGCTCTAATTGAGAAAGCAAAGCAGTAAGACTCTCAAGCTCGGCAAGAGATTGTCTTATCTGTTCTTCCCTCTTCGAATCTAACGGCCATCTTATGGAGTATAACTGAGACTCAAAAATCCTGCCTTCTTCGGTTTCAACTTGGAAATAGTACCTGATGAAAGACAAACCACTAAAATCAAGCCAACCTTTAAACTCGTTTTCGCTGTGCTCCAAAGGCCGTATCTCATAACCCACTGGAGTCAATACAAACAAACGGATGCGCTTAATGCCGGCAGCTGGAACACTAAGAGGAATTTTGGCGGGCATGGCCATGCCGCTGGCATCGACCGTCGCTGTGCTCTCATTTAAAGAAAGCACATAATGCTGAAACGATGCGGCATCCAACGCCATGAGCTGCCTCGTGCTCAAACCTAGAACCAGGATTAGTATTGACGCTAAGACGGACCTCATTTTTCCACCATTACGTCCGCAGCTCTGAGACTATAGGTCCCCATAGTCCCCCAACCGAGCTCCTTGATGGTACCAAGAGCATTATTTCCTTCCATTGATTTGACGGTTACTTCGAACTCAAGTGCACCACAGTTGAAACGGCCGCTCTGATCGACCACGCTTACCGCGCAACCAAGCTTACCTAACAACACATAGACCCCCTTTTCTGTGCGCCATACCCGGAACAAATACCGGGAATTTTCTCCCAGCAAGCCGTCGACAAAGCCCTCATAAAGCCCCTGCGGCAAGGATTGCAGGGATATACTCTTTCTCGCTACGGTCCGCCACTGTATACCTCCCCATACCGCAATCGCTGCCAGCGCTGCCAACCCGAACATCCAAAACCATCGGCTGCCTTTCCTTCCGCGCTCCGTGCCGAAAACCCCAGGGCGGCCGGATTTTCGCTCCTTTCTCTTCCACAGAGAAGACAACGGACCGGCTTCCATCTGGTCAGCCTTAATCTCGCTCTCAAGCGATTCACCTTGCTCAACGCGCTCTAAATCACGCCCAAATTCTTCGGCTGACTGGTAACGCTTTTCAACCTGCACGCGCATTGACTTGCTAATCACCCGGCTTAACCCAAGTGGGCAATTCGGCACTAAGCAAGAAAGCTGATCGGTGCTGATATTAAAACGTTCCAGCATCAAGGTCACACCGGAATCGGCTTTAAAGGGGGACACGCCGCTCAACATTTCGTAGGCAATAACACCTATGGCATAAAGATCTCCGCGATGATCACATTCTCCTGTTTCAATATATTCCGGAGCGACATACTTGGGTGTTCCCACCAGGGCGCCGGCTTGTGTCAAACCCTGCCCGCCCATGAGACGCGCTACTCCAAAATCGCTGATTTTTACTACTCCCGACTTGGTAAGCAAAATATTCTCCGGCTTAAGATCGCGATGCACAATCCCCTGGGAATGCACGGCCTGCAGCCCCGCCACGACTTGTCTCAAAATGTTTAGAACCTGCGAAGCTTTCATGGGTCCCTGGGCCATGTGGCTGGCAAGATCGCCGCCATCTACATATTCCATGGCGTAAGCCTGAAAATCTTGCTCGTCGAAATATTCAAAAGCCCGCACAATATTGGGGTGATTAACGCGATAAGAAGCCAAAATCTCATTCCTAAAACGCCGGCGGGCTTGTTGAGTGCGTATCACTCCCGGATACAAAACTTTCAAAGCCACCAAAAAATCAGGGCAGCTGGCATCACGGGCCAAGTAAACCGCTCCCATGCCGCCAGCGCCCAAAGACTTAATGATTTCATAGCGGCCGGCAAAAATAGAACCGGGTTCCCAAGTAAGCATGCGGTTGATGATTTCCCAAATCTTCTTCAGATACTAAATCTTAAGGCGTTGTGATGAACATAGTAAGCTTAAATCTTTAATGATCATAGGACATTACTAACCCTTATATTTCATGAAACTCTTTTCCCTCGCCAAGAGATTTTTCAGCGGTTCCGCAAAGGGAAAACAAAACCGTCAATTCGCTTAGGCTCATCAATAATAATAGGCTAGGCCTATAGAATCATTAAGGATGATAACCACGCTGCTCAACACTATCACACACACCCGCTCCTTAAAGACCAGGGCCATGTATCTTTTGGCTTTGCTTGGGCTGGGTTTATGTGTTTCATTTCCGGCCGCGGCTGCCGAAATAAAGTATCAAGTACTGGGCTACGGCGATAGTCACGCCTTAATAATTCTAAGCGGCGATCTCCAGAACGAGGTTACCACCAATTTAAGCAGCGATGGGCTTAGTGTGCGCATATCCGCGCCAGGCGCCGTTTTTGTTCCCCACGGCGCCGGCGCCCGACCTACTCTCATTTCTCATATTCAACAAGTCAGGCGCGGCATTTATACCGACTTGGTTTTGAACCTTGTCAGCCCTTCCAATTTAACGGCTTCACCAGGGTCAGCCACTACGCGTCTTTTCATTCAGTCACGAAGCTTTGGGGCTGCGCCTCAGCCCGATGTTACCCCTACAAAGGAGCGCAAGCCACCACTAACTAACATCGACAAAGTTCCGCGTTACATTCCACTCCAAATCGTCCTAGGCGATACCAAGCTCTTATCTAAACCCTTTGCAGCCGCTCTTGTGCTGCCCTCCCCAGTCGGCTTGAAACCGACCACGGGCTTGACGCAGATCTTACGGACTATAGCATATGGATTGGATTTTATGTGGGCCTGGATGTCGGGGCGCCCGTTAGAATACATGCCCGGCGCCCAGTGCCATGACAAAGGCAAAGAAGAAGAAATCAAACAAATGGAAGCCTTAATCAAGGATCTCACTGAAGAACTAATGCGAATCCATGGGCTCAGGAAAAGTATTCAACCACAATCGTCAAAGTAAGGAGTCCAAGCGTGAATTGCGAAGAATCATCTTCCCGCGAAAAATACGAAACAATTAATAGCTTACTTGATGGAGAATACATTCTAGTACATCTCAACACCCGCACGCCCGGAGTACAAATTCCTGCCTACTTGATGACAAGTGAGACTGTGACCTTAAAACTCAGCCGCTGGTTCCGGGGAGCCATGGACATCCACGAGAACAGAATCACCGCTGACTTGCTGTTCAACAATAATTACTTTACCTGCGTGATTCCCTTTGCAGCCGTGTGGGGAGTGAGCGGGGAAAATGGTCAAAATATTTTGTGGCCGGATGCCATTCCGCCGGAAGTCTTAAAAAAGGTTCTTTCAGTGCCGGCTGGACCCGTATGCACCAGCGACGACATAAAAAAAGAACGCAAGCGCCCGCAATTAAAGCGTGTCAAGTGATCCTGGGCCGAAATTAATTAAGATGCGGAGCCGCCGCGCCGCAAAACCACTTGAAGAAACCCGACCTCCATGGTACCAGCATGATACTGAATAAAATTTGCGATTTGCACCTTAAGGCTTGAGTCTTTAATGCTGGAATATTCGCTAAACAAGGACAGGGGGATACAAACAGGGTTGAAGCTCCCTCCAGTCCATAGAGGCCCTTACCGCTGCTTTAACGACCTTCAAAGACAAGAGCAGGAGGGGCGGGATTACCTAATTCGGACCCGCCTCGGCCAAAGCGGCATACTAATCATGGCGCCGCATGGCGGATCGATTGAACCAGGTACGGGGGAAATTGCCGAAGCCTTAGCTTTTCCCGAACACTCCTTTTATGCCTTTGAAGCATTAATTGACCCGGCCGACGCCCAACGCTTGCATTTGACCAGCACCTGCTTTGATGAGCCGGTCGCCCTGAGCCTAGCCGCACGTTCTACGACAATCATCACAATTCATGGCTGCTTGGAGTGCAACCGCATGGTGTACCTGGGCGGCCGGGACGAAAAGCTGAAAAAGCGCCTCGTTGCAACGTTAAGTCAAGCCGGCTTCGCGGTGGCGGACAATCATCCGCATCCCTGCTTTGCCGGCACGCACAAAGACAATATCTGTAACAAAGGACTTAGCACCAAGGGAATACAGGTTGAAATAGCTTTAGGGCTGCGCCGGCTGCTCTTGACCGAGCGCAACACTTCTCTAAAGCAAGGGCTGTTTGGGCAATTTATTCACGCTTTCCGGCAAGGGTTGTTGTAGTCACTCCCCCAGACGGCGCGGGTCAAAATCGCTAAGCTTGATTGTCTCGTGTAATGCACTGCAATACCTGACCCGACTGTAATCAAGAAGCAACGATTCACGCGTGAGGACATCCACTACCAAGGTGAATAAAGGAAACGGCGCTTTGCGCAAATTATCGGCGGTGACCGCCAACCCAAAAGACGAGATCACAATCTTCCAGAGATTACCAGCACGATTAAAAACCACTTTATAAACCGGCAACATCATTTCACTATCGACGTATAAAATCTGCCGTCCATATAAAGAAAACGGATCCTGGGAAGTCAGCTCCAGCTGCCATAACTCCCGTGGCACAAAAATCGTCCCAGCTGGAAACAAAATTTGCAAAGACGGATCATCCTTGCCGACAACACCCCAGCGTGAGGTCCCAAACGCAGCCGATTGAGCAGCGGATTTGAATTGTCCCTTGACATCCAGGCAAACCGGATTATCCGCCGCGATTACGGCCTGAGATATTTCCAAAGAGCCGAAAGCAACCAAAGCGATGACACTTCGTTCCAGCACAGGCTGCACTGCTTCCGGTTTACCAGACCAAGTAAAAAAATCATCCAGACTTAGCGCTGAACGCAGGATCGAGTCGGAACGATTGGAGCCGGTCAACTCACGGCTTTTTTTGATAGCCGGCGAATAAAGCCACACCACATCTTCATCTTCGCCGAAAAAACGAAAAGTCAAAAAGGCCAGACCGGCTATGGCCGCCGGCCCCTTAAACCTGACAATTTCCCGAAAAACCTGTCCGGTTTTGTCGAGGGATCCAAGGCTAGCAGTATAAACACGCCTCAGGCCACCCGACAATTTTTCAGCTGCTTGATTATCGCGCAGCCAAGACAAGCTAAAGTCAATATCAAGTATCTTTTGGCCCCACAGTGTTGAAACCACATTCCACAGTATTTTCTGCGCCGCCCGGCTGGCATCTGATTCCTCCGCTATTTGAGCTTTCACTCCATAAACATACCCGCGCCGTGCTGCGATTTGCGGACGAGCCAGGCTGTTCGCGGCAAAAAGTTCCTTTTCCGGCTGGAGACTGTTTCTAACCCATTCATCATCCAGACGCCAAACATAATGCAAGCTTCCGGCGGCGTTCAGCTGCAATTGCCCGGCCCGCACAAGGCGGTATAATTCCGGAACAATAATCGTTTTATACTGAACGACGTTTTGATCGTTTATAAGAAGGCCTGAAAAACCGTCCTGGCTTACGTTTGGCAAATTAAGGGCCGTCGCCTCCGCAATCGAGTAGTCTTTGGGCTCTGCATCTTGAGCCAACACCGGAGACAAAACGCCTGCGCCTAAAAGCAACATCAACATCATTTTTTGCATCAGGCCGGCCATTGTATCTCACCCGCAAGGATTTCTTTCCAAGTCCCGCATGTCCTTCATATGGCGTTCAAAGACACCTTGAGGTCCAACTTGATCTAATTCACATGAGCGCTGCATCAACAACTCTTTGTCCTCAATAAACAACCGCCGATCGGGGGGGTGAATTACAGGATGGATGCCACTATCCATACGGATAGCGTCAACGGGGCAGGCTTCCACACAATAACCACAATAAATACAAAGCAAAGTATCAATTTCAAAACGTCGTGGAAATTTCTCAATGTACGGATCGACATGTTCGGCGGCTTCAATATAAATACAACGCGCCGGACACGCAGTCGCACATAGGAAGCAGGAAGTACACTTAACTCTTCCATCAGCATGCAAAGTCAATCGGTGCCTGCCGCGGAAACGGGCAGGATACAGGCGCCTCTCATCAGGATATTGAATGGTGGCGGCCGCCGGCACGCCGCTCTTCAAGCCAAAAACATGTAACAGATGCAAGAAAAAATGTTCGGTGAGCTTACCGGCCGTGACGAACAAACCCCTAATGATTTCCGGTAAATAAATCCGTTCCCAAAAATTCATTTCCGCGCGCCGCTTCATTCCTTTTAACCCTTAAAGCAATGCACCAAACGCTTAATGAGCTTAAGCGCCAGGCTGGGATTGGCTCCTGTAACCACATGGAAACCAGTTACATGTTTATGATTATACTGCGCCAAGTGCAAACAAAACTCCAGAAAAAACTCAGATAAATCGCTTTCCCCGGCCTTGGCAATCGCATCCTTAATCTCTTGGGAAAGTCTTATACCCGGGATACTGGCGGCCGCCCGTGCTGCCTGAGCCGACTTAAGCGCTAGAAGACCCATCAAGATCGGTAGACCCACCGCCTTAGCTTGTTCGAAAAAATCAGCCGCACTGTTTTCGTCAAAAACCGGCTGACTTAAAGCATAGCGAGCTCCCGCTTCTTTTTTTCGTCGCAAACGGTTTAGCTCCGCCGCCGGGCTCCGCGCATTGGGATTAACAACCACCCCGGAAATAAACTGCGGCCGACCTTTGAGCTTATTCCCCGCCAGATCTTGTCCCCCATTTAGTATATTAATAGTTTGCAGTAGGCCTAGTGAGTTTACTTCAAAAACACCTTTACGATCCGGCTGATCGCCGATGGTCACAGAATCGCCGGTCAAAGCCACCACCGAGCGAATACCCGCTGTCCAAGCAGCTAACAAATCGGCCTGAATGGCAATCAAGTTGCGATCCCGGCAGGCGACATTGGCCAAGACCTCAATTCCGAGCTTCTGTTTAAGCAGCGCCGCACATGGCAAAGCAGCCTGCCGCATGCGGGCCAAAGCACAGTCAGTCACGTTTAGAAAGTCCACACCTTCAAGTCCATCCCGTAAGCGTTCGATGACAGGCTCTAAATCCACTCCGCGTGGCGGATTGACCTCCAGGCACAAAAACGGCCCGCTAGGAGGGGGGCTCACAAGCTCTCCGAGCTTATCATCTGGCATGGCCAAGCCTGTTTACTTGATTACCCTGTTACAAAACCGGGGACGACGGTAATTCACCTTTCCCGACGGCTGCTTTGGGAGCCTCCGCCCACCGCCTACCCATCTTTTCACCTTAATATCTAACTTTCGCGCTAAAATTATTTATTGCACAAGCGTTCACAATGTATAACCGCCAAGTTCCAGCGCAAGACTTAAGTAAGCTTCATTCACAGGGGTCGAAGCGCTAACCACCTTTTGACTAACTCTATGGGGACGTTTACTTTTTCTCACGCTCAAAAAGCTTGGCGGGCGGACCCCCCTAAAGAATTGTCGGCAGGAAGCGGGACCCCTTTACAAGGTTTTGCCCCGAACAGACACTTTAATTTGCAATATACCTTGCAATTCCGGAGTTTCTCTAATAGGTTATTTCCCAGCGTAAAATAAGAACCTTAAGCACTTTAATCGGCCAAGGACCGCGGTTATGACGTTAAGTTTTGAAGTTTATTACTCTTTTCAGAGTCCTTATTCATATTTGGCACTTGATTCAATCTACAAAATACAGGCCAATTTTGACGTAGAGCTTTTGTGGCAGCCTTTCTCGGCGAAAGCTGCAGGGCAACCCATCACCCCAAGCCCCATTATTCCCGAAAAGCTCTCTTACCTCATGGAAGACACCACCCGCTATGCCCAAGAAATGGGTATTCCGTTGCATTATCCAGAAGGTTGGCCGGAAAACGAATTCGATCCAGGTCGGGCCATCCGCGGGGCTTTGGTAGCTTCTGACCTAGGAGTGCTTATGGAATACAACATTAAAGTATTTCATAAATGGTGGGGCCTTGGAGAAAACCCTAATGATGAAGCTTTCACGACCCAGTTATGTGAAGAGCTGGATATCGATTTAGGCGAATTCTTGAGTAAAGTTTCTTCGAGCGACACCCGAGAACGGGTTAAAGGAATTTATAAGCGCGGGAAAAAACTAGGAGTGTTTGATACACCGACTTTTGTCATCGACAAAGAGCGAATCGTCGGCTTGGATAAGATTTCGTATTTGCAAAGCCGCCTTGAGCGAATGGGGCTCAAGAAAGAATAATCTCCAGCGTATGCCGCAGCGGCGACAAGTCTTTGCCGACCTCCCTCCAGAATTGGCGTTAAATGATAATCCCGAGATCTCTTTATCCAAGGAAGACTCGCGCCACTTGCACCAAGTACTGAGGCTCAAGCCGGGTAATGCGTTAATAGTTGTCTCGCGCACAACCGGCCAGTTATACCAAGCTGTTATCGTTCAAAGTAACATCAAGAAAGTAACAGTAAAAATTCTTCGCGCCGCTGCCAATAAGCCTGCTTGCGGGCGGGTCGGCACACTGGCCTTCGCGCTCAGCAAGGGTCCCAAAAATGATTTGGTCTGCGAAAAGGCCTGTGAGCTCGGCGCACAGCGCATAATTTTTTGGCAGGCGGCACGAAGCGTTGTCCGTCTGGAGCCTGCAAAAAGAGAAGGCGCCGCACGTTTACGGCGCTGGCTTAGAATAGCTGAAGCAGCTGCCAAGCAGTCCGGCCGAAACTCCGTTCCCCAGGTCTTACTGCTGCGTAACTCACAGGAATTGCTTGCGGTTCTAAGAGACAGCTATTCGCCCAAGGACATTTGTCTCTGTTGTTCATTGTCTTCAAGTGCTGTACCAATAAACAAACTTGAGCGACCTCCAGGCCTTGCGCATCTGCTGGTCGGCCCGGAAGGCGACCTGACAGCTCAAGAAGAGGAAACCTTCATCAAGTACGGCTTTCAGCTTGTAAGTCTGGGCCCTTTTATACTGAGATCGGAGACGGCGGCCATTGCGGCGCTTGGCCTGATTCAAGGCCTATGGGGTAACGTTCAAACATGAAATGTCCTGACTGCCAGTTCGTCTGTTCGGACTTGCGCGATGTCTGTCCGCGTTGCTTGGTGGATCTGCGCCCTTACAAGAAAGCATTGGGCATTAAGATTTCCAACCCCAGCGCCTCTCACCAAGAACTAATTGGTAAGACAGCTGAAAGAAGTTCCAACCCACACCACTTATGGTCGGGTATCAAGTCTTTTGTTAAGGTTCTTTTGCCCGCAAAAGACTCTTCCAAAGATTCAAGAGCAGTACACGAGCAGGCCCCCGAACCTGAAACCACACCTCCAGCCATGAGGACGGCGGCGATTGAACAGATACAAGCACCACAAAGGTTGGAAATTGAAACCCGTTTCGTTAAAGCGCCCGAGCTCTTTTCAGGAGCTGATGCTCCACAAAAACCACCAACCTGCGAATCTCTTTTCTTCGCAGTCAACGGGAAGTCCGGCAACGAAACAACCAATGGTTGGAAGAAACTTGAAACTACAACACCCCAGAGGGCTGACCTGGCCAGTGAAGAACCGAGGTCGGAATCTTCTACCTTGGAGCCGGCGATAAGCGAGGTTCCAGCAACGTCCTCTACGACGGGTTCTACAGAAAATTTTAACCAGCTGCCGGAACAAGGCCTAATTCCGAATCCGGCCGCCCAACCTGCCAAAACAACCCTCTACAACGCATCCGACCATACAGCGGATAAGCCGGCGGAAACGGGCACAGGCGAAAAAAGCGAACCAGAGCCCAACGTGCTCAGCAATAATTTAGAGCCCGCAGATGAATTTGAAGCAGTGTCCACGGAGCAATTGTTCGAGGTGGCTTACCGGGAGCTGAAAACTGAAGACAGCCAGATTGAGTTGGAGAACGAACAATTAACCACTTTTAGCCGCAGCGAAGAAGCGACATTGCTCTTTGATTTGACACGCGAGTCAATCGCCAATCCAAAACATCATAAGTATGTAGAAAACATTACGCCCAGCGAATCGCGCCAAATTGCAACGCCGACTCTACAGAAAGAACTGGCGAGAATAGAACAAGTCGTGAACGCACCCCAAATTACTTTGAAAGGGTTTAAAACTGCCCAAACTGCTGGAACAGAGAAGGGCGCCGTAAAAACGGCCCCCCGTACGCCACTACTGGAACCAGCACCTTGGCAAAAACGTCTAGCGGCTTTCATCTTGGACGGATTCTCAATCGCCGCCTTGGCTGGATTTGTCGCCGCCGGCGGCCTGTTCTTTCAGTTCCAGAATTGGAGAGACTTTGTGATCGATCCTCTCAGCCTCGACGCCTTTGATGGCATTTACTTCTTAGAAATGTTCATTATTGCTTTTCTAGCCTTGCTGGTCATTTATCCGTTAATCAGCATGCTGATTCTCAAGACTTGCCCCTGGGCGGGTGCTCTTGGTCTGACAATTGCCTGTCCCAGACAGGCTAGACTTCCCTTCGAGAATGTTCTCATAAGAGCCCTAACCTTTCCACTTTCGGCCTTATTCTTCGGCTACCTGCCACTCTTACGGGGCCGCAACGCATGGCACGATGCCTGGAGCGGCACTTCAATATATTTCAAACGCCCCTAAGGCGGCTGCCTTACCCGCACCCGCCTTGCGCCCCACAGTTCAGGCAAACATAGCATCCAGCCTGGCGCACCATCATGCTGGAGCCGCAATTGGTACAGGGCGGAGCATCTTCCGAGTTTTGAAAGACGCTCATGGCAAGTTCTTTTTCACTCTGCAACGGTGCTAGAATCAGTTGCTTAGCGCCAACGCTCCGTTCGGCCTGAAAAATGTTTTCAGCATTCTGGCCGGCGGCCGCGCCATTCAGCGAATTCAAGCCGTTGTCCACCTTGGCGCCCTGACCGTTCAGATGACCGTTCTTAATCGACAAGCCGAGATCCTCCAACTCGCGGGCATTCAGGAATTTTAAGGCCAACCAGCGAAAAACGTAATCCACAATCGACTTGGCCAGCGGGATATCCTTATTACTGGTGAAACCCGAGGGCTCAAAGCGCAAATGCGAGAACTTCTTAACCAGCGCCGCCAGCGGCACACCATATTGCAGAGCAATCGAGATTGAGGTGGCAAAAGCATCCATGATGCCGGATAGAGTTGACCCTTCCTTGGCCACCACCAAGAAAATCTCTCCCGGGGTATGATCCTCATACAAGCCAACCGTCAAATAACCCTCCAGTCCGCCCACATTGAACTTATGAGTGATGGACTGCCTTTCATCCGGCAATCTCCTTCTCACCGGTTGTAACGAGCCGTTTTTGCCTTGTGAAGTGCTAAGTGGTTGAGTGCGCTTCGATCCATCCCGGTAAAGAGCAACAGCCTTAAGGCCCATCTCCCATGCTGTCAGGTAAATGTTGAAAATTTCATCGACCGTTGTCTCCGACGTTAAGTTAACGGTTTTCGAAATCGCACCAGAGATAAATGGTTGAACCGCCGCCATCATTTTAATGTGGCCCATGTGCCCAATTGAACGCGAACCCTTGGCGGCTCTAAAAGCACAATCAAAAACCGGAAGATGTTCCAGCTTCAAGCCGGGAGCGCCTTCTATGGTATCATGCTTCTCGATGTAAGAAGTAATCTCTTTAATTTCCGCTGCCGTGTACTTCAATCTAGCGAGCGCCCGTTCAACGCTGCGATTTACTATTTTCAATAGCCCGCCATCCGAAAGTTTCTTATACTTCACCAACGCAATATCAGGTTCAATTCCCGTGGTATCGCAATCCATCATAAAAGAAATCGTGCCGGTAGGCGCCAAAACCGAGACTTGTGAATTGCGATAACCATACAGCTTCCCCAACTCCAACGCCTCATCCCAGACCCGCTGCGAACGCTCACGTAAAGCCTGCGGCACAGCCTCTCCCGCTATGCCATAAGCCACCTGGCGGTGTTTTTCAATCACCCGCAACATCGGCTTTCGATTCTTGGCGAAACCAGCAAAAGGCGTCAAATGTCCCGCCAGCTGAGCGCTGGTCTTATAAGCCTGCCCCGTCATCAGAGAACTTATCAGCGCAGCCCATTGTCGGCCCTCTTCTGAATCATAAGGTAAGCCAAGACTCATCAACAAAGCACCCAAGTTGGCGTATCCTAAGCCAAGTTGATGATAATCCCGGGCGCATTTCTCGATACTCTTGGTGGGATAACTGCAATTTTCCACCAGCATATCCTGAGCGCAGATCATGATGTTAATGGTGTGTACAAAACTATCCACATCAAAGCTTCCATCCTCCCTCAAGTACTTAAGCAAGTTGATGCTGGCCAAGTTACAAGCTGAATTGTCCAGATGCATATACTCGCTGCAAGGATTACTAGCATTGATGCGTCCCGAATTAGGGCAGGTATGCCACTCATTGATCGTAGTATCGAACTGAAGCCCCGGATCGCCGCAAATATAAGTGCCCTCGGAAATCAGGCGCAATATTCTTGCCGCATCTAATTCTTCACAAGGTGTCTTGTCCTTAACAGTGACGGTCCAATAAGTCTGTCTATTTTTCACAGCACGCATGAAATCGTCGCTCACCCGCACGCTCAAGTTGGCATTCTGAAAAGCCACAGATTCATACGCCCCGCCAGGCGCGGCGAAACTGCCGTCGTATCCGCTTTCAATCAAGGCCCAGGCTTTCTTTTCTTCGTTGGCTTTGCAAGTAACAAACTCAACTATGTCCGGGTGGGTGACGTTCAAAATCTGCATTTTGGCCGCCCGCCTGGTTTTGCCGCCACTTTTAATAATGCCCGCCCAAGCGTCAAACCCGCGCATAAACGAAACCGGACCGGACGGAACACCCCCGCCGCTCAATTTTTCCCGGCAGGAACGAATGCTGGACAAATTTGTCCCCGTCCCGGAGCCCCATTTAAAGAGGGTGCCCTCAATTCTTTGTAGCTCCAACAAAGACTCCATCGTGTCATCAACGGAGACTATGAAACAAGCGCTGCATTGCGGCTGTGGTTGAACGCCCACATTAAACCAAACAGGAGAGTTGAAGGCCGCATATTGATGAAGGAGGATGTGAATCAATTCATTCTTAAAAGTAAGCTTATCTCCTTCCGACGCAAAATAATGATCCTTTTCTCCCCATTGGGTAATAGTGTTGACAACTCGAGAAATCAAAGCCCGAATACCGCTCTCACGCTCACTGGTATTGGGTTCTCCATGCAGATACTTGGATGCCACCACCTTGGTCGCCATCGGACTCCAAAAAGAAGGAGCCTCAACATTCTTCTGCTGAAAAATCGGCTCGCCGCGGTCGTTGGTAATAACACAGTCGCGATATTCCCACTCCACAAGATCAAACGGATCCTTGCCGGGTTCAGTAAAAAAACGATTAAACCTAAGCCCGCCTGAAACGTGTTTCACTGCCGCTTGCGGAGCGCAGGCAGAACGCCTAACTTTTTCACGCTGCACCGCCATCGTCTCTACGCCGTGAGGCGACTCGGAAGAAATACTGGACTCGGGCCGTTTTGGACTATCAGCACCGCTCGTGTTGACACTTACATCAGCCTGCATAATCACCCCCAAACATTTAATAAAATCAAATCGCAAAACATTGGTTTATGTTTGCCAATACCACAATATATTGAGTTATTTTAGGCTCTCATCCACTACATATAGTACCTAATACAGCAGCACGGCCGCCCTGAAAAGAGGTAAATGCCATATTTTTTGTGCTTGTCTCTTGAAATTAAGTTAGGTCTCTAGAAACACAACTTAAAATTTTTCACCCAGGTGGAAAAAAGATCTCTAAGATGTTCTAATGGCCGCTCGTCATGAGTGGTTCAGCCTAAAGACATGACTCGGGTTGCCGCCGGTATGAATTGTTATGTAGCTTATACAGCTCGACAATTTGAATTCAGCTTAAGGGCCCGACACAAAAGGCCGCTTCTGAAAGGGAGCCCCTTTTATTTTGTGTTTTCCTCACACTTAGCTGCTCCGTGCAAACCCCGGCGGTACCAAGTTATGCATAGTTAAGAGCTGATTTTTTGATGCTTACATGAGCTGGAGCTAAAGTCATCTCAAGTTAAGTTTTAGGGAGGCAACGTGAGTACATCAGCACCAGAGAAAACCAGAAATATAGCAATGATTGCTCATGGTGGAGCTGGCAAAGCAACTTTAATCGAAGCCATGCTCTTTAAGGCCCGCGCTATTAACGCTCGCGGCGCTGCGGAGAAAGGAAACCTGCTTATGTTGGTTGAACCGGAGGAGGTGAATCGCAAGATAGCTATTACACCTCACATAGCATATCTCTCCTGGGAAGATGTCACGATTTATATTTTGGATGGACCCGGCTATTTTAATTTCCTGGAAAATACACGCGGCATCTTGCCGGGCGCCGACGCGGCAGTTGTGCTCTTATCCAGTGTTGAGGGCGTGAAGCCAGAGACCGAGCGTCTCTGGAACATGCTGGAAGAAATGCACATGCCGGTCATTGGTTTCGTCAACCAGATGGATGATGAACAAGCGGATTTCGCCAAAGCGGTGGCCTCGATTCATGAGAATCTAGGCATTCACGGTCAGCCCCTGGCATTGCCGATTGGGCAAGGAGCCGGCTTTTCCGGTGTGGTAGATCTGCTTCATCAGAAGGCGTTTTCCAGCCAGAATGGCCAGTCGAACAAGATTGACTGCCCGGCTGGAATGCAAGCTGAAATCAGCGCTCAACGTGTCGAATTGGTGGAAAAGATCGCCGAAGCCAACGATGACCTGCTGGAAAAATATCTGGAAGGGGCTGAACTCACGGAAACAGAATTAGAAGTCGGTTTAAAAGAAGCTCTCCTCAAGCGCACCTTTGTACCGGTGCTCTGTGGTTCCGGGCTGAAAGCCATTGGCCTTGAAACCCTGTTGGAAAGCATAGTACGTTACCTCCCTAGTCCACAGGAGCGGGAGAAGACCAGACCGATAGTCGGTTTTGATCCCTCTGATCATAGTAAAGAACTCCAACGTACCAGTAATCCCGCTGATCCTTTCTCGGCCATTACGCTCAAAACGACCGTTGATCCTTTTTCCGGCAAATTATCAATTGTCAGAGTTTTCTCAGGCCAGGTCACTTCCAACCAGGCCATCTTGAACTCATCACGCCAACTCAAACAAAAAGTTGGACATGTCTATCGACTGCAAGGCAAAGAACTTCAACCCACTGACACACTGACAGCAGGGCAGATTGGCGCAATTTCGAAACTAGATGAGACACGCACCGGGGACACGTTATGCGATCCAGACAAAGCTATTGTCTATCCAACCGTCAAGTTCGCCCCGCCGCCCGTCATGTATGCTGTTGAAGCAGACGGCAAAACCGATGAAAAAGTGGCTTCCGGTCTGAACCGCTTGGCAGAAGAAGACCCGACGCTACGAGTTTACCGCGATGAGCAAACACGCGAGTTGATCCTGTCTGGGATGGGCCAAACACACATTGAAGTGACCCTGGAGCGCTTGGCGCGAAAATTCGGTGGCAAAGCCAAGCTCAAAACTCCGCGCGTGCCGTATCGTGAGACCATCCGCAAAACCATCAAGGCTCAAGGCAAATTGAAGAAACAGACCGGTGGACATGGCCAATTCGCCAATTGCTGGTTGGAAGTCGGCCCGTTGCCGCGTGACGGGGGTTTCCAGTTTGTCGATCAAATCGTTGGGGGCATCATTCCCAAACAATATATTCCGGCCATTGAGAAAGGCGTGGTAGACGCCATGGCCAAGGGCACGTTAGGTGGTTTTCCCGTCGTAGATGTAAAGGTGACTGTTTATGACGGCTCATTTCATGAGGTGGACTCCTCCGATTATGCTTTTCAGGTGGCCGGTTCACTCGGCTTCAAGGCTGCTTGCGAACAGGCTAATCCGGTGCTGCTGGAACCGATAATGGCGCTTAACATAACAATCCCGGAAGAATGCACCGGCGATGTATTAAAGGATCTTTCAAGCCGCCGCGGCCGGGTGATTAGTCTTAATAGCAAGGGTTCGCGTCAAGTAATTGATGCCGAGGCGCCGATGGCAGAAGTACTGGAGTACGGCAACACTTTAAGCGCCATTACTTCAGGCCGGGGGGCTTATACCATGAGCGTAGCCTCATACCGTGAAGTACCGGCGCAAATTCAAGAAAAGGTGCTGGAAGCTCGTAAGCGCGAGCTGGAGGCAAAGGAAGAATAAAAGCCGGCCAAGCTTGAATTGAAGACCCGCTCTATGCTAAAAATCCCAGTTGTCATGCCCGGATAGCTCAGTCGGTAGAGCAGTAGACTGAAAATCTATGTGTCGGCGGTTCGATTCCGTCTCCGGGCATTTTATTGGCTTGCCCGAACCCGAGCTAGATCCCTTTCTTTGTTGCTCTCTTGTGATCGGCAGCCCTGACTGAAACTCAAGTGGCCACTAAAACTGATGCCGTCGAATCGGTAAAACGAATAATTTCACTCCCTGAGTGCCCCTCGGCGCTTATGATTTTGGCTCCTGACGAAATCCGCAAGCGCCGTATTGTGGAAATGATATTAAGGGCTTTCCTGACAGAGAAGTCGGCCTCATCAGTCAGCCCGAGCAACGTAGGAAGAGGAGCCAATCTGGCGCTGCGCTACCTAGATGGCGCCTCTTTGAAAGGCGAAGACATCAGATCGCTTGGCGACGAAGTTTCGGCTCTTTCCTTGTTTTCACCCCTCCGTTTTTTCATTGTACGTCACGTCGAAGCTTTGCCGAGCGAAAGCCACAAGCAGTTATTAACCTTATGCGAGCGTCTATCAAGAGACAGTAAACTTATCTTAACCGGCAGCAAGCTCGCTGATAACCTACTTCTTAAGCGATACTTTGTTGAGCGCCGACTGCTCATTGAACTCGCCGAACTCAAAGGCGAAGAACTCAGCCGTTGGACTGCCAAGGAACTGCGCCGTGCAGGCTTGAGCCACGTCTCCCAGGGAGCAATCAACGCATTAATTGAGATCGGTGAAAGGCTTCCCGATCAAATCAGCAAGCTAGCCGAACACTTGGCCCTGTATTGCGATACCGACCGTGCCGGCGAAAAAGACATTATGGAGGTGTTCCATCATCGGGCACTGCAAGGAGATTTCGCTTTCCTTGAAGTTTTAAACCAAGGTAAAATTGCACAAGCAGAATCGCTGCTGAACGAACTATTCGCTTCCGGGAAAAGCCCCTTTATGATGCTGGCTCTCTTGGCAAAGACTTTCTCCAGTTACTTAGCCATCAAGGCCTTGCTTGCAAAGAACCTCCCTGCAACTAAGATCCGGGAAAGCTTAAACATTACGCCTTGGGTCTTCAATAAGCAACTGCTGGCCGTCAAGAGTTATTCTTTGTGCCGACTCAAACAGAGCCTGGAGGCTATTTTACGTGCCGACAGCAAACTGAAGCACCGCTCTTTAGGGGCTGAAGCAATCTTCAGTGAGTTGGCGTATTCAATTGCAGGCGGAGGAAATCCCACGCCATGAACAAGCATTTCCTTAAAATCCTGGCAATCACTTTTCTTTTCTGGCTGCCGACGCGCGGTCTGAGCCCGGTCCGCGCCGAAACACTGGAAGAAGAAGACCCCGAAATGCTGGCCCGTGCCAATGCCGCCTATTTGCAGAGCCAGATCTCCCAGGCTTCTCCTTACCGCGGCTGGGATTACTTGACGGCCAGACTTAAAACAGACGGCGTGCCGGAGGAGGAAATCGCCGCCGTATTCAAAAATGAAAAGATGCCGTTCTTTTCTTATGTTCCCTTCAGTCTAAAACCGCGTGACAGCAGCCGGGGTTATGGGCTTTTTACCAGCATGCCCCGCATCAAAACAGCTTGGGAGTTTTTAAAGAAAAACAAGGAGGCTTTCATTTCGGCGGAAAAAATCTTTAAGGTCAACCGGCATCTAATAGCCGCCATAATCCTGGTTGAAACAAACTGCGGCCAGTTCACCGGCAATCACCTTGTAGTCGAGAGGTTAGCCCGCGTGGCCTCCGCTGCAGCGCCCGTTAATGTGCAGTTCAACTACGAAACCCTCCATCAAAGAGACAAAACAATCACATTGGAACAAGTCAAGGAGCGGGCTGCTTTTTTAGAACAGACCTTTTATCCTGAAATGTTGGCCCTTCTAGAAATGGCGCGCCGGGGCCAAGCCGATCTATTTGAACTTAAGGGTTCATACGCCGGCGCTTTCGGCATACCTCAATTCCTGCCCTCCTCTTACCTGAAGTACGCTGTGGACGGCGATAAGGATGGCATTATCTCTCTCTTTTCTCCGGCAGACGCAATTTGGTCGGCGGCGCATTACCTGGCGGGATACGGCTGGAAAGATGACGCTTCAATCGACGAAAAGAAAAAAGTTCTATGGGGCTATAATCGAAGCCATGCTTATGCCGAAGCGGTCCTAAAGGTGTCAATCTTGCTTCGTCAGAAAGAGGAACAGGAAAAAGAATCCACCACCAAACCCTCGCTAACCATCTCCGAGCCCGACAGCTTCTAGCAACCATCTCATAAATGTAATAGCCTGCGATTACGACAGATACTACTTTCAACGGTCGCCCCAAGAGTTCGTTGACGTCTTAGGTCCAACGTGTGAGGAATTCACCTCTACGAATTCCGTCACACCTTCGACGTCACCACGCGCACCAAATTGGTGTCTCAACGAGAAACTCAGGAGGCTGCGGGGAATAGAAGCAGCCGGTGTTATTTTGTATTTATAAGATCGCTTCTAGCTTTTCACAGCTCCAAAACGAGGCAGGCCAGCCGGCGAAAGTTCAATCTTCCGTGACCCGTTCAGTCGAGCAAACCTTTTTTGGCCGCCGATGAGTGCCAAGCTGTTGTGGTGGGTGGGGATTCTCCAGAGTCTTGAGAATCCCCACCGCTCCTACCGGATGCTACGCGCTCCCGCCCGACAGCCAGCTTATAGCTGCCTGAATAGCGTCGTTGGGCTGGCCGTTGTGGGCGACAATTCTGAATGCCCCCGGCTTCAACCTAAGTGACTTAGCAAGAGCCGAAAGAGCTTGCCTGTTTTCAGGGTCGCTTACCAAGCCCGCCATACAAAGTTCATGGGCGTTGCGGCCCGCCAGTTCCAGCACGTCCTTGGGCCGGGCAATTGCCGATTCCCCCATGTCGTCGGTGATGACACATACTTTTGCGCGGTGTACCCCCGCCGAGTACAGGTCATCCAGAACCGACTGTAGGCAGTCAGTCACGCTCTCCATCCTCCGCATGTCGCAAGTCTTCTCCAGCTCCCAAACATGCGGAAGGTTTAGAAGCGCCTCTTCAGGTTTGGCGGCCAGCACCTGCCGCACCTCCTTATAGCGCTGCGCAGCAAGCACTCTATTGAGATACACAAGCAGCCTTCTATCACTCTTAATACAGCTCACCGCCATTTCTTCTAAAGCGGCTCTGAGCCTGCGAGCACATGGCCGATACAGCGGCCCCAACACCAACACCAACACCAACACCAACAGCGGTTTCTCCTCCGCTTTCGGCCCCGCGCTTTCCGCCACCCCTTTTCGGCGGCCCACGCGAGGTGCCTCCCTGCACCTACTTCCACTCGACATGTTCTTCTCCTCATTTCCAGCAGGAAAGAACAATGAAGCACAAAAACCCGGGGCAAAACCGTTTTTACCCTGAACGGGTCAGACATGCCGCCCGGCCTACATCTCTGACCGTCACAGGGCCCCAAGCTGAATTACCCGACACCTAGGCCGAAAAAGATCGTCCCCACATTCTCAGGCTTTACATACGTGGAACCACAAAGAAGCGATACTGCATTATTTCTACAGCAGCACCACTACCTTAGACCAGGTCTATAAACCATACTGCAAAAGTCCCAGCTAATCAAAGGGGCTACTGGAGAGCGTCACGGCTACCCTACCGAGCCTTCCATCTCCAACTCAATCAAGCGGTTAAGCTCAACGGCGTATTCCAGAGGCAGTTCTCTAGAAATGGGCTCGATAAAGCCGCGCACAATCATGGCACCGGCCTCATCTTTGGCTAATCCGCGGCTCATAAGGTAGAAGAGCTGTTCTTCCGAAATCTTGGAGACGCTGGCCTCGTGTCCGACGCTCGATTGCTGCTCTTCAACCTCAATATAGGGGTAAGTGTCGGTTTGACTGTTTTCATTGAGCAGCAAAGCATCGCACTGCACGGTTGCTCTGGCATTAACCGCGCCCGGGTAAACCTTACACAGCCCGCGATAGCTCGCCCGCCCGGAGCCTTTACTGATGGATTTAGAAATAATGCGCGAAGAAGTATGGGGGGCAGCGTGCACCACTTTACCGCCGGCATCTTGGTGCTGCCCGTCTTTGGCAAATGCAACGCTTAAAATTTCGCCGTGCGCACCCGCTCCAACCAGATAAACCGCCGGGTATTTCATTGTAAGGCGCGAGCCCAGGTTACCATCCACCCATTCCATTGTGGCACCTTCGTGCGCTATGGCCCGTTTGGTCACTAAATTAAAAACGTTATGCGACCAGTTCTGAATAGTAGAGTAACGGAAACGGGCGCCCGGCTTGACGATGATTTCCACCACCGCGGCATGCAATGAGCTCGAGCTGTAAGTCGGAGCCGTGCAACCTTCAATGTAGTGGGCATAAGCGCCCTCGTCTACAATGATAAGGGTGCGCTCAAACTGCCCCATATTTTCGGCGTTGATGCGAAAATAAGCTTGCAGCGGAATTTCCACTTTGACGCCCTTTGGAACATAGATAAAGCTTCCACCCGACCAAACCGCCGAATTCAAGGCTGCAAACTTGTTGTCCATCGGCGGCACCACGGTAGCCCAATACTCTTTAAACAGGTCAGGGACTTGCTGCAACGCTTTGTCGGTATCAAGAAATATCACCCCCTGCTCCTCCCACTCCCGCTTTAATGAGTGATACACCACCTCGCTTTCATATTGTGCCCCGACGCCTGCCAGCACAGTGCGTTCAGCCTGCGGTATGCCTAAACGATCAAAGGTTTTCTTAATATCCTCGGGAACTTCATCCCACGTCTTACCCTGTTCAGCGACTGGTTTGAGGTAATAATAAATCTGATTCAAGTCGAGAGTCTTTAAAGCCTCCCCGCCCCAAGAAGGGAGTTTCTTGGACCAGAATATTTCTAGGCTCCGGTGGCGAAATTCCCGCATCCAGTCCGGCTCATTCTTGTGAAAGCTGATCTGGTCGATAATTTCATGGTCAAGACCGCGGCGCGTCTTGAAGACAGGCTTCTCGGGGTCGCGAAAGCCGTACTTATACTGGCCGCCGATGTCTTTCAAGGGGGATATGGTCTCCACAAAACCCAGCCCTTAGCTAACATTATAATAT
>Ga0209101_1000856_pt1 | contig 24377 bp, 21 predicted proteins | sample ConPoolayeCmetaG_FD_185481 | JGI IMG/M metagenome (GOLD analysis project Ga0209101, IMG submission 185481) | Hot spring microbial mat communities from California, USA to study Microbial Dark Matter (Phase II) - Cone Pool mat layer C metaG... ...
CTTCAGGACACCTTTTTTATCTCTGCATCCCCAGAGATTGACGCCTCCCGCAACCGCACCATCCTCCGCACCCACACCTCCCCAGTGCAAATCCGCGTCATGCTGCGCGACAAACCACCCCTGCGGTTCATCGCCCCCGGCCGTGTCTATCGCAACGAACGCATCGATGCTTCACATTACACAATTTTCCACCAGGTCGAAGGCTTGTATGTTGACCGCAAGGTCAGCTTCGCGCAATTGAAGGGCACCTTGCTCGAGTTCGCCCGCCTCTACTACGGCCCGCACGTCTCACTGCGCTTCCGCCCAGGCTATTTCCCCTTCACCGAGCCCAGCGCCGAAGTCGACGTCACCTGCACGGTCTGCGCCGGCAAAGGCTGCAGCGTCTGCAAACAATCCGGCTGGGTCGAAATCCTCGGCTCCGGCATGGTCCATCCCAACGTCTTTCGCGCCGTCGGCTATGACCCCGATCAGGTCACCGGTTTCGCGTTCGGTATGGGCGTCGAACGCATTGCCATCCTCAAGTATGGCATTGACGACATCCGTCTCTTCTACGAAAATGATCTGCGCTTTTTGTCGCAGTTCGCCTAACCACCTGTTCCCGCCCGCCTGATGTTCCGCATCGGCCACGGCATAGACATTCACGCCTTTTCCGATGACCCCGCGCGCCCGTGCGTGCTGGGCGGTGTCACTATCCCCAACGCGCGCGGCCTCGCCGGCCATTCCGATGCCGACGCACTCGTGCATGCCATCTGCGACGCCATGCTCGGCGCCGCCGCCCTGCCCGACATCGGCCACTTCTTCCCTGATTCCGACCCAGCCTGGCTCAATATCCGCAGTACCCTCCTGCTCGAGCGCGTCGCCGCCGAAATCCGCGCCGCCGGATTTTCTATTGTCAATATTGATGCCACCGTGCTCGCCCAAGTGCCCAAACTCGCCCCCCACATCCCCGCCATGCGCACAATGCTGGCCGCCGTCCTGCAGGTGTCCCCCACACACATCGCCATCAAGGCCACCACCACCGAGCGCCTCGGCTTCATCGGCCGCTGCGAGGGCATCGAAGCCCACGCCGTCTGCCTCCTCCAATCGCAATAAGTCCTATTCGTCCTATGGCACCAAGGTGCCAGGCTCGGAATCTTTAATTCTGTTAGTCTGGCTCGCACTCATTCTCCCGCCTCATTTTTCGCATCATCTTTCCCTCCCACACCCCACACAGAATTGTGAATTCCAAGCCTGGCACCAAGGTGCCAGGCTTGGAATCTTTAATTCTCTTAGTCTGGCTCGCACTCATTATCCCGACTCATTTTTCGTATCATCTTTCCCTCCCACACCCCACACAGAATTGAGAATTCCAAGCCTGGCACCAAGGTGCCAGGCTTTGAATCTTTAATTCTCTTAGTCTGGCTCGCACTCATTCTCCCGCCTCATTTTTCGCATCGTCTTTCCCTCCCACACCCCACCCAGAATTGAGAATTCAAAGCCTGGCACCAAGGTGCCAGGCTTTGAATCTTTAATTCTCTTGGTCTGGCTCGCACTCATTCTCGCGCCTCATTTTTCGCATCATCTTTCCCTCCCGCGGCACGCCCATATCTAAGAATTCTGCCTGGAACCTAGCCTGACTTCCGCACGTTTTTTCTCAAGTTATTGATTACCAGATAGTGAGATAACTTTTGTAGTATAAGCCTGGATCCGTCGACTAGGGAGGGGCCGCCGGCCCGGCGGGCTTATGCGCGCTGGGTAAAAGGGCGACGAGGCCGTTGCCTCTCCACGCCTAATTCGCTAGTCGCCGGATTTAGGATAAGCAAAGCTGTTGACTTTTCATGAAAAATCTGATAAGTTACAGTCCTTTTGTATAAAAAAAGCCTTGACGTTAGTAAAAAAATACGCAAACTGCAGATCCGCAGATACTTACGTTACAATTATGCGTAAGTCAGGCTAGCACGCCTTCTTGTCAATACCACACAAGAGTGGTATAATGCCTATGCCTAGGACGGATTCGGCGATGTGATAACGGCACGCAACGAAGCAGTGACCTACACCGGCAATTAAGCCGCTCTCACGCTCCGGCTGCATGATTGGTCATTTTTCATTGGTGATTGGTCATTCATTAGATCGTCTCGCGCGGAGACTAAGAGGCGCGGAGACATTACGTTCCAGTTCATTCTCTTGTGTTAGCGCACGAACCATACTTTGCTTACGGCCCCGGCTAAAGCCGCGGCAACAGCTTTCTGTGGCTGCGCTTTCAGGAGTATGCTGACGAGCCGCTAGAACTTAGATGAACAACATTAGCTTTCTGTGGCTGCGCTTGCAGGCGTATGCTGACGAACCGCTGGAACTTAGATGAGCAACATTGCGTCGCCGTATGAGTAGAAGCGGTAGCGCAGGCGGATTGCCTCGGCGTAAATGGTGCGCCACGCCGGGCCGGTGAAGGCGGCGATCAGCATGAGCAGTGTGGAACGCGGAAGATGGAAATTGGTAATGAGCGCATCAACAGCGCGGATGCGCTGTGGTGGATGAATGAACAACTGAGTGGCCGCATTGAAGGGATGGAACTCACCATCTGCATCCAGACAGCTCTCCAGCGCGCGCACCACCGTGGTACCAACGCCTATGATGCGGCGTCCGTGGCCGCGCGCCAGATTGAGGGCACGGGCGGTTGCTGCAGGCACTACCGCGTGTTCGGCATGCATGTGATGCTGGCGCGCATCATCGCCTTTGACGGGCTGAAAAGTACCTAAGCCAACGTTGAGCGTCACGGACAGGATGTCGCAGCCACGCGCGCGCAGTGTTGCGAGTAATTCAGGCGTAAAGTGCAGTCCTGCCGTCGGCGCAGCAACAGCTGATCCCTGCGCCGCGTAAACGGTCTGATAGCGTGCGCGATCTTCTGCGCTCGATGCAGCGCGCGGGCGCTTGATGTAGGGCGGCAGCGGCACAATGCCGTGGCTGTCAAGCATCCGCTGCATTTCTTCCGGCGCGCACAAAAACTCAAGCTCACGCAGCCCGTCTTCACGCACGGCACGCACGACCATGCGCACATCCGCCACGCGCAGTTCCACGCCCGCGCGGCAGCTGCGCCCGGGCTTGACGCACGCCGCCCAGCGCGTTGGCCCGCACTGCTCGCACAACAGCACTTCAATCTGCGTGCCGGTGTCTGCGCGCCGCGCATACAACCGCGCCGGAATCACGCGGCAATCGTTGATTACAACCACATCATCGCCGCCCACCAACTGCGGCAGCTCGCAAAAAATATGATGCGCGATGGTGCCTTGTGCACGTGAATACACAAGCAGGCGGCTGGCATCCCGCTCCGCCGCAGGATGTTGTGCGATGAGTTCTGCCGGCAGATCGTAGTCGTACTGCCCCATGTCCCACCACGGATGCTCAGCCGCAGTGTGACCAGCCGCAGACGCTGTCGTGCCAGATGTCACTGTGGCAGGGCGCGGCGCAGGCCGGCGATGATGCGGTCGAACAGCACATTGGCGTCTGCGTTCACGCACATGCGTGCTGGATCAGCTTCAAACCACGCGACCGAGCGGCGCACGCCTTCGGCGAACGGCACGCGTGCGGCAAACTCCGGCACGAGTGATTTGATTTTGCTATTGTCAAACACCATGCTGTACATCTTGTCACCGCGCAGGCCGGCCGTCTTGCCCGGATCGTATGCTTCAATGATCTCCACCGGCACATGCACGAGCTGCGGCCTAACGCCCGCGGCTGCGCCGACCGCATGGTAAATCTGATCCCACGTCAGGACTTCATCCGATGTAATGTGAAACGCCTCGCCCAGCGCGCGCGGCTGCCCGCACAACCCCAGCAAGCCAACTGCAAAATCACTGTTGTGGGTCAGCGTCCACAGCGACTGGCCGTCGCCATGCACAATCACCGGCTTCCCGCGCTTCATGCGCTCCACAAGGGTGTAATCCGTCACACTGATGTCCGAGGGGATTTTCGTGTTGCCATACGTGTATGATGGCCGCACAATGGTCACGGGAAAGCGCTCGCGCCGCCACGCGTCCATCAACACATCTTCGCAGGCAATTTTATTCTGCGCGTACGGAGAAAATGGATTGCCGCGCGGCGTGTTCTCCATAATCAGGTAGTGGCGCGGCGGCTTTTCATACACCGTCGCCGAGCTGATGAAAATGTACTGCTGCGTGCGGCCGCGAAACAGCTCGATATCGGCTCGCACGTGCTCCGGCGTGTACGCGATCCAATTCACTACCACATCGAACGAACGGCGCTGCAGTGCGGACGCCAGCGCGTGCGTGTCGCGCACATCACACACCACTACCCGCGCGCCGTGCGGCTGCGAAGGCACTGTGCGGCCGCGGTTGACCAGCGTCACATCATGGCCGCGCTCAACGGCCAGCCGCGACACGGCTTCGCTGATAACACCTGTCCCGCCAAGAAACAACAGCGTCATAACGTCATATTGGCCACGTAATTTCCACCCACTTGTGCGTGCGATGCGACTGATAAATGCCGAAGACCACTTCAACCGCATGCCGCGCGGAACGTGCCGTGACAAACGGCGCGCGCCCGTTGCGCACCGCATCCACAAAATCCGCCAGTTGCGCCGGATGCCCCTCGCCGTAATATGATTTGATGGCGGACTGCCCCGGCGCCGGTCTCGTGCAGGCCGCAAAGCCTTCGCGCACGCGCTCCGCAACCCCAGCATCACGAAACTCGCATTTCACCGGCCTGCCATGCCGCAGCTCCACTGCCCCGTGCGTGCCGTGGATCGCAATGGTTGGCTCCCAGTCCAGATTGCTTGAGCACGTCGCCTCGATCGTGCCCAACGCCCCGCAGTGAAACCGCAGCATGGCCACGGCCGTATCTTCCGTTTCTATCACTCCATTATGCGTCAGGTTCGTGTGTGTACCCTGCACGGCCTGCACGCCGCCCATAATCCATGCCAGCGCATCTATAAAGTGAATCGCCTGGTTGATCAACACCGCCCCGCCTTCCTTGTCCCATGTTCCGCGCCATTGATCGGCCCGGTAATACTCGTTCGTGCGCAGGCAGCGCACTTGCACGCCCGCGGTCAGGATCGTGCCAAACACGCCTTCTTCCACAAGGCGTTTCAGCTGGCGGATGTCCGGATCAAAGCGGTGTTGAAACACCGCGCCAAACACCGGCTGGGGATGCCGTTCATGCGCCGCAAACATCATGCGCAGCCCCGCCGGCGTCGCCGCCAGCGCCTTTTCGCACAGCACGTGCGCCCCGGCCTTCAGCGCATCCGCCGCTATGCGCGCATGGCTGGCGTGGTCGGTGCAAATGGAAATGCAGTCAACATTGCTGAGCACTTCGTGGTAGTCAGTTGTCACATGCGGAATCCCGAATTGCGCGGCGCGCTGGCGCGCTTTCTCTTCGATCAGATCACACACCCACGTGACACGCACCCCGTCCAAGGCCTGATAGCCTTGGATGTGCGCAGGCGCAATCACACCGCAACCGATGATCCCGCAGGTAAGCTCCGCAGGCATGTTCAGTCTCTCGGCGGCGCAAGCACGGCGCCGGTATTTGCACTCGTAGCCAGGCGCTGATACCGCGCCAGCCAGCCATAATCAAGGCGCCGCGGCGGCGGCACCCATGCCGCTTTGCGGCGCGCCAGCTCCGCCTCGTCAAGTTCCACATTCAGCTCCTGCGCGTCTACATCCAGCGCGATCATGTCGCCGTCACGCAGCAACGCCAGCGGGCCGCCCGCCGCCGCTTCCGGCGAAATGTGGCCGATGCACGCGCCGCGCGTCCCGCCCGAAAACCGCCCGTCCGTCAGCAACGCCACGCTCTCCCCCAAGCCGCGCCCCATGATGTACGACGTCGGCGCCAGCATCTCCTGCATGCCCGGGCCGCCGCGCGGCCCTTCATACCGGATCACCACCACGTCGCCAGCCTTTACACGCCCTTCGAGAATCCCCGCGCACGCCTCTTCCTGTGAATCAAAAATGACCGCCGGCCCGCGGTGTCTTCGCATGGCCGGCGCCACTCCCGCCGTCTTCACCACCGCACCGTCCGGCGCAAGATTGCCATACAATATTGCCAGCCCCCCGCGGGCGCTGTACGCATCCTCAACGCGCCGGATGCACGCCGTGTCCCGCGACGCGCAGCCCCAAATGTTTTCGCCCAGTGTCCGCCCGTTGACCGACAGGCACTCAAAATGCAGCAAATTTTCTATCCTGCTGATCTCGTGCAAAATCGCCGAAATCCCGCCCGCGCGGTCTACATCTTCAATATGATAGTGCGACGACGGACTGACTTTGCAAATGTTTGGCGTGCGCTGCGCCAGCTCGTTGATGCGCGCCAAATTGAACGGCACCTCCGCCGCGTGCGCCACCGCCAGCGTGTGCAAAATCGTGTTCGTCGAACCGCCCATCGCCATGTCAAGTATCAGCGCATTGTCAAAAGCATGCGCCGTGGCAATGTCGCGCGGCCGAACATTCTTCTCCACCATCTCCAACAACATCTGCGCCCCGCTGCGCCACAATTCTTCACGCCGCGGATCAGTGGCGAGAATCGTCCCATTGCCCGGCGGCGCAATGCCCAGCGCTTCACACAGGCAGTTCATTGAGTTCGCCGTAAACATGCCGGAGCACGAGCCCGGCCCCGGGCAGGCGCACTCCTCTATCTCAAGCAACTCTTCCTCCGAAATCGTGCCCGCCTTGCGCGCCCCCACGCCCTCAAATACGCTGATCAAATCAACGCTCTTCCCGCCCGGCGTCCGTCCCGCCGCCATCGGCCCACCGCTCACAAATATCGCCGGAATGTTGCAGCGCATCACGCCCATCAGCATCCCCGGCACGATTTTGTCGCAGTTCGGAATGCAATACACGCCGTCAAAACAATGCGCGCGCAGCATCGTCTCCACGCTGTCAGCAATCAACTCGCGGCTGGCCAGCGAATATTTCATCCCGCTGTGCCCCATCGCGATGCCATCGCAAATGCCTATCACATTAAATTCAAACGGCACGCCGCCCGCTTCCCGTATGGCCTGCTTGACAATCTGTCCCACACGGTTCAAATGCACATGGCCGGGAATGATGTCAGTGTAGGAGTTGCAAATCGCAATAAACGGCTTGCCAAAATCCTTCGGCTGCACGCCGCACGCCCGCATCAAGCTGCGATGCGGAGCCCGCTCCAGCCCCTCTTTCACGGTGCTGCTCAACATTCTCGTTCCCTTCGTTCAGTAGTTACAAATTTCCTAAAGTCTACCAAACTCACCACTGGATGTCAAAATATACTTGAGCCGTAGTAGATTTCATGACCAGACAAAGGCGTGGAGGGGCAACGGCCTCGCTGCCCTTGAGCCCTGCAGCCGTCGGGCCGCCGTGGCCGGCCGCCCTCCATGCGGATTCGCTGGCGATACTGATGGCGAGAACTGGAGGGGCAACGGCCTCGTTGCCCTCGTGCTACGCGCGCACAAGGCCGCCGTGGCCGGCCGCCCTATTCAGTCGCCGGATTCATCGGCATAAACGCTACTGTAAGCCTGACTGTAATCTACACATACGATCTACCATTTGGAGAGCAACAAACACAACGTAATCATTCGATCCGTCTTAATCACCATTCCGCGCCGAATGCAAACGGCACAGAATGCTGATTGAACGTTCGTGTCATTCGAAGGTTTCGTAGTCACTTACAAGCGCCGGTTGTGCTTGTGCGCGCGTAAGAGACATCTTTCCTTCAATGTCTGCGCATGTGATGGCCCAGCGGGCAGTGCTCACCGGGAGCGCCGCCTTCTTGCCGGCATCACACCGCTCCCGCCTCATTGCTACTCCGTTTGCATTCGACATTTTTTGTCGTTTGCAACCGGCATTGTTTGTCGAATGATTTTGTGCTCGTTTTTCACAGACGCACATCCACGCCGCGCCAGCTGTGATGCGCACTCCAAAACCAGCCGCCGATTTTAATACTGCACCTTTCCTTGACAAAAATGCAAATATTCAATATACTATGTGGATAAACTGAATAAACTACTTTTAACCACCGCGTTGCGCTTGTATGAACCCCACCTTCGTTGCCGCCGCCGTGTGTCTGGCTCTGTGCACCGTTCACGCCGATACCATCGTCTTCCGCAACGGCGCCGTCCTCTCCAATTGTTTCGTCCGCGACGAAGGAACGCGCTATCTCCTCTGGAAAACCATGAACGATGTGGGCCAGCATCCGCGCATCATTCCGCGCAGCCATGTTGTTTCATACACACACGAACGCACGGATGCATGGGACAAGAAACCAATTCTCCCAGACCTTACTGTCACCTTCATTGAGTTCAATCCCAAGCTGCCCAGCCTGCACGGCAATGTGCAGTACGACGATCTTGGCCGTCCGTTCATTGCCGGCGCCCGTGCGCTCTCCAACATTGGCGCGCGTGCGTTTCTCCATCCGGAAGAAGCCGTCGCCGGCCTGCGCTTCACCTACACACCCGGTGAGCTGCTGACGCTCAGCGCGCACGTCAAAAATGTCGGCTTTGCTCCCAGCGGCCCGTTCATGTACACATGGCTGCTTGACGGCAAGCCCGTCGCGCGCGGCAGATATGCGGCGCCGCTGTCAGAAATGGCCGAAACCGTCTTTGCCTTCTCTCTGCCCTGGCGCACGGGCTTTCACACGATCACGTTCGCCGTCCAGCACGCGGCCCCCGAAATCGCCATCCATAATAATACCGCATCCGATCCGCTCTGGGCCGCACCCTTCACGTTCGTCGTCAGCAAAGGCCGTGTTGACGCGTGGCATCAGTTCCGTTCCGCCGCCGGCACATTTTGTTTTGAGGACTATTACCGCTGGCACATCGACCTGATGAATACGCTCTTTGCCGCCAGCATCTACCCAAGCGCGCCCAGCGGCATTCTGTATCGTGTCCGCCTTGATCGCATCATCTACGCCGGCGATGTTGACGCAGCGGTGAAAACGCTGTTTGGCGCCGACGGCCTGCGCCATGACCAGGGCGGCTGGGTCTGGACTGACAGTCCCGAAGAGCGCCGCGGGGGCGCATATATCCAGACTGACCGCCAATGGCGCACCTCCACCGAATGGTCGCTCCCGCACGAGCTCGGCCATCAGCTCGGCCTCACTGATTGGTACGCGCTAGATTACCCCGGCGCCACCAACCACATCATGGCTGACAACGGCGAGGTCATCCCGCATTACATGAAACATCCCGTCACCATGATGCATTCGCACGGCCCACAGCCGTTTTCCGAAGCCGATGCCGGCTATCTGAACATGACCATTGACAAGCCGCGCGGATATTTTGGCGACTTGTATTTTGCCATCCCGCGCCGCACCTCGCTGCGCATCGTTGACATCAACGGCCAGCCGCTCGCCGGCGCGCGCGTACAGCTGTTCCAGCGCGGCGTGATGCCGGATACCAGTGCGCCGCCTGTTGCGGAAGGCCCAGTCTCATGGCAGCCAGTGAAAGAAGATGGAAATTTCGGACATCCGGTCTCCTCCACGCCCGTGATCTGGGGCGTCACTGATGCTGATGGTGTGCTGACGCTGCCCAACCGCCCGGTCGCCGAAGTCCGCACGCTCAACGGCTTCCACCGCCAGCCCAACCCCTTTGGCAACATCAATGTGGTCGGTGAGCGCGGCCTCTTTCTTGTCAAAGTCTCGCGCGAGGGCGAACGCTATCCTGCCTATTTCTGGCTCTCCATCTACGATTTCTGCGTGCCGTGGTTCCGCGGGCACAAGGACAGCTACCAATTCACGTTGCGCACGCCGTTCGGCTCGCTCGATGCGCCGCCCGCGCCGCTCGCGCTGGTGGCCCGCCGCACCAACGACACGCACGTGCTCCTGACATGGCAGGCGCCGCCCGTGCGCGAACGCGACTATCTCCAGCGCATCACTGGCTACCGCGTCTACCGCCGCATCAGCAGCGACGGCCTCAACTGCAAGCCGTGGTTCCCCGTCGCAACGCTCGGGCCAGACGCGCGCTCCGCACTGATTGATCTGCGCCAGTACCCGGAGAACAACTACTTCTTTTCGCGCTCCGAGCGCTTCGGCGTCTCCTCGATAGGCGAAAACGGCGTCGAAAGCTCGCTACAATCTACGTTCTGACATCGGTATGAACGCGCGGCGGCGTGCCGTTCGCCGTCAACGAGAAGCGCAGCCGCTGGCATACCGTGTTTGCCGGCACTTTCCGTGTACCGTGCGTTCCAGTTCCCGCACTATGGCCAGCGATCGTACTATGGTCTCCGTTCTCCGTGGCCGTCTGCTCCTTTTCGCTTCACTAACGACACATTCCCTGTGCTATAATCGGTAGTCCGGCCACCCGCAACAATACAGACGACGTCTTTTACATGCCCAACAGCCCAGGTAAAGCCGCATAATAAAGAAAGAGACCCGCACGGCTCGGTGCGGATCTCTTAAGCGCCGTGTGCTGGCGAATGGCACGTGTGACGATTCTCCTAAAAAGTGACGAAATCAATCTGGAAACCACCTCAAGAATTGCCTTGATAATTTCCTATCTTTCTGCCAAGCGTTATACTCGCCTGTGGCAGTCCCGCTTGTCGCGTTGATTACCACTGTCTCATACGCACCACACGGCAAATTCCATGGCACAAGGGCAGAGATTGTTCAAGGAGGTGCGGCGGCCGCGCCAGCCGGAGACAAGCGGGTACTTACGAAGTACAATGTACAACCGGCAGGCTTTGATACGCGCTACTCGACACGTGAAACTTGTAGGAGTCCGGAGAAGCAATCCGATGAGCCACTACAATACATGCTCATTCATTTTTATCCAACAACACATTGTGCTGATTGCACACGGCAAGAAATGCCGATAGAAGGGTCGCGATCCTCGCGGCCGCGCCGGAGCAATACACTTCCGCCGGACACCCACGCTGGGCGCCCCGCCGTCCTTCGCGCCCTTTTCCTGCGCCATGCGCATGAGCCGAACGGTTTGTGCTTCACCTGCGCCGCGAAGCCCAGCGGAGCGGCGTCAGGTGGAAGCACGTGTTGGCTGACGTTCTTGAAATACAAAATAAGGCACCTGCTGCTCAAGTAAGCGTAACTGCACCGCTCTTTCAACAGGGTAGTTTGTGATTACTAGTTCCGTGATTTTTCCTCGTTTTGTCCCATTGCAGTTGATAGCCCGATTTGCTAAAACCTCATCGATAGCAAAGAAGGACATAGCATACAAAGTGCGAATGATTGCGGTGTCAGAATTGGAAAGCGTGATATGCACGTTATTCTCGCTCAACTCAATGCAAATGTCTCGTAATTGCTCTTGATTCTGTAATCCGAAGCCGTTGGCATGATAAGATGTAAAGTTTGATGTTTGCGAGACAGGAACATAGGGTGGATCGAAATACACCCAGTCGCTTGGTTTGGCTCTCTTTACAACTGTCTCAAATGGCACGCACAAAATTTCAACGTTTTGCAGGGCAAGGGATGCGGCCAAAAGATTGTCTTTGTCCAGATATTTTGGGGCTTTATATCGTCCAAACGGAACATTGAACTTCCCCTGCCGATTGACGCGATACAAACCATTATAGCCCGTTTTGTTGAGGTAAATCATGCGCGCTGCCCGTTCAGCAAGACCCATTGACCAAGGATCTTTCTCGCGAATCTCGTAATAAAAACTTTCATTGTGTGGAAATCCCGAAAGTAGTTGAATAACGTCCCAAACATGATCGCGAATCGCCAGATACGTATCTATCAGCTCGGCATTGATATCGGAAAGAATTGCTTGTTTGATTTTGTATTCTCTGTATAGGCGAAAGAAAAGCGCGCCACTTCCAACAAAAGGCTCGTGATAAGTGTTGAAATAGACTGGCATCCGCTTCAATAGGGCGGCTGTCAGTTGTGTCTTGCCGCCAGCCCATTTTAGGAACGGTCGTGGAAGAAGCACATCGCTCATATCACAACCCAAAATACAAACGTAGCCAATCTTCTAAATCGCTGAACCAAACCACTTTCCCTGTAGACATCAGGTATCCTTGCATGTTTTCTGAGAACCCTTCGCCATCAATCACCACGATCCCTGGGATAGGCCAGTGCTCCATATCTTGAATGGTTGCAGGAATCTTCTCTTCTGCTGTGCCTGACGTCGCCTGAAACTTGCACTCCACTCCCAGTCGTTTGCCGCTTTTTTCATCGGTAATTACCACATCAATATACCGCCGTTGCCCCCACAGCCTTCGTGCTGCTTTGATTTATGGTTGTGCCTTCAACCCGAGAGATTGTGCCAGAACAACAACTCGCTGCTTTAATTCGTCACCACTTTTGGGTGCTGTTCCTTTTCCTGGCATAGGGAAAACTCCTCACAGGTGATCCGTTTTTTTATTTTACCACCCATGCGCTCTCACGTCGCCAACCAACTACTTCATCTATATTGTACGCAGTTAAAAAAATCAACTGCCTACTAGTATACCAGATTCGTGTTGGCTTTTCAACCGTTTCGCAACAGCCAGATCCGGCGACTAGCTTTGGAGAGTGCTTGCCCCGCCCCGCGGGGCGCGCAGCGCAGCTGCCGCTTTTTCGAGCAGAAGCACAGCTTCCGCGGCACATGCTCGTTGCCCCCGCCTGTCAGCGTATCAAAATCTATCATACTGATGAATTGGGACTTGTGGGATGGTTCTGCGCTATTCGCCGAATCCAGGCAACACTTGGATACAGCGACTAGTGACCTATGACTGGAGGGGCAGCGGCCTCGCTGCCCTTGTGCCTCGCGCGCTTAAGGCCGACGGGGCCGACGGCCCTCCCTAGTCGCCGGATCTGGGCAACAGGATATCTGATGTTTTTTTTGCAGCGCCAATGTTTGCCCCGCAGCAGCGGGGTGAGGAGGGGCTTCCATGCCCCGATCCGCCCTCATGCCATCCCGCTGCTGCGGGACAAGCGGTGCAGGTAGCAACGCGGCGAGACGCCGCGTTTCTGTAGACGAGTCGCCTCAGCTCTTTTTCTTCTGCCCACTTTCCCGGCGCGAGGGCCGCTCCCACATGTAAAGACATCATATGTCCCTACTGTTCATAATTGACACGTTCGCGCCCGCGTGCTATAATGCTCTTCGATGAGCCTTCTCTCCATCGTCACCTGGTTGTCTGGCGGATTCTGGACCGGCTTCTCCGCCGGCGCGGCGTGCGTGGCGGTGTGCGGCGCCGTCCTCGTACCCGTGGTGCTCTCACAACCCGCGTCAGTACTGCGCAACATGCGCGTTCTTGCATGGTTTTGCGCGGGCCGCTTGTGCATGTATGCCATGTTTGGCATCGTGCTCGGCTGGGCCGGCAGTGTGCTGCAGGAGCGCGCGTGGTTTGCCTGGGCGGTGCCATTCGCGTATCTGGCCGCCGCGCTCGCGCTGCTGCGCTATCTCGCTCGTGCGCCAGTGCCGTGCTCGTGCGCATCCGCCTGCACGTCTGTTCCTTCGCATCTTCCGTTCGTACTCGGCGTAATTACAGGCGCCAATCTGTGCCCGCCGTTTGTTGCCGCCATGGCGGCCGCGCTCGGCGCGGGCAGCATCGCGCACGGTCTCGCTTACTTTGTTGCGTTCTTTCTCGGCACCACGATGTACCTTCTTCCCCTGCCGCTCGCGGGATGTTTGTCGCGCTGGCACACATGGCAACGCATCGGCCGCATGGCCGGCGCCGTGGTTGGGTTTGTCTACGTGTATCTCGCGCTGTCGCACCTGCACGCATTGATGCATCCCGTGCAGCCCGCGGTCGGCTCTGTCGTGCCCGGCACGGCCGAACCCGCGCCGGCAGATGTGCGTATTGTTTTCCCCAACGCCACTCATGTGACACCTTCGCCACACGCGCCGTATGCCTCCCTTGCGCTCAGCAACAGCCAGCCCATCGGCTGCATAGTTGACAGCCGTGTCCTCAACATTACCGTGTCAGGCTATGCCGGCCCCACGCCTGTGTTGCTTGCGCTTGATCTGCATGGGAGGGTCACCAACATTCACATTCTTCCCAACCGCGAGACTCCGCGTTTTATGGCGCGCGTGACTGATTCCGCATGGTGGCGCCAGTTCACCGGCCGCACGCTTGACGAGCTGCTCGCGCTGCTCGCCACGCCTGATGCCGTGGCCGGCGCCACGATGTCATGCGAGGCGTTGCGCGCCCAACTACGCGCGGCGGCCCTCGCCGCCCAGCCGCATTTCAGCGCCGCGCACACCCGCTCCGCGCCTCCCGCTGCTCACTCGCTACACCGCGTCGTCCCGGCCGCTGCATCGTGGGTGCCCGTTGCCGCTCTGTGCATTTTCGCCGTGCTCGCAGCTACGCTGCCGCGCTGGCAAACACCAGCTATTCGCTGGGCCATCTGGATCGCCGCCATCGCGCTACTGGGCTTGTATCGCGCCAATTATTTCTCCATCGCGCAGATCGGCCTGCTTATCCGCGGTACGCCTCCAGACAGCGAGCGCCTTGCATGGTACATCCTCTTCGCCTTTGCCCTCATCTCGCCGCTTCTGTGGGGCCGCGTCTATTGCCAATTTCTCTGCCCCTTCGGCGTGCTGAGCGATGCCCTGCACCGCCTGACGCCGTGGTCGTTCACGCTGCCGCATGCGCTGACGAGATGGCTGCGCTACCTCAAGTTTGCCGTATTGTTCGGCGCTGTGGTCTGGCTGGTCTGCGCACCAGCGCCGCCGGTCGAGCGCCTTGAGCCGTTTCACGCCGTCTTCATTCATCCCCAGCCGCGCGCGTATCTCATCTTTGGCATTTCTGTGCTGCTCGTCTCGCTTGTCGTCAAGCGTTTTTGGTGTACGATTTTTTGCCTTGACGGGGCGTTGTTTGAAATCATTTCACGCTTTCGCTGGAACAAGAAACAATGACGCCACGCGCGAACACCCTGGCTGTGTCCTTCTTGTTGCTGGTTGTTGTCAGCGCCTGCGCATGGAATGTGCTGGACGCCCTGTGGCGCAAACCCGCCATCACGACAACCTCAGCCGCTCCGCACACCGCTCCGGCGGCCGCTCGTGATGGTTCGAGCGCCGCGCCCGCCGCGCGTTTCTCCAGCAATGACGCCGTGCGCGCCGGCCTCTCGTTGCGCGTCGCCGAGTACTGGGATGCTCTGCCAGATGGCCGTGTCCAATGCCGCCTTTGCCCGCGCCGGTGCGTCATCCGCGAAGGCTTCCGCGGCGCCTGCCGCGCCCGCATGAACATCGGCGGCTCCCTGCGCACGCTCGTGTATGGCAAGCTGGTCGCTGTCCATGTAGACCCGGTTGAGAAGAAGCCGCTGATGCATGTGCTGCCGGCCTCGCGCACATTTTCGCTGGCCACTGCCGGCTGCAATATCAATTGCGTCTTCTGCCAAAATTGGGAGATTTCACAAGCCGCGCCGGAAGCCGCGCCGCACATGGATTTTTCGCCCGAGGCAATTGTCGCCGCCGCGCTCCAGTCCGGCGCCCGCTCCATTTCCTACACCTACACCGAGCCCACCATCTTCTTCGAACTGATGCGCGATACAGCCCGCCTGGCCCGAGAGAAAGGCCTCCTCAACATCTGGGTCACCTGCGGCTTTATCGAAGAGGCACCGCTGCGCGAACTGTGCCGTTATATTGACGCCGCCAATGTAGATTTGAAGGGCTTTTCCGACACGTTTTACGGCACGTATACCTCCGGTTCGCTTGCACCGGTTTTGCGCACGTTCAAAATCCTCAAAGAAGAAGGCGTCTGGACAGAACTCACCAACTTGCTCATTCCCGGCGCCAACGACTCGCCTGCCGACATTAGCAACCTCTGCGCGTGGGTCGTGTCAGAAATTGGCACCGACATGCCCGTGCATTTCTCACGCTTCTATCCCAATTTCAAGCTGCGCGACCGCCCGCCTACGCCTGTCGCCACGGTTCTGCATGCCGTCGAGATAGCAAGGAGCTTCGGCATTAACTTCGTGTATGCCGGGAACATCGCGGGCAATCCGTACGAAAATACACAGTGCGCCGCGTGCGGCAAGACGGTCATTGTGCGCCGCGGCTACATGGTTGATGCCGTTCACCTGCGCAACGGCGCGTGTGCATTCTGCGGTGCCCCGTTGCCCGGGCGCTGGGACGCGCCTGTCACTTCACACATTGAGGGAGAACGATGAAGAAGATGCTCAAGGAGTTCAAAGAGTTTGCCATGCGCGGCAATGCCGTTGATCTGGCCGTCGGCTTGGTCATCGGCGCGTCGTTCGGCAAGATTGTCAGCACACTCGTCAATGAGATTCTCATGCCGCCGATTGGATTACTGACGGGCGGTGTGGATTTCAAGAATCTCTCGGTCACTATCAAAGCTGCCGCGCTGGACGCTTCCGGCAAGGAAATACCGGCTGTTGTGATCGGCTATGGCGCGTTCATCAACACGGTGATTGACTTCATCATCGTAGCCTTTGCGATGTTCTTGATCGTCAAGGCGATGAATTCACTCAAGCGCAAAGAAGCTGCTGCGCCCGCGCCTGTGCCGCCGCCCGCGCCACCGCGCCAGGAACTCCTGCTCGAAGAAATCCGCGACTTGCTGAAGAATAATCCTAGATCCGGCGACTAGCGACATAGGCATGGATGGGCAACGGCATCGTTGCCCTTGTGCCCCGCGCGCATAAGCACGCCGGGGCCGGCGGCCCTTCGTGACGATTTCGATTGCGATACCGATACCGATACCGAAACATGGAGGGGCAATGGCATCGTTGCCCTTGTGCCCCGCGCGCTTAAGCCCGCCGGGGCCGGCGGCCCTCCTCAGTCGCTTCATCTGGGAATAATTAGCGCACGCCGTGCCGTGTGGCGCGTGCATACCACATCGCCAGAACTGCCATCACCAGCACGCCGTGCGGTTCTGGAATCGGCAGATGCGTCAAATCGCTTTGAACTTGCACCGGCGCGCTGAAGCCTGGGCGGTAGTCATCCCATACAAGCATCAATGCCCCGTCTGATGCGAGTGCAAAGCGCGGATTGCGCTGGTCACCCGGCGCATCCTCGATCGCCACGCCATCTTCCGGGCCGAGCGGCGCGCCGTCCGCATCAATGCGCTGCGCGTAGATATCGGCGTGGCCTTTGCGGTAATCTTCCCATGCTATCACCACGCCCATGTCTTGGTCTGCCGCAATGGCCGGCGCGCGCTGGTCACCGCGCGCGGTGCAGACTGCTGCTGGTGTTTCCCAGCGCGCGCGTCCGTCGTTGAGGATATGCTGGCACCAAATGTTGTTGTTGCGAGGGCCTGCGCTGTCGCTCTGCCACACAATGACCACGCCGCCCGGCACGGCCGCCACGCGCGGTGCGCGCTGATGACCACGGAAATTATTTACGACGATTCCTGCCGCTCCCCACAGCGGTGTTCCTGCCGCGCTGAACTTCTGCGCATGTAGGTCAGTGTCACTGCCATCTGCAGGACTCTCCTCCCATACGACAATGATGCTGTTACTGTCCCCGTAACATGCGTCTGCGCTGCCAATCAAACGCCCGGGCGCCGCCAGCAGCTGCGCGCGCACCGGCCGCCCATCCGACTGCCATGCCAGCGCAATGTGGCTGCCCGTGCTCTGCACCTGCGGCGCGCCGTCCGCCAAGGCCAACAAGCTTCCAGCCAGCATTGCCGTTATCAGCCATCGTGTCTGCATCGTTGTTCCCTGACTCTAGTATAGCAATTTTGCCGCTGCATGGCAAGCCGGAGAAGCGCATGCATGCGCCGCATGCATGCGCCGGGCGTTCATAGCACAGTACCGTTGGCGACATCGCTACCGAACGATGGTATGCTGGATGCTGCTGGTTTACACCGCCGCCAGCGCCTGTGCCAAGTCGGCCTGCAAATCCTCGCGATGTTCGATGCCTACCGACAACCGCACCATGTTGGGTGTGATGCCCTGCGCCAGACGTTCCTGTTCACTTAGCACCGCATGCGACATTTTCGGCGGATAACACACCAGCGACTCGATCCCGCCCAGACTTTCCGCCAGCAAGAACAATTTCAGCCGCTCACAGAAGCGCTTGACTTCAGGATAGCCGCCGCGCAACGCAATGCTGATCATCGCGCCAAAGCCGCCTTGCTGGCGCTGCGCCAGCGCGTGCTGGGGATGGCTTGGCAGCCCCGGATAGATCACCCGCTCGATTGCAGAATGTGTCTGCAGCCACTCGGCCAAATAGCGCGCGTTGGCTTCGTGCTCGCGCATGCGCACTGCCAGCGTCTTCAGCCCGCGCAACGTCAGCCAGCAGTCCCACACGCCCGGCACGGCCCCTGCCGCATTTTGATAGAACTTCACCGCCTTGTAGGCGTCCTCGTTCGATGTCACGACGGCGCCACCGATCAAATCACTGTGCCCGGCGATGTACTTCGTCGTGCTGTGCATCACAATGTCGGCGCCCAGCGCCAGCGGTTTCTGAAAATAGGGACTCAAGAACGTGTTGTCCACTACCAACAGCGCGCCCCGCCGCTTGCTTTCCTCCGCCACCGCCGCAATGTCGGTAATGCGCAGCAACGGATTGGTCGGCGATTCTATCCACACCATGCGCGTGTGCGCTGTGAATGCTCGCTCAAATTCCCTCACATCATACGTGTTCGCGTACGTCACGAGAATGCCTTGCGGCTTGTACACGCTCTCCAAAAGTCGGTACGTGCCTCCATACAGATCGCAGCCAGCCACCAGATGATCACCTGGTTTCAACATCTGCAGCACCGCCACCGTGGCCGCCGAGCCCGAGGCAAACGCCAAGCCGTAGCGCCCGCCTTCCAGCGCGGCAAGTGCCGTCTCCAGCGCCGTGCGCGTGGGATTGCCCGAGCGCGTGTATTCGTACGCACCAAACGTATCGAGTGATTTTTGAAAAAACGTCGAAGTCTGATAAACCGGCACAATCACCGCACCAGTTGTAGGCTCCGGATCCTGTCCGGCGCGAATCGCCACTGTCTCAAACTGCATAAACCTCCTTGGCACTCTTTGTGTCACGCGTTTGACTGCATGAGTAAACAACGAGTGACGTCAAATGTCAAATGTCAAACGTCAAACGTCAATCCCCCACGAGTTTCAAGCTCCAAATCTCAAGTTTCAAGTTTCAAGTTTCAAGTATCAAGTATCATCCCCCTCCCTCACGCCTGCATGTACTGCTGATAAAGCCACGTCGAAAGATAACGCTCGCCCGTGTCGCAGATCACAGTGACGATCAGCTTGCCGTTGCTTTCTGGGCGTTGCGCCACCTGCAGCGCGGCCCACACATTCGCACCGGCCGAGATGCCCGCCAGAATGCCTTCTTCTTTGGCCAGCGCCCGCGATGTTTCACCGGCATCCTCGTGCCGCGCAAGGATAATCTCATCCAGCAAATCGCGCCGCAGCACGTCCGGCACAAACCCCGCGCCAATGCCTTGGATTTTGTGCGGTGCAGGCGTGCCGCCGGACAACACCGGCGAATCCGCCGGCTCCACCGCAATCGCTTTGAAGCCCGGCTTGCGTTGCTTGATCACTTCTGCCACGCCTGTAATCGTGCCGCCCGTCCCAACACCCGCAACAAAGATGTCTACCGCCCCCTGTGTGTCGCGCCAAATCTCTTCGGCAGTAGTGGCCCGGTGAATGGCCGGATTGGCCGGATTCTTGAATTGCTGCGGCATGTAGGCTCCCGGCGTTTCCGCCAGCAGTTGCTCCGCACGCTCAACCGCCCCGCGCATCCCCTTTTCGCCCGGCGTCAGCACAATCTGCGCACCCAAAATTTTCATTAGCCCGCGCCGCTCAACGCTCATCGTTTCCGGCATCGTCAAGATGAGTTTGTAACCGCGCGCCGCCGCCACAAATGCCAGCGCAATGCCCGTGTTACCGCTGGTCGGCTCAATGATCGTGCCGCCGGGCTGCAGTGCACCGCTCTTCTCCGCCGCGTTTATCATTGCCAGCCCGATACGGTCCTTTACGCTTCCCAACGGATTGTGTGATTCCAGTTTCACTGCCACGCTCCCCGGCAAGCCCCTCCCCAGCCGGTTCAGCCGCACAAGCGGCGTGTTCCCAACGCTCTCTGTGATGGCTGACAACATGCTCATTTTGCTCCTCGCTGTTCCGTGGTTAAATTTCATACATCAGCGCCGATGCCAATTGCCTGTTATAGGCGTCAGCCAAGCGCTGCAGCGTGATTCCCGCCAACGTAGTTGTTATGCTCTGCTCCAACACCTGCCACACCTCGCGCTCAATGCACGCCGCCATGACGCTGGTGGTCCGCGCGGCGCGCTCAGGCCTCACCACCTCAAGCTCGCCCTGCAACGCGCGCACTATGTCCAGTACACTGATCGCATCCGGGGCCTTCGCCAGCATGTAGCCGCCATGCGCGCCACGGCTGGATGCCACTAGCCCATGCGCCCGTAACGGCATGACAATCAGGCTGAGATACTTCTCAGACAGACCCTCGCGCCGCGCAATGTCGTGCAGAAAGGCGTAGCCCTGTCCATACCGAACCGCCAGCTGAAACATAAGGCGCACGCCATATTGCACCCGCGTAGGGATTTTCATCAAACACTCTGCTTTGGTTAATACTACTTTTACTATCGCATCACTGGTATTTTACCATACGCACCCGCGTTTGTCAAGCCCTTCCCTCCTCCTAAATCCGGCGACTGGCGACTTAGGCGTGGAGGGGCAGCGGCCTCGCTGCCCTTGTGCCCCGCGCGCATTAGGCCGCCGGGCCCGGCGGCCCTCCCTAGTCGCCGCATCGAGGCTCTTCTGGCACCCGCACCCTCGGCGGGCAACCCTTCTCCCGCTGATCTCACTGCCGTTCCCACTCAATGCTATGCGACACCCTCCCCAAACACTGTTCGCACGCACGCCGCAAATGTCGTGGGCAGCGGCGCCGTGAACGTGATTATCTCGCCGCTGGCCGGATGCTCACACGAGAACTGCCATGCGTGCAAAAGATGCATCGTCACAGTAATCCCAGCAAGATCGCAGCGCCGCTCCCACCCGTACAGCTTGTCCGCGATAATGGGATGCCCCACGGCGGCTAGATGCACACGGATTTGATGTGTTCTGCCCGTGATCAGCCGCACGTGCACCAGCGAGACACCATCAACTACGCCCGCCACCCACGGCGCCGTCGCCTCAACTTGGTATACCGACAACGCCGGCAGCCCGCCTGTGTGCAGCACGTCCTGCTTCAAGCGGATATGAGAATGTCGGCTCGCCCCGATCGGCAGACGTATCTCGCCCGCGCGCGGTGTCATCACGCCGTGCACCAGCGCACGGTAAGTCTTCGCCACACGCCGCCGCTCAATCTGCAGGCCCACATGCACGCGCGCCGCCTCCGTTTTGGCCAGCACCAGCACGCCGCTGGTTTCCTTGTCAAGCCGGTGTACTGGCCGTGGCAGATAGTCCGCATCAGCATGCCGCGCATGCACGGCGTTGAGCAGCGTGTCATACAGATGCACACCCGTCGGGTGAACGACCACACCGGGCGGTTTGTTAATCACCAGCAACTGCTCGTCCTCGAACAAAATGTCAAGCGCGCTGGTATCCGGTTCGCTATACGGCTGCTGATGGCGCGCAAGCATCACTTCGATCCGGTCGCCCGGCGCAAGCTGGCGCGATGCCCGCGCCGGTCTGCCATTAACACATACCTCGCCGGCTTTTATCATCTGCTGAAAAAACACGCGCGACCGCCACGGCATGCGCCGCGCCAAATAGCGGTCGAGCCGTTCTGGCACCTCATCATCCGCCACCATAAAGGCGGCGCGCTCAATGGGCTGGGCGAGGTTGTGCGTCGCGCGGGGCAGGCGCGGCAGGCGCGCTGCTCGTGGCAAGGAACGGTTCGGCATTGGTCATGCCCATCAGATTGCGCCACAACGTCGGTTGCGGCGCGTCGAGCAATTGATTGTAAACCGCCACCGCTTCATTGTACTGTTGTTGCAGAAAGGCAATCCGTTGCGTGGTGTCATTCAACGCTTCCATCAAATCGCGATATTTGACATGCCGCCGCGCGCGTGCATCACGCGAAATCTCCGCGGTCATAGTATCCATGGCGCGCTGCAATGCCGCGTGTGCGCGCGCCATGATGCGCGGTGAGCGCTGCCGTTCCAGCTCCGCACGCGCCTGCTCCGCCTCTGTCACCACGCGCGCACCATTCGTCCCATACCGATAGTACAGCGCCGCTATGCCGGGCACCAGCTCGCCCATCCGCAACACTTCCTGTGTCAGCTGCACCCGCGCATGACGCATGCGTGTTTCTGCATCCGAACACACCATGTAACTCGACGTGAACGAAAAAAACACGGCCAGCATCGCCGCCACAAGCACCAATAAAAAAAATAAATACTTCATGCGCCTGTCTTACTCTCTTGCACGCGCACATCCCCCAGCATATACGCCACTCCGCCCACTGCGCTTCCCACTATGCCAACTACCCGCACCAGTACTACCGCCGCCAGTGTCAGTGCCTTGTCATACCCCATCATTTCTCCTAATACCAACACATACAATCCTTCCCGCACGCCGGCGGTTTCCAGCGTAATCGGTATCACGCCCGCCATGGACGCGATCTGCATCAGCGCAAAGACCACCACGAACGGCGCTTCCAATCCTGTAGCCCGCATCACCCAATACGTGACCCCGCCCAGCACCGCCTGATACGCCAGCGAAATCACAAACACCGCCGCCAGCGTGCCAGCCCGCGCGCGATACGCATGCACCGCATCAAACACGCGCCGCGCCGTCTCACCTACTGTGCGCCAGTGTATGCGCGCCAGCAGCCGCATCGCCAGCCCAGCCGCGTGCCGTTCGAAACACACCAGCGCTACACCCATAAACCCCACCGCCAGCGCCACCGTCCCGCCTGCCAGCACTGGCATCTTCTTGAACACTCCCGCCAAAAATGCCATCGAACACACCGCCAGCAGCGCCATCGCCATAAACCCTGTCAGCCGCTCGACAAATACACTGCTGAACCCAAGCTCCAGTTGGCAGCCGTCATGCCGTACGTGCATGATCCGCGCCACATCACCGCCAATGCTGCTCGGCAGAAAATTGTTGAAAAAGAACCCAATCAGATAATAGCGCGTCAGCCGCCACAACCCAATCCGTATCCCCTGCGCCGCCAGCAGCAATTGCCAGCGCCACGCCACAATACTCATGCTCGCCACATACACGCACAGCGCTCCGCACAAACTCCACAGGTGCGCGCCGCGCATCGCCTGCCATGTTTCTGCCGGCTTGCACAGCCATGCCAGCGCTCCCAGCAGCAGCACACTCACCGCCACACGCAGCCCGGCCTTCACATGCCGCGTCATCGCGTTCCTCCAATGATTACGACCTCCGCATGCGCACATCTGTTGTCTGCTGGCGCTGCGCACACGCCCACGTCTGTGCCTCCCCTGCCCCCATTAGTCCAGCAGCACTGCTGCAGCGATCACGGTCGTCCACAAGCCATTTTTGTTGCCGCGCGCCGATTGCGTGATGTTGGACGTGCGCACAAACTCCTTGCTCATCTTGTAGAGCTTCTTGCGTTCGTCCCATGCCGTGTCGGGATCCAAATCGATTCCCAGCGTCGTGGCCAGCATCGTCGCCGCAAGGTCTTCCGCGTAGTCGCCCGCCGCTTCGTCGGTCTGCCCATACCCATGGTGCTCGGACAAATAGCCGTACTGCTCGCCGCGCGCAGGCTGCGCCAGGCCAATTGATGCCACGACCTGCCGCCCCGGTTCATTCGTCTCGGCGCGCGCCATCACCACAAACGTAATCGCGCCCGGTTCAAGCAATTGCAGCCCCTTCTTCAAAGGTATCAATTTGCACTTCGGCGGCAAGATGCTCGATACGGTCACCAGATTGCAGTGCGCAATCCCTGCGTCTCGCAGCGCTGCTTCAAAGCTGTGCAGCTTCTCCTTGTGCGTTCCTACGCCTTTCGTAAAAAATATGCGCTGGGGAATCATTCCTTCTTCCTCGCCTGCTGGTTATATCTACTGTCCGTTACTCCAAATTTTATACTATCTCCGTCTCTCTGTAAAGCACGCTTCTTCTCTCTTCGCTGCGCCAAGCATCCGCTCTGAGATGAGAAACTTACCATTTGTGATTGCTCATTGGTCATTTGTCGTTGATGCAGAACTTCTCACTTTTGACTTCACTCATTCTGTCTTCTGACTTGCTTTCGTGTCTTCGTGGTTCTTTCCCCCGAATCGTAAATCGTAAATCGTAAATCGTAAATCGTAAATCGTAAATCGCAAATCATAAACCCCCCTCATCAGTGCCCATTTTTCATTGTTCATTTGTCATTTGTCATTTGTCATTTGTCATTCGTCATTAGTAGTTTGTGATTTTTAAATTGTAAATTGTAAATTGTAAATTGTAAATCCCCACTCCCTCTTCACTTCACCATCCCAATAAAACCCATGAACGCAATCGCCAGCAACGCCGCCGTGATGAACGCAATCGGCATGCCCTGCAACGGCTTCGGCACATTCCCCAGCGCCAGCCGCTCGCGGATGCCCGCCATCAACAGCAGCGCCAGCGCAAACCCCACCCCGCCCCCAAACCCATTCGCC
>Ga0209101_1000857_pt1 | contig 24365 bp, 11 predicted proteins | sample ConPoolayeCmetaG_FD_185481 | JGI IMG/M metagenome (GOLD analysis project Ga0209101, IMG submission 185481) | Hot spring microbial mat communities from California, USA to study Microbial Dark Matter (Phase II) - Cone Pool mat layer C metaG... ...
CCTGCGCCAGGCGCGAGGCCAGACCGTGGAAGAGCTGTACCGTTTCATCTACTGGCGCTCCTGGCACCTGCTCAGCGATGAGGCCCGACAGGTCCTGGCGCTCATGCCCCTGGTGGCCGAAAGCGGCGGCGGCCTGGAGCAGATCGCGGCCCTCAGCGGCCTGGCCGCGGAGCCGCTGGCCGCCGCCCTGAGGCAGCTGGTCACCCTCTGCCTGGTCAACGTCCAGGGCGGTGTGGAGGCGCGCCGCTACAGCATCCACCGCCTGACCGAAACGTTCCTGCTCAACGAGGTGCTCAAGTGGCAGAATGCGGGATGAGGAATGCGGAATGAGGAATGCGGAATGAGGAATGCGGAATGAGGAATGCGGAGTGCGGAATGCGGAATGCGGAGTGCGGACTGATTGGCCCCTCTTTTTCCGCCAGCAGGTAAAGGCCAACGTCCACTTCTGGCTGTCCAGGCTGGCCACCTGTCGCGCCCAGGATGAAACGTTGCTGCGGGAACGATCCAACATCGTAAAGGCGCTGAGCCTGGCCTTGAAGTTGGAGGCAGCGTGGGAACCGGCGCTGGACCTGATGCTGGCCTTTCACCCCTTTGTGAACTGGCAGGGGGGAGGAGCCGGTTGGGAGTCGCTCCTGGAGGCCGGCCTGACGATCAGCCGGCAGCGGGGAGATGTGGGCCGGGAGGCGGCGTTGCTGGATCGGCTGGGTGAGTGGAAGCAGAGCCAGGGGGATTGGGCGGCGGCCATCGCTTGCCACGAGGCAGCCGCCCGGCTCAGCGCCCAGATCGGCGATGAGGCCGGCCGCGTCCGTGCTCTGACCAACGCCGGTCAGGTGTATCACCTGCGGGGACAACACACCCAGGCCCGCATGGCCCTGGAACAGGCGCTGGCCGGCTGCCGGGGCTGTCAGGACCTGACCGGGCAAGCGTTCGTGCATAACCACCTGGGCCTGATTGCTCTTGACCAGCAGCAATGGGATCAGGCCCTGTTGCACTTGCAGCGGGCGTATGAATTGTGGGCGAAGGCACAGAATCTGGGGGGCATGGCCCAGGCCCAGTACAACCTGGGCAACCTCTATCTGGTGCAGGGTGACCGGCCCCAGGCGGAGCGATGCTATCGCGCAGCCATCGCCCTGTATGAGCAGACGAATGCCGGTATTCCGTTAGCCAGGGCCATCATGGCCATGGGCAATCTCTCCTTGCAGCAGGATCGGCCGGACCAAGCCGAACAGTTCTACCACCAGGCCAGGGAGAGGATGCAGGCAGTCGGCTACACCCTGGGCCTGGCGCAGGTATTCAACAACCTGGGCCTGGCCTGTGCCCGGCAGCAGCGATGGGCCGTGGCCGAAGACCACTTCCGACGCTCCATCGCCCTGTGGCAGCAGCTTGACCAGCCGGTGGGCCGGGCCAATGCCGAGGACAACCTGGCCGAGCTGTACCTGCACCAGCAAAGATGGCAGGAAGCGGCGGAGCTGCTGGCCCAGGCCCAGGAGCGGCTGGCCGGCCTGGAACGCACCGGCCGGGTCGCCAGCCTGCTGGCCGACATCGAAAAGCACCGGCAAAGGGCCGAACGGTTCAGAACCGGTTGACACCCCTCATCCTCCCACCCCCTGTTCCGACCGGGGTCCACGCCATGGCCACCAGTTCCAGCGTCCTAACAGCACGGCGATGGACGAGACGAGGATGACAACCACAAAGGCATCCAACAGCACCCCCACGGCGATGGCAAAGGCCAGTTGCACCAGCCCTTGCAACGAAGAGGAGAGCATGGCTGCAAAGGTGGCCGCCATGATGATCCCGGCCGAGGCGATAATGCCGCCGGTGTGCTGCACCGCCCGCCTGACGCCGCTCCGCACATCGCTGCCGGCCACCTCTTCCTTGACGCGCCCCATGATAAAGATATTGTAGTCCATCCCCACCGCCATCAGCAGCACAAAGATCAAAAAGGGGACAAACCAGGTCAGGCCGCGATCCAGAATCCCCCCGAAGACCAGGCGGGTGATCCCCAAAGTGGCGCCATAGCTCAGCAGGATGGTGAGCAGCATATAGATTGGGGCGACCAGGCTGCGCAGGAGGAGCACCAGCACCAGCAGGATGCCGGCGAGCACCACCATCATGACCCGGACAAAGTCACGGTCCATGACCTGCTGGAGATCAAGGTTGGTCGCGGTGCTGCCACTGACATAGCCGTTGCTGGCCTCTTTTACCCTGTCCCTCAGCCTGGCAGCGGTGCTCAACGCCTCCGGGCCAAAGGGGTCACTGTCCAGGATCACCTGCAGCCGGGCCGCACTGCCATCGGCTGTGGAATAGGTATCCAGCAGCCGATCGAGTTCGTCAGCCCAATGAGCCGTCCCCCCCGCGCCAGAGGCTAATAGACCGGTTTGCCCCTCCAACTCTGCCAGGGCCCTGGGGATGAAAAAGTGATCGCCCTGCCCCTCCAGATGATCGCGCAAGGCAAGCAGAGCAGCCTGGAAGCGGTCCAGTTCGGCCAGCAGCGGGGCGGTGATCGCCTGCGCTTCACTCCCCAGCAGGTTCTGGGAGGGGAGGCAGGTCGCCTGGGGCAGTCTGGCCTCGACCGCCGTTGCCAGTTGCTCCAGGGCTCCGGCCAGTTCCTCCCCTGCTGCCGAGATGGTGGGCAGCGGATCGGCGATCAGCAGGCCGGAAGAGGCAGGGTCGGCCAGGACTGTGGAAGGGACAAAAGTGGCTTCCGGCAGTTCACTGTGGACAAACCCGGCGACGAGGGCCAGATCCCCGGCAGCGGCTGCAATCTCGTCCAGGACGGGGGTCAGATCCGGCCCCAGGCTCAGTGCCCCCATGGGCAGGTCCTCGGGGACAAACAGGGCCTCGGGCAGGGTTTGCGCCGCCACGACCGACAGGTCGGAGAAGGCGTTGCTCAGATCGGCCAGCAGTTCACCGATCTGGGCGATCGTCTCCCCCATCCGGGCCAGGTCAATCGTCGTCAGCCGGGCGCTCAGGTTGTTGGCGGCTGTCAGAGCGGCCCCATACTCGTCGGTGGCGGCCAGCGAAGGGTAGGCCTGGCCCAAAGCGGTGTAATAGTGTTGCACCACTTCGGCCGGCGTGGCAGCCTGGGCGGCCACAACAGGCGCGGTCAACAGGGTGACCAGCATGACGATCCCGATCCAGTAGGTTTTTTTGCACATCGTTTCCTCCTGTTATTGTGTGATTGGTCGTCGGCCAGGTGAAAAGCCCAGCCGTTACACAGGTAATACCGACCGGTCGGTATCTATTTACCACAAAAGGGCAGATTTGTCAAACCGACCGGTCGGTATGGTTTTGTGAAAAAGGGTTCCAGTTCCTTCAGGTCTTGACGCAGGCTGACAGCCATAGTATAATGGTATGGCAACCAGGCCAACTCGAAAGGAAAAGCCGATGCCCCCTTTGGTATGGGTCGCTGTTGCCTGGGCTGCCGGTCTGGTGACGGCCCGCCACTGGCTGGTGCCTGCGGGGATCAGGCCGGCCTCGCTGCTCCTGCTCTGCGCCATCCCTCTGGCGGCTGTTATTCTGTGGCGTAAGGACCGCTCTGTGCGGCTGTCTGGCTTTTGTGCCCTGGCTTTGCTGCTGGGGGCGCTCCGCTATCAGGTGGCCCTGCCCGACCTGAGCGATCCCCACTTTGTGGCCCACTACAACGATGCCGGCCAGGTGACGCTGGAGGGGGTGGTGCAGGGCTATCCCGACGTGCGCGACACCTGGGTCAACCTGAAGCTGCGCAGTGAGTGGCTTGAGGTCGAAGGGCAGCGGCTCCCGGTCTACGGCCTGGTGTTGGTCCGCGCCCCTCGCTTTCCAGAGGTCCACTACGGCGACCGGCTGCGGGTGTCGGGTCGGCTGGAGACGCCGCCCGAGTTCCAGGGCTTTTCCTACCGCGACTATCTGGAACGGAAGGGGATCTACTCGCTGCTCGGCCACCCGCAGGTCGAACGGCTGGCTTCCGGTCAGGGCAATCCTGTCTGGGCGGCAGCCCTGGCCGTGAAGGATCGCGCCCGCCGGGTCATCGCCCGGCTGGTGCCGGAACCGCAGGCTTCGTTGTTGCAGGGGATTTTGCTGGGCATCGAGGCCGGCATCCCGGACGACCTGTATGACGAGTTCAACGCCACCGGCACCAGCCACATCATCGTCATTTCCGGGTCCAATATCACCCTGATCGCGGCCCTGTTGGCCACCAGCTTTGGGCGCATGTTGGGCGGGCGCCGGGCCTACTGGTTCACCGTGGCCGGCATTGCCCTCTATGTGTTGTTTGTGGGCGCCGATGCAGCCGTGGTCCGTGCCGGGGTGATGGGCGGGCTGTATGTGACCGCTCGCCATCTGGGGCGCCGGGCCACAGCCTATGTGTCGCTCTGTGCCTCCGCCATCCTGCTGACAGCCATCCAACCCCTGGCCCTGTGGGATGTCGGTTTTCAGCTCAGCTTCGCCGCCACCCTGGGGCTGATCCTGTTCACCCCGGCCATCGAGCGGCTGTTCGAAAAGGCCCTGGTGCGGCTGGTCTCGCGGGAGAGGGCCCGGCAGCTCCTCCGCTATCTCAACGACCTGCTCATCGTCACACTGGCCGCTCAGGTTCTGACCATTCCCCTGGTCATCTACCACTTTGGCCGGCTATCTCTGGTCGCCCCTCTGACTAACCTGCTGATCCTGCCGGTGCAGCCGCCGATCATGATCTGGGGTGGGGCGGCCACTCTGGTCGGGCTGGTGTCTTTTCTGCGGCCGGTGGCCCAGGTGATCGCCTGGCTGCCGTGGCTGTGCCTGGCCTACACGACGACCATCGTCCACTGGATGGCAGGCTGGCCTCTGGCTTCCCTCCAGATCGGCCGGGCCAGCGCGGGCCGGCTGGTGATCTACTATGGGGTCCTCATGGGGGCGGTATGGGCCTTGCGCCAGCGGCAGGGGTATGCCCGCCGTGCCTGGAGATGGATGATGAGCCGCTGGTCCACCTCCCTCATCGTCGGCGTGCCGCTGGCGGCGGCCATTCTGGCCTGGCTGGCGGTGTTGCAACTGCCCGACGGCAGGTTACATGTCGCCTTTCTCGACGTGGGCCAGGGGGACGCGATCCTCATCACCACCCCACAGGGCCGACAGGTATTGGTAGATGGCGGCCCCAGCCCCACCGCCCTGGCCTCTGCTTTGGGGAAAGAGATGCCCTTTTGGGACCGCTCCATTGACCTGGTGGTGATGACCCACGCCGATGCCGACCACATCGGCGGTCTGGTGGAGGTGCTGGACCGGTACAGGGTGACCGGCTGGCTGGATAACGGTCGGCCGGATGAGGACCCTCTCTTCCGTGAGTGTCAGGCTCTGCTGACCAGGGCCCATGTTGCCCGCCAGGTCGTGTACGCCGGCTACCGGCTGGACCTGGGGCGAGGGTTGGGGCTGGAGGTGCTGCACCCGCCGCCGGGGCTGATGGTCGGCACCCAGGCCGAGGCGAACAACAATTCGGTGGTGCTGCGGCTGGAATGGGGGCAGGCCCGCTTCCTGCTCACGGGCGATCTCGAAGCGGAGGGGGAGGAATGGCTGTTGCGCTCAGGTCTGCCCCTGGCCGCCGATGTGCTCAAGGTCGGCCACCACGGCAGTGGCGGCTCCTCCACGGCCGGGTTCCTGGCGGCGGTGAGGCCCCGCTACGCCGTCATCTCGGTCGGGGCCGACAATCGCTTCGGCCACCCCGACAGGGCCGTGCTTGAGCGCCTGGCCCAACTGGGCGGGGTGACCGTGCTGCGCACCGATGAGCAGGGCACCATCGAGTTCATCACCGATGGACGGCGGCTGTGGGTGCGCACCGGCCATCGCTGAGGCTCGGCTCCGTCCCCAACCGGACCGCCACCATCGCCAGCCCCAGGTATAGCCAGAAGATTGACACCGAATGGGGAAAGTTCAGGTTGAAAAAATAGTGGTCAAATAGCCCACCCACCAGGATGCCGACCACCGAGGCGACCAGGCCCAACAGGATGGCGTCCAGGCCACAATCACGGCTTTCCCGGACCAGGGGCCAGGCGCGCCGCACCTGGACGAAGAACAGGGCGAGCAGGAGCAGAAACAGGGCCAGCCCGATCAGGCCCATCTCTTCGGCGATGAGCAGATAGACGTTGGACACGCCGATATACAGGCTGCTTTCCGGCGTGCCGGCAAAGCCGACCCCAATCCACGGATGCCGGCCGATCAGGATCAGCGCATCCTTGTACTCCCCCAGACGCATCAACGTCGCCAGGTCCTGAAGCTGAATGCCCTCGATCAGGTGCTGCACGTAGGTCTGGGTCTGGGGCAGGAGCAACAGCAGCATGGCTGCCCCCACCATGGCCGGGAGCAGCTTGCGGTAGCGCACCAGGGCCAGCACCCCCACGCCCACCGCCAGGCCCAGCATGGAGCCGCGCGAGTAGGTCAGATACAGGCACAAAAGATCGGTCAGGACCATCCCGGCCAGCAGGGGCTGGTGCAGAAGTGGCCTGTGAGCAAAGAGTTGGGCCGTGGTCAGGGTGGTGACGAGGATGAGCAGGCTGCCGAGCACGTTGGGATCGGTCGAGGTGGAGATGGCCCGCTGGGGCAGGTCGGGATTGTCCTCAATGTAGCGCAGGACGCCCGCGCCGGTCGGATATCCCACCCGTCCCAACGCCGACAACAGGCGGATGCTCAACTCCTCCGGCAGGAAATAGAGGACCACGCCAAGGCAGGCAGCGGCAAATCCGGCCAGGATGAGGACCCGGACCAATTCCTGAAGCTGTTGCCGGCTGCGTACACAGTTGACGACGACAAAAAAGAGGGCGATGCTCAGCAAGATCTCGACAAAATGGCGCAGGAGATATTGGCTGAGGGAGGCATGGGCCAGCCCGGCCACGAAGGAAGCACAGGCCAGGAGCAAAAAGATGACCAGGGGCAGACCCAAAGCCGTGCCGATGAATCTCCCTGCCCGGCCGGTAGCAATCCGCACGATCCAGACGAAATAGAGGGCCAGCAGCGCCAGGTCCAGAAAGGTCGGCGTAAAGCCGATCTTGAACGGCAGCGCACCAAAGGGCAACAGGCAGATCAGGCCGATGATGGCCATCAGGCTCCATTGCGTGTCGCGCAGCATCAACAGCCCACCGGCGACAGCCACCACCCCGGCGACAGCATAGAGGGGGGACAGGATGGCCACGTAGGCGCCCACAACCAGGCCGGCGGCCACGCTCAAGGCGATGGTCACAGCCAGCACCAGGCGGCGGTCACCCCCAACGACTATCCTCTCGATTCCCAATTGGCCGTTCTCGATTCACAACTGACGGGAGTGGATGGGAGTCGAACCCACCAGGGCTGCTTCTGCAGCACCCCCCAGACGGTTTTGAAGACCGCGGAGCCCACCGGGACTCAACCACCCCCACACATTCTACCGCGTGCGCCGACGCCACTCTTTCTTGACACTCAGCTCCTGTAACTGCTCCGCCGTTTCCACATCCATAAAGTCGCGGAGCAGACGGCTGAACCTGGCCGGCTCATCCAGCATGGGGAAATGCTGGGCGTCGGGCAGCACGATCGCCCGGGCAGAATAGTGATTGCCCTCCAGTTCATCAGCCTGGGAGGGGTCAACCACCGGGTCTTTGCCGCCATAGACGGTGAGGAGCGGCACCTCAATCTCTTCCAGGACCTCTCTCAGGTCGAGCCGGGCCACCGCCTGGATGGTCAGCGCGACGGCGTTGTGGGCCATCTTGGGCAGGCTGCTTTCCACTTCCGGGTAAGGGTGCTGCCGCTGCCAGAACAACCGCGCCAATGCATCATTGGAACCGGCAGTGAGCAGCTTGCGGTTGATATAGTCGGCGTTCAGCGGCAGGCAGACGGCCATGACCTTAGACACCCGGTCCGGATACCTGGCGGCCAGCCTGGTACTGATGGCTGCGCCCAGGGTGTGGCCGACCAGCGGGGCACGCCAGATGCCCAGTTCATCCATGAAGGAGATGATCAACTCGACGTAACTGTCCACATCATACCTTTCCCGGCTCTTGTCCGAGTCGCCAAAGCCCCACAGGTCCAGGGAGTAGGTGCGGTGATCGATGGAAAAGAGATCCATCACCGGGACCCAATAGCGCCACGAACCCAGCCAGCCGTGGATAAAGAGGATCGGCTGCCCTCGGCCAAAGGTCTCATAGTGTACCAGGCTGTTGTTGATCAGCAGGCCGCTCATCCGATCACCTTTGTACGGGAGAGCATGCATCGCCCCTACTGATGGCGTTCCAGAATAGCTGCCACTCGGCGGTACAGCTCATCAGGCGCAAACGGCTTGAGAATATACTCCTCCGCGCCCAGTCCCAATCCATACTTGATCTCAGCCTCCTGGCCACGTGCCGACAAAAAGACGATCGGGATGTGTCTGGTAGACTTGTTGGCTTTGAGCTGCTCGCACGCCTCATAACCGCTCATTTTGGGCATGCGCACATCCAGCAGAATCACATCCGGCTGCTCCTTGATGGCCATTTGCACGGCGTTTTCGCCATCCTGCACCTGAATGACTTTGAAGCCGGCATACTCCAGGCTGTAGGCGATCAGCCCCCGAATATCCGGTTCATCTTCAGCGACCAGAACTTTTTTCTCCGCTTTGACCACACTTATCTCCAGATTTCTATCCACACGCCCGGCATTGTGATAGGGCAGCCCCCCTCATCGCAACCATTTGCACACTGTGACGGTGGTGCCCACGCCCGGGCGCGATCTGATCTCAAAGCGATCCATGAGGCGTTTGATGCCGACCAGGCCCTTGCCTGCGCTCTGTGTTGTTGCGGAACCCTCGCCCATCACCCTCTCGACATCCTCAATCCCCGGCCCCCAGTCTTCGCAGATGATCCCCAGGCCCTGCCGATTGTTGGAAGTCAACCGCTTCAGCGTGATCTGGCCGCTGTGCGCATACAGGACCACATTTCGCGCCAGTTCCGAGACGACAGTGGCGATGCGAGCCTGGTCAATGAGGCCAAACCCCATCTCCCTGGCCAGGTTCCGGGCCTCGACACGGGCAGCGACGATGTCGAGATCACTGCTGATGGGAATGCGCTGCTCCTCAACCACAGGTCTGCTCCTTACACATCCAGCGATGCTGTTCCACCCCGGTTCACCCTGCCACCTCCTGCCTTTCCTTAGAGCCTGTCTGAAAACCACCAGGACACAAAGGACACCTTGCTTTTTATTCGTTTCCTTCGTTTTCCTTTGTGGCCTTTGTGTCTTTGTGGTAAGCTTTTCAGACCAGTTCTCACCGCGTGCGTTCGGCCACGGCCAGGGTGAAGCGAAACGCACTGCCTTTGCCTGCTTCGCTCTCCACCCAGATCTGCCCGCCATGCAGTTCAACCAGCGATCTGGCGATGGACAGGCTCAGCCCCCGCCCCGGATGGTGCTGGACCAGAGGATGATCGGCGCGGAAAAAGCGCTCGAACACCCGGGGTTGATCCTCCGGCGCAATGCCGATCCCTGAATCCAGAACCGAGACCACAACCTTGGCCTGCTGCCCCTGCCCACCGTCCTGGAGCCGGGCCTCAATGGTGATCTGGCCTTTGGGCAACGTGTACAGGTAGGCGTTCATGAGCAGGCTGTTTAACACCTGGCCGATCCGCTGCCGGTCGGCATAGACCGGCGGCAGCCGGGAGGGCACCCGGACCACCAGCCGCAGGTTCTTGTCCATCAACCGTTTCTCGAACGAGGAGGTGAGCTGCGCCACCACCTCGGCGAGGGAGACCGGTTCGAGGTGGAGCCGGGTTTCCCCTGTTTCCAGCCGCGAGATGTCCAGCAGGTCTTCCATCAAGGTGATGAGACGGTCGGTATTGCTTTCGATCCGGCGGACGATATCGGCCTGTCGCTCCTCCAGATCGCCCATGGCTCCGGAGAGCAGCATCTCGTTGTAGCCTTTGATGGCCGTCAGGGGCGAACGGAGCTGGCGGGCCATCGTCGCCACGAACCGGCTTTTCGCTTCATGGAGCTGCTGGGCCTCCCGATACAGGCGGGCATTCTCCAGGGCAATGGCGACCGGATGGGCGACGTTGCTCAGCCGTTCCACATCTTCCTGGGTGAAGGGGCCATGAACCTTGTTCAACAGTTCCAGGACGCCGATGCAGCGGTCCTGCACCAGCAGCGGCACACACAGAATGGAACGGGTGACAAACCCGGTGGCCTGGTCCACCTGGGTATAGAACCGATCGTCGGCATAAGCATCGTTCACCACCATTGGCCGGTGTGCCAGGGCTACCTGCCCGGCGATCCCCTGCCCCAGCTTCAGGCGCAGGCCGCGCAGCGGCTCGATGGTGCCCAGCCAACTGGTGACGAACTCTAACTCCTGGCTGTCCTCATGCAGCAGCAACAGCGATCCCCCTTCCACATGGAACATCTGGCCGATCTTGGCTGCGACCAGATCAAAGATCTGCTGTCGATCCAGGGTAGAGGTGACCGTCCGGGTGATGTCGTACAGATAGGTCAGTTCCTCCACCCGCTGGGCCAGCGCCTTGTCGGTGGCCTGGTAGGCCTGCGCATTCTCGATGGCGATGGTCGCATAGTCGGCCAGGGCCTGAAGCATGGCCTCATCGTTGGCGGCAAAGGGCCGTTTGTCGCGGTGATTGGCCACCAACAACACCCCGACGGTGCGGCCCTTGATGCTCAACGGCACGGACAGCAGGGCGCGGGCCTGATAGCCAGCCGCAATCGCGATCTCCTCCCCGGCGTCGCCTGCCAGGCGCAGCGGCTGTGAATCCCGGAAGACCCGGCCGACCAGGCTGTCCTCGATGCTCAGCCGCAAGATCTGCTCGCGCCTCTGCCCTGACCCTTTCCCGGCGCACAGCAACAGCGTGCCGGTCTGTGGTTCCAACAGCCACAACGCCCCCTGGTCAGCACGGGTGATGAACACGGCCGCTTCCACCACGCGGTCCAGCACCTTATCCAGGTCCAGCAACGAGGTCACCGATTTGCTGACCCCGAACAGCACCGTCAGCTCTTTGACCCGCTGCTCCAGGTCGCGGCGGGCCTGCTCCAGCTCCTGGCTCAGGCGTTCCCTGTCGCGCTGCAACTGCACCTGGGCCAGCACCCGCTCTATGGTGGCCAGGCCCCACTCGACATCGAACGGCTTGATCAGATAGTCCCTGACCCCCAGGCGGAAGGCCTGCACCGCCATAGATTCGGAACCGTAGGCGGTCATCAGGATCACCGGCACCGTCTGTTGCTGTTCGGCCAACTGTTGGAGGATCTCCAGGCCGGAGATATCGGGCAGTTGGTGGTCGAGCAGGACCAGATCGGGCTGTTCCTCGGCCAGCAGACGCAGGGCCTGCTGGCCGGTGGCGGCCGCCAGCGGACTGTAGCCATGCTCCGGCAGGAAATCCTGGACCAGGAACGAGCGCAGCCTGGCGTCGTCCTCTACCACCAGGATCCGTTCATGAGCCATAGGCCCCCTCCGCTGCCGGGGCCTCAGCCGGCCCAGGTCCTGTCCCGCCGGCGGTGGCCAGAGGCAGGGTAAAGCCAAACGTGCTGCCCTCGCCGACCTTGCTTTTGACCCACAGCCGACCGCCATGGAGCTCCACCAGCGACCTGGCGATGGCCAGTCCCAGGCCGGTGCCCGGTTGCTCCCGCACCAGCGGGTTTTCGCTGCGGTAGAACCGCTCAAAGATGCGCTCTATTTCCTCTTTGGAGATACCGATGCCGGTATCGCTGATCGTGATTTCGGCCACCCCATCTTTCCGGCTGGAGACGATGGTGATCCGGCCTCCGGCCGGGGTGTAGCGGCAGGCGTTGCCGATCAGGTTGGTCAGGATCTGCACCGTCCGCTGCGGATCGGCCCTGATCAGGCCCGTGTCGGGCGACAGAGCCACCTGAATCTGGAGCCCTTTGTGCTCGATCAGTTCGGTCAGAGAATTCAGCGTCTCCTCCACCGCCTGGGGAAGGGAAAAGGGTTCAGGGTGAATCGTCAACCGCCCGGTTTCAAGTTTGGAAACGTCCGACAGGTCCCCGACCAGCCGCATCAGCCGCCTGGTATTCGTATAAGCGGTCTGCAGAAACCGTTGCTGCCTGTCGTTCAGTGGGCCAACCCGGCCATCCACCAATAAGTGCAGGTAGCCGTGGATGGAGGTCAGGGGGATGTTCAATTCGTGATAGACGGCCGAGATAAAGTCGCGCAACTCCCTGGTGCGCTCCTGGACCTTTCTTTCCAGCTCCTGGCTGAAGGCATGGACCTCTTCATAGAGGCGGGCGTTGGCGATGGCCGTGGCTGCCTGGTTGGCCACCGTGCGCACCAGGTCCAACTCCTGGCGCCGATAGAGGTCGCCGGAGAGTCTGGCTCCCAACAGATAGACACCCACGAGCCTGCCCCCACTGGCCAGGGGCAGCACAAGCTGAACGCCGCTCTCTCTCCAGGTGGATAAGATCGGGTCCGCCTGTTCGCTGTCGAGCAGGAGGATCTGGTCGGTCTGGGTGAGGTGGGTGGCCAGGGGACTGTCCACCGGCAGGGACAGGGCCTCCTTTGCTTCAGAGCTGTCCGCTCCCCTTCGGGCCGATTGGCCGGCATCGGCAGGATCGGTCAAAACCGGCAGGGGCTCCAGGCACGTTTCCTCCTGATTGAGCACCAGACACCAGGCGCCCTGGAGCAGCAACTGACGAGGCAGTTGCTGGAGCAGCAGCCGCGCCAGGTCGGCAAAACGGATGCTTTTGCTCAGCTCTTCACTCCACTGGATCAGAACACGCTGATAGTCCACCTGCTGGCGGAAAAAGGCCCGGTCTATAATGGCCTGAATCCTGGCTCGCATCGGGTTGACCAGGATGCCGATGAACAGGGCCGACAGGAACACGATCAGGGGATAGGCGCTGCTGCCGGCGGCGATGCCCAGGGCAGTGGACAGCAGGCTGATCAACAGCAGGTAGAGGGCGGCCAGGCAGGCGGTCAACAGGCCATAGACCATACTGCGGTTGACCACCAGGTCAATATCCAGCAGGCGGTAGCGCAGGATGGCAAAGGCGAAGGAGACAGGCAGGCAGATGGTGCTCAACAGCATCAGATAGTGCAATTCATAGGTCTGCTGCCGGAGCACCGTCAGCACAATGTCCGCCCCGCTCACCACGACGACACAGCCCAGGCCCCACATAATCCATTGGGCCTGACGTTTCAGGGTCGCGTCCGTGGTCGTGGTGTACAGGTAGCCCATATAGGCCAGTCCAAAGGTGGCGCTGAGCGCCAGATAGCCGAAACCGATCTTGTCACTCAACAATGAATAAAAGGGCGCAAAAAAGATGCCGGTGCCGGCCCTGACCGCCTGGTGAAAGGCTCCCACGGTGAAGGCCATCAGGACCAGGCTGGGGAGGTAGAGCAGGAACCACCAGCGGCTCCTGGCCAGCCACCGCTCCTGGGGGAAGGAGAGGAAGAAATGGATCACCAGGCCGGGCGCCAGAGTCAGGGCCACCGCCTGGAGATAGATGAGGGTGGTCGTTTCGGTGCCCACCAGGGCCAGATAGACCCCCAGGGCGATCGCCGTGAAAAAGAACAGGCGCGCCGTTCTGCTCTGGAACCGTTTCAGGCCGACCAACGTCGCAATCGCCAGGAAAGAAAGGGCCACCAGGCTCTGCACAACCAGGGCCAGGTCCAGCTTCTTGTGGTAGAGCACAAGGGGAGCCAGGGTGAGGGTCTCGGCGCCCCGTTCCACGGTCAGGATGACCTGGCTGCCTGCCCGCTGACGGTTGATGAGCCGCCGATAGTCAAGCACATTGGCCACCTGCTGCCCGTTGACGGCCACGATGCGGTCCCGGAGCTCCACCCCCAATTCCCGGCCCCGGTCGTGCACTTCAAAGATCTGCAGGTTGGCGTCGTAGTAAGCGCCCAGGATCTCCCGCACCGGATAGGCAGCCGCTTTGGAATAGATCCCCACGGCCTGGACGGTCAGGGTGCCTGCCGCCAGGAGGATCACCAGGAGGTGATGAGGCAGGTTCGCCAACGTTCTGTCCGTCTGCCGACTCATGCTGGTTGCCTCTCCTCAATGGCTGCCTTGATCTCCCGGACAAGCATGTCAACCGACAGCGGCTTGGTCACATATTGCGCCGCCCCCATGCCCAACACCCGCACTCGATCCCGCTCCTTGTCCACCGGGCTGGCGGTGATAACGATGATCGGGATGGAACGGGTGGATTCCTCCCCCTTGAGGCGTCGGATCACCTCATAGCCGTCAATCCCCGGCATGCGGATGTCGAGCAGGATCAGGTCTGGCTGGAGTTCCGGCGTGCGTTCCAACGCCTCGCGGCCGCTGGCCGCCGTCCACACCTGGTAGCCGTGGAACGACAGAGCCTGATCCAGGAAGTTCAGAATATCGGGATCGTCGTCTACGACCAGCAGCCTGAGCGGTTCGCCTTTCTCATGGGGAGCCAGGGCCCGGCGCACACTCTCCAGCAGTTTCTCCTCGTCAAACGGTTTCACCACATAATCCACCGCCCCCAGGGCATATCCCCGGTCGGCCTCGGTCAGGACAGAGATGATGATCACCGGGATCAGGCTGGTCACCGGATGTTCTTTGAGCTGCTCCAGCACCGCAAAGCCATCCTGATCGGGGAGCATGATGTCCAGGGTAATGAGCTGAGGTTGCTCCTCTTTGGCCAGCCACAGGGCATCTTCCCCGCTGCCGGCCAGGAGCACCTGATACCCCTCCCCTTCGAGGTGTCGCCGCAGGAGCAGGGCCAGATCACGGTCATCTTCCACCACCAGGATCTTGGGACGCCGCCCGACGGCCGGGGGCGGTTCCACGGCAATCAGGTCGGGGTGGACGATCTCCGCTTCGGGCAGTTTGGCGCCGGCCAGGGGCAGGGTAAAGCTGAACACGGAGCCAACTCCCAACTCGCTCTCGACCCAGATTTCGCCTCCCAACATCTCAACGAACATCTTGACGATGGCCAGGCCCAGGCCGGTGCCACCGGCTTCCTGCACCAGCGGGTGATCGGCCCGGTAAAATCGGTCGAACACCCGGGGCAGATCGTCCGGCCCGATGCCGATGCCGGTGTCGGCCACATCCACCTGCAGGAACCCATCCCGCTGCCGGAGCGACACGGTCACGCGCCCCCCGCTGGGCGTGTATTGCCAGGCGTTGGCCAGGAGGTTGTTCAAGACCTGGGTCACCCGGTCGGCGTCGCCTCGCACCTGGGGCAGCCCTGGTACTTCCATCCATTCCAGTTTCAACCCCTTTTCCCGGTACTGTTCCTGGAAGGCACGGACAACCTGGGTGATGAGGCTGGCCAGGTCCAGCGGTTCGATGGTCAGGCGAATGCGGCCGGTTTCAATGCGCGAGATGTCGAGGATGTCGTTGACCAGGGCGGTCAGGCGGTCGGCGTTTGACTTGATGATCTGCAAAAAGCTCCGCTGGGCATCGCTCAGACCCCCCGCCATCCCCAGGAAGAGCAGGTCGGTGTAGCCCTTGATGGAGGTCATGGGGGTGCGCAGTTCATGAGACACGGTGGAGATAAATTCGTTCTTGAGCCGTTCCACCTCCGCCTCCCGGCTGATGTCGCGCAACGCGGCCACCAGGCCAGGCGCGCCGCCCAGTTCGGTGATCAGCGGGGCGATGGTGACGGCCAACACCCGCTTGCCGGCGGTGAGGCGCACCGTGCTGACCTGGGTCCGGGATGGGTCATCGGCCGGGGTTTCCAGCCTCTGGCGCAGCTCGGAGTAGAGGGCCTGGGCCAGCTCCCGGTCGGTCGCCGTCTCCCCCAGGCCCAACATGTGGCGGAAATGCTCCCCCTGAAGCGCGATGGCCGAAAAGCCCAGGAGCTCCTCCGCCGCCGGGTTGACCAGCAGCACCCGTCCATTGTGGTCAAGCACCAGCACCCCGTCGGCGATTGATTCCAGGATGGCCCGGCTCTTGGCTGCCTCGGCCTGCTGCGCCTGAAGCATCCGGCCGAGCTGGTCTGCCTGGTCGGTGATATAGGCGTACAGGTCCGAGTTGTTGACGGCGATGGCCACCTGCACGCCGGCTGCCGTCACCAGTTGCAGGTGTTCTTCGGTGAAATAGCCCACCTGCGGATGGCCCAAGGTCAGCACCCCCAGGATGTCGCCTCCGCCCACCGACAGAGGGGCGGCCACCACCGAGCGGATGTGGGGGTCCTGGCCATCGGTGGTCACCCAGCGCGGATCGGTGGTGATGTCGGAGATGAGCACCGGTTGGCGATGTTCCAGGACCCAGCCGGCCAGCCCAAAGCCACGCCGCAGCGGGGTGCGCTCGTTCAAGGGGATCAGGCCCGGCTTGCGTTGGAGGGAAGCCCGGAGGTGGAGGTGGCCGGTTTCCTGGTCCACCAGGGTGATGGTCCCGTGCTCGACCCCCATCACGTCGGCAAAGAGCTGCAAGGCGCGTTGCAGCACCCGCTCCAGCTCCAGCGAAGCCCCCAGCTCAGAGGTGATGCGATAAAGCGCCTCGGCGCGGTCGCGCTGCAACGTGAGTTCCTGCATGGCCTGTTCCAGGTCGCGGGTGCGGGCTTCGACCCGTTTTTCCAGTTCGCTGCTAAAGTTCACAATCTGCCCGTAGAGTTGGGCATTCCGCACCGCTGCAGCCGCCTGGGCGGCAATGGTGGATAGCAGCTTGAGGTGGTCCTGGCTGTACACATATTCCCGCTCGTAGCTCTGGACGGCGATGACACCCACCACCTGGTCAGCCGCGATCATCGGCACACCCAGCCAGGAACGGCAGGTGCCGGCTGTGATCTCCTGCCCCCTCTCCCGATAGATCCCGGCCACGCCGGTAGGCAGCAACAAAGGCTCCCTGGTGCGGATGATCCGGCCGGTCAACCCCTCTCCTGCCTTCCGTGGCCGCCAATCCTCCCGCTGCTCCGGGTCTACAACAAAGGGGAAGGTGATCTCATCCCGTTCTTCATCGTAGAGGGCGATATAAAAGTTGGTTGTATCCATCAGGCGGCTGACCTGCTGGTAGACCGTTTGCAGCAACTGATCCAGTTCCAGGGTGGAGCTGAGGGCCTGGGACATCTCGTTCAGGACGGCCAGCTCGTTGATCCGCCGCTCCCGCTCCTGGAAGAGGGAGGCGTTCTGGAAAGCGATGGCCGCCTGGTTGGCAATCGTGGTCAGCAGGCGCAGATGGCCTTCGTCAAAGGCATCCTCCTGCTCGTAGCTCTGCACGGCCATGGCGCCGATGACCCGGCCCTCGGCGATCATCGGCACGCCCAGCCATGACCGGGCGGTGGCTCCGGCGCGGGTCAGGCCATGCTCTTCAACAAAGGCCTCGATATTGCGGCGCAGCAGCAACGGCTGGCCGGTGCGGATCAGGTAGCTGGTGAGGCCCTGGCCCAGCTTGAGGGTCAGGGGGGCTTCCCGCCGGCCGTTCTCCACGACAAAGATAATGTGGATCAGTTCCCGGTCTGCATCGTACAGGGCGATGAAAAAGCTGCGGTTGTCCAGCAGTTTGCCCACCTGGCTGTGGATCAGGGTGGACAGTTGATCGACATCCAGAGTGCCGCTGATGGCCCGGCCGATCTCGTTGATGGTCGCCAGTTCGGCCACACGGCGCTGGCTCTCCTGGAAGAGGCGGGAGTTCTGGATGGCGACGGCCAGTTGATCGGCGGCGATCTCCAGGGCAGCGGCATCCTCTTCGCTGAAGGCGTTGGGCTGATCCGCCTCTGCCTCCAGCACACCCACCACACGGCCGGCGATCCGGATCGGCACCGACAGAGTCGCCCGCGAATCCCAGCCGGTGACCGGCAGGTTGCGCTCGTCCGCCAGGGAATCGGGACTGAGGACCGTCTTGCCGCTGGCCGCTGCCAGGCCGATGAGGCCCGTTCCCACCTTCTGGCGGTAGTTGGGCGGGATGACCGGCCAGAATTCATCGTTGGCAGCAGCCACATACAGCTCCTGCGCCGCTTCATCCACCAAAAAGACGGCCACCCGGAAATAGCCCAGGATCTGGTGCAGCGCCCTGACCGTGGTGTCCAGCACCTCCTGGAGTTCCAGTTGGGCAGCGGTGCGGCGGCCGATCTCGTTCAACAGGGAAAGGCGCACGGCTGCCTGCTGCGTGCTGGCAAACAGGCGGGCGCTCTCCAGAGCCACCGCGGCCTGGTCGGCCAGGGTGGTCAGCAGCATCTGGTCGGCCTCGGTCAGGGCATATTTGGCGGAGCTGTCGGCAGTGAGCACGCCGATCACCTGCGGACCGGCCAGGATCGGCACCAGCATCATCGAGCCGATCGGCACCGGGCCGGGGACAAAGCGGGGTTCCTGCTCCGTATCGGGGATGAGCAGAGGGGTGCGGGTGGCTGCCACATGGCCGACCAGGCCCTCACCGGGGGCAAAGCGCAGGTGGCGCATGTCCGCCAGGCTGACGCCATAGCTGGCCGTCCCGACAAATTTGCCGTCTGTCGGATCGGCCTGGAAGATGGCGCTCGATTCGCAGGGCAGCAGGCTGCACACCGCCCGGACCACGATGTTCTGGACCTGAAGGGGGTCCTGGACCTGGGTCAGGGTGCGGCCCACCTCGTTGATCAGGGCCAGGCTGTCGCCACGGTGCCGGGCATCGCTATACAGGCGGGCGTTCTCCACGGCGATGGCTGCCTGGTTGGCAAAGATGGTCAGCGCCTCCAGCGTCTGGCGTCCTGGCCGCCGCCCATCGCGGGGATCGTCCACCGAGATGATGCCCACCAACCGCCCGCCCACACCCCACAAGGGAACCAGGAGCATGTCGTGCGGGTGCCATTGCCCCTCGTGCCACTCCTCGATTTCGGGCATCGGGGTCACGGTGTGGACCCCGGCTCCCCACTCCGCTTCCTTCTGGAAGGGGAAGAAGTAGCAGGCTCCCTGGCGGTACTCCTCCCGCAGAATCTGAAGATACCGCTCCACCGGCTGGCGGATCCGTTTCATTTCCTCAAAGGTATCCAAGGGCAGCCCGGCGGCCACGGCCCGCCGCAGCAGAGGCGGTGTCCCCTCCACAACACTGATGACGACAAGGTTAAAGCCGACCGTCTCCTGGATGGCGTAGGCGATCTCCTCCAGCGTCTCTTCCAACGGCACATCGGCGCGGAGTTTTTGCCCCACCCGCAGCAGGCCCTCCATCTGCGCCGTGCGCTGGCTGAGGGCGGTATTGAGCCGCACCTGTTCCTCAAACCGGATCGAGTTGCCGATGGCAATGGCCGCCTGGTCGGCCAGGGCGCGCACAAACTCCTGATCGTCGGCGTTAAAGGCCGCGGTCCGGGTGTGATACAGGCTGATCAGGCCCACAACCTCGCCGGCATATTGAACCTGCATGCCCCCGATTTCGGTCACCGGCTGGGCGGTAAAGATGGGCACGATCAGCGCCGAGCAGGTGTCAGGCCGGATGCAGGCCAGGCAACCATCGCGAGGGATATTCTCCACAATGCGGGCCTGGCCGCTGTGGAGCACCTGCAGGATCAGGCTATCCCGGTCGGGGTCCAGCAGTTCCTGTTCGATGAACGCCCGTTCCTCGTCCGAATAGCCCAGGGCAGCCCGCACAGTCGGCCGCCCGGTGTTGGAGTCCAGGAGCACGACGTTGCCATGGGTGGCCCCGGTGGTGTGCAGGGCCGATTCGAGCACAACCTGGAGGATATGATCCGACTCCAGGGTGGCGTTCAGTTCCCTGGTGGTGCGTTGGAGAGCCACCAGCTCATCCACCCGGGCCTGGAGGCGCTCATCGGTCTGCTCATACAACCGGGCATTCTCGATCGCCACGGCTGCCTGGTTGGCCAGGGCCTGACACAGGCGCAGGTCGTCGGCCGAGAATTCACGGGCCCGACGACGCTCACACAGCTCGGCCAGCCCCACCACCCGGTCACGGGTGACCAGCGGGACCATCAGCAGTGACTTGTGCCCGAACTGCTCCAACAGGGCCCGTTCAGCCGGATCGGCCTGGGGATCGGCGGCCTGGATCACACGGGGCTGGCGGTCGCGCAGGACCTGGGCGGTGGTCGGATATTCATCCAACGAGTAGGAGACCCCGATGTCACTGGTATACGGCAGGTCTGTCCATTCGGGATCGGCTGCCTCGGAGACCAGGGTGCGGACCTGGTTCCCGGTTGGGTCCCAGTCGGAAAGGGTGCAATTGGACACATCCAGGGCGCGGGCCATCTGGCGGGCCACCGCCCGCAGCACCTCGTTCAACTCCAGGCTGGAGGAGATGGCGGCGCTGGTCTCGTACAGGATGGCCTGCTCCCGGAGCTGGCGTTGCTGGAGTTCAAAAAGCCGGGCGTTCTCGATGGCAATGGCCGCCTGGTCGGCAAAGAGTTGCAGGGCGGCGACATCCTCTTCGTCGTAGGCCGCCACCCGGTCGCTGGCCAGCTCCAACGTGCCGACAAAGGTCTCGCCGACCTTCAATGGCAATCCGATATAGGACCGGACCGGGGTGTCGGGTTCGACCACCTTGGGCTGCACATCGGTGCGGGCCGTGGTGTCGGCGATAAGCAGGCTCTGCTGATGGCGGGCGATCCAGCCGGTGAACCCTTCGTTCAGGCGGTAGATGCCGCCGCTGCGGGCCTTGTAGCGTGGATCGCCGGCGCTGGCCCGGGTCACCAGCGCCTGTTCCCCCTCCTGCCACAGGCAGATTTCGGCAATGTAATAGTCCATCAGCTCCTTGAGACGGGCCAGGATCAGGTTCAGGGTGCGCTCCAGGTCCAGGCTGGCGCCGATCTCCCGGCTGATCTCGCCGATGGCCGACAGCATCTGCGTCCGCCGTCGCTCCTGCTGGAACAGGCGGGCGTTCTCCAGGGCGATGGCCGCCTGGTTGGCAAAGGTCTTGAGGGTGTCGAGCTCTACGGCGGTGAACTGGTGCGGTTGAGCATAATACACGGTAAACTCGCCCAGCGGTGCTTCCCGGCCACGCAGCGGGACGTCGGCCAGGGCGCGGAAGCCTTCGGCCCGCGCCAGCGGGATAAAGGCGGCCATCCGTGGGTCGGTTTCAATGTCGGTCACCACCAGCGGCTCCTCGCCAAGGAGGACCTGGGCACGGCTGTCGGGCGTGACCTCAATATTCTGGGCGCCGGCCACATATTCGTCGCTCAGGCCACGGCTCATCCGCAGGCTGACACGGCCACGCTCCAGGACAAAGATCGCAGCTTTCTGGCAGCCGGTGACCTGGATCACCGAATCTACAATGGTCTTCAACACCTCATCCGGGTCAAGGACCGAGCTGACCACCGCCGACACCTGGTTAAGGGTGGCCAGGTCGGCGGCCCGCTGCCGCTGTTCCTGGAACAGGCGGGCGTTCTCCAGAGCGATGGCGGCGTGGCTGGCCAGATGCTCCAGGAAATGCAGGTCATCCTGGTTAAAGGCACCCACCCGATCGCTTTCCAGGTGGAGGACACCGAGGACCCGGTCTTCACACTGAATGGGGACCGCGACGGCGGAGCATGTCGTCGTCGCCAGGGGGACACACTCAGGGGTGGCACTCACATCCGCCATCAGAAGAGGCTGGCCGCTGTGCGCCACCCGGCCGATCATGCCCTGGTCCGCAGGCAGGGAAGCCATCTCTGACCATTCAGCCGGCCAGAAACGGATCTCCGGCGGCTGTCCTTCGGCCCGCAGGATGGCGATGGCCCCCAGGGTGGCCTGACAGGCCTGGGCAGCCCGCTGCAACACCAGGTTGATGGTCCGGTCATAGTCCAGGCTGGTGCCCAGTTCGTGGTCAATCTCTTCGATGGCAGCCAGCTCTTGCAGCCGCCTGTGCAACGCCTCGTCGGTCTGCTCGTACAGGCGGGCGTTCTCTACGGCGACGGTCGCCTGGTTGGCCAGCGCCTGGCAGATCTGGATCTCGTCGGCGGAGAAGGAGCGCTCGCTGCGGCGGTGAGCGGCGACGATAAAGCCGCGCGGCTGCTCCTGGACATACAACCCCACAAACAGACAGGAACGGATGCCAAGCGCCTGGAGCATGGGACGAAGCCTGGCGTCCAGGCGGGGGTCGGTGTCAACCGATTCGATGGCCACATAGCCGGTCTGACGGATCAGGGCACGCAGCCAGGGGTGCTCCAGGACGTTATAGCGGGTTCCTTGCAGGTTCGAGAGTGTGCCTTCCGGGTCGTGGAGGGCGCGGAGCACGGTCCAGCCCTGGCCCAGCCGGTCGGTTTCGTGCAGGAACACGCCGCACACATCCACGCCCAGGGCAGCCACCGTCTGTTCGGCGATGGTGGACAACACCTGCTGAGTATCCAGCGTGGCCAGGCTGCGGCCCACCTGGTAGAGGGTGTTGATCTGTCGCAGGCGGCGGTGGGTCTCCTCGTACAGATGGGCGTTCTCCAGGGCGATAGCTGCCTGGGCAGCAAAGGTGGACAGCAGGTTCAGGTCTATCTCATCAAAGGGGGTGCGGTCCTGTTTGTTGATGACTTCGAGAGCGCCGATGACGCAGTCCCGGCTAATAAGGGGCACACACAGGATCGAGCGGGTCTCAAAACCGGTCATGGTATCCGGCGCAGCCGACCAGCGCCGGTCGGTATGCACATCGTTGACAAATTGCCCCTCTCCCGTCCGGATCACGGCCCCGGCAATCCCCTCACCAGGGGCCAGGCGCCGGCCGACCAGCGATTCACCGGCCGGGCCGAGGGCCACGCGGAAGACCAATTCACCGGGCTCCTCCCCCAGCCGGCAGGGGCTATCCAGGAGCAGGAGTGAGCTGGCCTCGGCATTGAGGATCTCCATCGCCTTGGCCGTCACCAGATTGAGCACCGACTCCAGCTCCAGGGTGGAGGTCACGGTGCGGCCCACCTCATAGACGGTGGACAGTTGCTGGAGGCGCTGCGAAGCGTCGCGGCTGATTCTCAGTTGCCGCGCCTCCATCGAAACGAGATAGTTCACCGCAAAGGTCAGGATCAGATAAATGAGCAGATTCCAGACAGCCTGGAAGGGGAGTGATATACCCAGGAAAAGCCAGGAATAGATGGACGGCCAGGTGAAGATCAGCCATAGCCCGGCGCTGAGGGCCAGAGCCAGCCATAAGCCGAAGCGCGCCGCGACGATCCCGGCCAGGGCAAAGCCCAGGATGCTCCCCCAACCGGACAGATCGCCGCTGAGATAAAAAGCGGTTACACCCAACGCGACATCAAAAAGGCTAAAGGCCACATGTTTCCACCTGCCCGGTCCAGGCCACGGCGAGATCAGGTAGGCAACCGCGTGCACCACCAGAATCCCACCCAGGGCGAGCGCCGGGAAGAATTCCTGGCGGACCAGCGCCGCGATCAGCAGCAACAGCAGGGCTGCTCGCTGGAACCAGAGCAAGGCGCGTTCGATGCGGCTTTCAAGCCAGGCCGGCAGGTTACGACCGTTCATGCCCCACACTCACAGATTGGCCCTTTAGACCCCCTGTTGGGCACGGCGCCGGGCTTCGGCGGCTACCTCTGTGATCTCCCGGATGTCGGCAAAGGGGGCGGTGTCGTGGTGGATCAGGCCGACCGCCAGGGTCATCAGCGGCGCTTTTTGGATATCCCCCCGGCCATTCACCACCTCAATATAGCCCCGCTCCCGGTCCCGGAAGTTGTAGAAGGTCATGACCTCCTCGTTGAAACGCTGGATCAGGCGGTTTTTGATCGCGGGTGAGACCTCCGGGGAGCTGATGATGATAAAGTCGTCGCCCCCGATGTGGCCGATAAAGTCGGTGCCGGTGCCCAGTTCATCCACCACTTCGGTCAGCAACATGGCCGTGAAGCGCAGCACATCGTCGCCGGCCACAAAGCCATAGACATCGTTAAAGTCGTTGATGTGGTTGATGCCGATATAGAGCACCGACCAGCCTTTGCGGCGCATGATCTGGCGCAACTGATCCTCGATGAGCTTGCTGCTGGGCAGGCCGGTCACCGGGCTGGTCAGGCTCAGCCAGCTAGAGCGGTGCAGGGAGTTCTGCACGCGCAGCAGCAAGAGCTGGAGGTCGAACGGCTTGGTGATATAGTCGTCGGCACCCAACTCCAGCCCGGCGATCTGATCGCTGCGCTCATCCCGCTGGGTGAGGAAGATAATGGGGATGTGGCTGGTGCGCAGATTGGCGCGCAACTGACGGCAAACCTCATAGCCGTTGATGTCGGGCAGCATGATGTCCAGGATGATCAGATTGGGCAGTTTGCGGCGGCAAATCTCCAGCGCCTCCTCTCCCCGGGTGGCGACGTTGCTCTCGTAGCCCTGAGAATCAAAATAGATGCGCAGCATGTTAGAGATGTCAAAATCGTCTTCGACAATCAGCAGGCGTCCTTTGCTCATCCTGTGTATCCTCCCCCTCTGTCATGTGTCCTGTTTTCGTGTGGCTGCCTGCCCCCATTGCGCGGGTCACAGGCCCGCCGAGAGCCTTCAGGGCAGGGGATCGTGCTTTCGTGCTGCATGGGCCTTCTTTCTGGTTTCTTCGATCTGTTCATCGCTCAAGGGCTGTCCGAAACTGCGAAACCCGGCCAGCCGAATTCCATGCCTGGCGGCCATACGGGCCATCTCCTCG
>Ga0209101_1000858_pt1 | contig 24359 bp, 13 predicted proteins | sample ConPoolayeCmetaG_FD_185481 | JGI IMG/M metagenome (GOLD analysis project Ga0209101, IMG submission 185481) | Hot spring microbial mat communities from California, USA to study Microbial Dark Matter (Phase II) - Cone Pool mat layer C metaG... ...
GGTTTCGGGGGCGGTAGTTTTGGTGGCGGTGGCGGTGGGTCCTTTGGCGGCGGAGGCGCTTCCGGTGGCTGGTGATACTTGTCCCAACTGCGGCAATCGTGTGGTCCCTGCGGCCCGTTTCTGCAATCACTGTGGAGAGACACTGATCATGAAGGCTCGCTCCCCCGTTTCCCGAATCGTACTGACCGCTCTGGGCGTTTTGTTGTTGGCAGCCTTGATCGTGGGCGGCTGTGCTTACAACGGGTACAACCAGGCCATCCGCCTGCACGAAGCCGTTAACAGTAGTTGGGCGCAGGTCGAGAACGTCTTGCGGCGTCGCTACGACCTGATCCCCAACCTGGTCGAGACCGTCAAGGGCTATGCCGCTCACGAAGAAGAAATCTTCAAGGCTGTGGCCGAGAGCCGCACCAAGTACTTCTCGGCCGGCAGCCGGGAGGAAAAACTCGACGCGGCCGCTGGCGTCGAACGGGCTTTGTCCCGTCTGTTGTTGCTGCGCGAGACCTATCCGGAGCTGAAGGCGCAGGCCAACTTTCTGGCGCTACAGGACGAACTGGCCGGCACCGAGAACCGCATCGCGGTCGAGCGCAAGCGTTACAATGACGCCGTCCGCGAGCTGAACACCTTCTGCCGCAGCCTGCTGGGGCGCATCTACGCGGGCTGGGCGGGCATCGAGCCGGCCAAGTACTTCGAGGCGCCCGAGGAAGCCCAGGCCGCTCCACGGGTGGACTTCAAAAAGGGTCGTTGACGACCGCGGCACCGGCCCGGGCGGTTGCAGGCCCGCGCCGCCGACAGTATCGTACCAGCCGTTGACAGATACGGGGTCCGGCTGCAAGCCCGCGGCCCTGTGACGGACGATTCCTGGGGAGCAGGTGATGAAACGCAGCGTGTCGAGCTTGATCATCGGTCTTGCACTGGTGGCGGTCAGCAGCGCCCAGACGCCTATTCCGCTGGAGAAGATTCAGCCCCCGCCGGGGTTCCGACCGCAGTCTGCCGCACCACCGGCCGACGACCAGTCGGGGCTTCAGGGTGAGCGGAAATTGCGTTGGATCTGCAAGCAGTTGCGGCTGAGCGACGAGCAGATGCAGCAGGCCGAGGCGTTGATCGCGGTCTATAACGCCGAACTCAAGGCCATGGAGGCCGAGGCGGTCGAGCTCTTGCAGAAGATTCAAGACAAATACGCCCAGATTCAGGCCGCTAAGGCCCAGGGCGACACGCAAGCGGTGCAGACCCTGCAAGAAGAGCTGCGCAACATGGCGCCGGGCGTGCAGGCCGAGAACCATTTCTTTGAAGGGCTGCAAGAAGTGCTCAACGACGAGCAGAAAGAGCGCTTGCCGGCCATTCGCAAACGCGCTGCCGCGGCCGTCGACATCATGCTGCGCCCGGTCCACGTGCTGCGCGCCGTGCGCAAACTGACGCTGACCAGCGAGCAGGACCAGAAAGTGGAGAAATTGCTGGCGGACTTCCGCCAGAAGCAGGTCACCAGCCGACCGTCGAACCAGCAGGCCGCGGAGGAGCAAGTGGACCAGTTGGTGGCCGACATTCGGGCGCTGTTGACGGAGGAGCAGGCAGCGCTATTCGAGCGTGAGATCACTATCTTGCGCGATGATCCGCCGCCGGCGCGACCGATCGAGTTGCCCAGCCCGCAGACCAAACCGGCCTCGCTAAAGCCGCGCCCGCCGGTCATTCCGCCTCAACAGTAGTTGCTACGACGGGCCGGAAAGCACCAGCATCGGCCTGCTGCCCAGACCGGCTGCCTGGGCTGCGCGCCAGGGAAGGGGAAACGGCGTGCGTCGTATCGGCGGGTGGCGCTGCGGCCTCAGCGTCGCACGCCCTCGACGCTGACCAGCAGCCGCACCTCGTCGCCCACCGGGCCAAGCAGTGCGGTCATACCGAACTCGCTGCGGCGAATCTCAAACGTCGTCTCCCAGCCGCAACGCTGCTCGCCCCGCATCCCCGCACCGCAACCGCTGCGTTCCACCGTGACGGTGAGCGCCCGGGTGACGCCGCGCAACGTCAGGTCGCCGCGGACTTCCAGGGTATTCTCGCCAGTCTTTCTTGCGCTGCGGCTCTTGAAGGTGATCAGCGGGTAACGTTCCAGATCGAAGAACTCGGCGGACTTGAGGTGCTTGTCCCGGTCGGCGTTGTTGGTGTCGATGCTGGCCACCTTGACTTGGAGGTCGAAGGTCGAGTGCGCCGGGTCGCGGTCATCGAATGCGAAGGTGCCGGCGACCTCGTTGAAGCGACCGTAGAAGTATGCCACGCTGAGGTGCTTGATGCGGAAAATGACGGACGAGTGCACCGGGTCAACATCGTAGATGGCCGCGCTGGGCGTCGCGGTGCCGCTCTCCTGCCCGGCCTGGGCCGTCACCAATTTCAAGATCAACAACCACGCTCCGGCTCTGAAGGCCGCTGACCGTGCCATGGCAGTCCTCCACTGTGGTTCAGCTCGGCCCGAAAGCAGTCGTGATTATAGCTGCGTCAAGGCGGTTGGCTCTCCAACCAGGCGGGCTGGCCATGCTATACTGACAATCAAGACGCCGGGCGGCTTGGGGTGACGGTTCGACCTTCGGCCGGGAGAACACGGCGCTTGGCACACGGTCAGCTTGGCGGACGGCCTAGTAGCATAGTCGTCAAGGAGGCGGGCATGCGGGCGGCAATTTCACTGGGTACGACCCTGCTCTGGAATGCGCTGGTCAGTGCGGTCGTTGGGCAGACGCTGACGTTCGTGGAAAGATCCAGCGGCCTTCAGGAACCGGGGATGGAGGCTGGGAGGACCGAAATCGAGTTCTCCGACGTCGACGCCGACGGGCACCCTGACATCGTGTCCGTGGGTGACCACGGGTCGCCATACATCAACTCGCAGCAACACGGCATCATGGTGTGGTTCGGAGACGGGGCGGGGAACTGGTCACTATTTCAATATGGTAATTTCGGCTATGGGGGGGTGGCGCTGGGTGACGTCAATGGCGACGGTTTGATGGACGTGGGTTACGGCATTCACCACAACTATTCGGGAGTGGACCTCGGCGACCAAATACTGGAAGTGGCGCTGGGCGATGGGACCGGCCGCTTCTGGACCGCCTGGGACGACGGACTGGCGACCAACGGCGAGACCTGGGGAATGTTCGGCAGTGACTTCGCTGACGTGGACAGCGACGGCGATCTGGATCTGGGTTCGATCAGTTTCGGGTGCTGCGCCGGCCTGCATGTCTACCGTAACAACCGCGACGGCTCCTGGACACAATCGTGGGGCTTCGTCGGTGGGAACTCCGACCAGCTCTTCGAATTCGGCGATTTCGACGGCGACGGTTTCCCGGACTTCGCCGCCGCCCACGGCAACGGCACGGTCTATTTGGGCGACGGCGCCGGCAACTTCACCCTGTGGGACGGCAACCTGCCCGCCGGTCCGTGGCGAACCGGTACTGCTGTAGGCGACGTGACCGGCGACGGGCGCGACGACCTGGCCTTCCGCACGACGGCGGGCGTGCGAGTTTTCACCCTGGTTGCTCCCGGGCAGTGGCAAGATCTGTCCGGCATCCTCGCCAGCATCGGGAATGTGCGTCTGACGCAGATCGCCGACATGAATCTGGACGGCTATGGCGACATCTTGGCGATGTTCCTGGGACGGGTGGACATCTACACTGGTGATGGACACGGCAACTGGCAGCTTGCGGCCCAAGTCGCCACGCCCGCCGCCTGCGGTCACGCCGCCTTCCGCGCCGGCACCGACATCGACCACAACGGCTACCCGGACTTCGCGATTGTGGCCGAGGAGAATTGCAGCCCCTGGAGCGGTGGCCGCAATCGGTTGCACTGCTACGTCGAAGCCTCCACGCCGGCCGGCACCTTCATCTACCCTGTGCAGCCACGCGGTGGGGAGACCTGGATCGCCGGCTCCGTCCGCTTCGTCCGCTGGCATGCGGCGGTGCCGGCGAGTGTCGGCCAGCCGACGATGACCGTTGAGCTTTCCACGCGCGGGCCGGCGGGGCCGTACCAGATCATCGCTGCCCAGGTACCCAACAACGGTCGTCATCAGGTGCGGGTGCCCGCGGGCTTGCCGACCTCGACCGACTGTTACCTGCGGTTTACGCTGAATACGACCCCACCAACTGTTGTGGTAACGCCCCGTCCGTTCAGGATTCGCAATCTGTCACCGATCCGGCGGGGTGACGTGAACTGCGACGGGGAGGTCAATCTTGGCGACATCAACCCGTTCGTCCTGTTGCTGACGAACCCGGCGGCGTGGCAGGCCACTTATCCTGACTGCCCAATGCTCAATGGAGACATCAACGAAGACGGGGTGGTCGATTTTCGCGACATCAACCCGTTCGTGCGTCTGCTGACTAACCCTTGACAGTCCGCTGAAAACTGTGGCGCTGGATTTCTTATTACTAGAGCGACCGTGCTGGCGACCACCAGACGCCGGACTCGCAGGTCTGGCGCTGCTGGCACAGCGGCTTCGGGCGGTTCTTCGACGAACTAATAATGCCGCCGGGCGTCAGAGGATCAGGTTCACCAGACGGTTGCGCACAATGATGGAGCGTTTAACTGGGCGCTGCCGGACTTCGCGCGCTACGTTATCCAGGGCGCAGGCGGCGGCGACGATCTGCTCATCGCTCGCGGCGGCGGGTACTGTGATGCGCCCGCGCAGCTTGCCACCCACTTGCACGGCCATTTCGACCAGCTCGTCGCGGACCAGTTCTGGATCGTAGCTGGGCCACGGCTGACCGCCGATCGAGTCGGTGTGTCCGAGGCGCTGCCACAGTTCTTCGCAAATATGCGGCGCCATCGGCGACAGCAGCAGCAAGAAGCGCTCCACCTGATCGCGGCCAACGGACTCGGCGCGCCCGGCCTCGTTGACCCAGACGATGAGTTGGGCGATGGCGGTGTTGAAGGCGAAGCGCTCCACGTCTTCGGTGACTTTCTTGATCGTCTTGTGCAGCAGCCGCTCAAGTTCCGGGTTGCGCCGGTCGGTCAAGGCCGGGTTCAGCGGCGCCGGCGGTTCGGTTTGCCCCTCCGTCGGCTGTGCCACGACCAGGCGCCAGACACGTTGAAGAAAGCGGTGGACGCCGATGATGTCATTGGGGTTCCAGGGTTTGCCTTTCTCCAGTGGCCCCATATACATCTCGTACAGTCGCAACGTGTCGGCGCCGTATTCATGGATGATGGCATCGGGGTTGACCACGTTCTTGAGCGACTTCGACATCTTCTCGACGGTTTGCGTCAGTGGTTCGCCGGTCTGCTTGTGGTAGAACCCACCATCGCGCTGTTCGACCAGATGGTGCTCGACACACATCCCGCGCCGATCGCGGTAGGTGTAGGCCTGGATCATGCCCTGGTTGAACAGTTTGTAGAACGGCTCTGGCGTAGAGACGTAGCCCAGGTCGTAGAGCACCTTGTGCCAGAAGCGCGCGTACAGCAGGTGCAGTACCGCGTGCTCGGCCCCGCCCATGTATAGGTCCACTCCGCCGATCTGCGACCGTCCGTCCGGCAAGCGCCCCCCCAGCCAGTAACGCTCGATTTGCGCGTCGATGAAACGGCGGGCGTTGCGCGGGTCGCAAAACCGCAAGTAATACCAGCATGAGCCGGCCCACTGCGGCATGGTGTTGGTCTCGCGCCGATAGACCGTGCCGTCACGACGGACCGTCAGCCAGTCGGTGGCCCGGCTGAGCGGCGTTTGCGGCTCAGCGTTGGGATCGTCGCTGGCGTGCGGGCGGAAATCCTCCATTTCCGGCAGGCGCACCGGCAGCTCGGACTCATCCACCGCCACCGTGCGGCCATCGGGACCGTAGAGGATCGGGAACGGCTCGCCCCAGTAACGCTGTCGGCTGAACAGCCAGTCACGCAGCTTGTACTGAACCGTCCCTTCACCAAGCTGGTTCTCTTCCAGCCAGCGGACGATTTTCTTCTTGGCCGCAGCCGTCGGCAGCCCGTTCAGATCGCATTGGCCGGGGAAACGCGGTTCGTTGTCCGGCGGCGAGTTGACGCTGATGCCGTCGTCGACGAAACCGCGCCAATCCTGACCGGCCGGCGGCTCGACCACCTTGACGACCGGCAAGCCGTACTTCTCGGCGAATTCCAGGTCGCGCGTGTCGTGCCCCGGTACGGCCATGATCGACCCGGTGCCATAACTGATCAGCACATAATCAGCCACCCAGATCGGCAACTTGTGACGGTTCACCGGGTTGATGGCGTAGGCACCGGTGAAAACCCCGGTCTTCTCTTTGGTTTCGGCGGTACGGTCGAGGTCGGACTTCTGCTGGGCCTGCCGGCAGTAAGCGCTGACCTCTTCGCGCTGCTCAGGGGTGGTGATGATCGGCACCAGGCGGTGTTCCGGCGCCAGGACCATGTAGGTGGCGCCGAAGAGCGTGTCCGGTCGCGTGGTGAAAACGCGGATGGTCTCGCCGGCCGCTGGCCCGTCTCCGACTACCTTGAAGTCGACGTAAGCGCCCTCGCTGCGTCCGATCCAGTTGCGCTGCATGAGCTTGATGGGCTCGGGCCAATCCAGCTCCTCCAGATCGTGCAACAAACGTTCGGCGTATTCGGTAATGCGCAGCATCCACTGACGCAGCGGCCGCCGATAAACCGGGTGATTGCCGCGGTCGCTGCGTCCCTCGTTGGTGACTTCTTCGTTCGAGAGCACCGTTCCCAGCGCCGGGCACCAGTTCACCGGCACCTCGGCGATGTACGCCAGCCGGTGCTCGGCCTGATAGTCGGCCACCGCCTGCGGCCCCTGAGCCTGGACTTCGGACGGAACCGGCAGCTCTTCGATGGGGCGCGCGCGGCCGACCACCGCGCGTCCGGCCGCGTCCGTCCAGCGGCATTCGGGGTCGTACCAGGAGTTGTAGATCTTCAGGAAAATCCATTGCGTCCAGCGGTAGTAGTCTTCATCGCAGGTCGCCAGCTCGCGGTCCCAGTCGTATCCCAGCCCGATCATGCGGAGCTGTCGCTTGTACGTGGCGATGTTCTTCTGGGTCGTGATGCGTGGGTGGATACCGGTCTCGATAGCATACTGCTCGGCAGGCAGCCCGAACGCATCCCAGCCCATCGGATGCAGCACGTTGAAGCCGCGCATACGCTTGTAGCGGGCGATGATGTCGGAGGCGATGTAGCCGAGCGGATGGCCGACGTGCAACCCGGCACCGGAGGGGTAGGGAAAGAAGTCCAGCACGTAAAACTTGGGCCGCTCGCTGCCCGGCTGCCCGGGATTGGCCGCCCGGAAGGACTTGTGCTGTTCCCAGTACGCCTGCCACTTCGGCTCGATCTCACGAAAGGCGTAGTGGTGAGTCATCGTCCGCACATCCTCGTCTGGGTCATCGAAGCGGGCCACCCGCCGGCGCCCGCTCAGCGCGGCATGTTCTCCTGTCGAGCGGCGTCCGGCTCAAAACGCGTGCGATCTCGCACCCGGCCGGGGGCCAGCCAGTCCATGTAGAAGCGCTGCAATTCGCTCCAGTTCCCGCGTTGCTGATACAAGACCAGCTCCGTTTCGAAGGCGCCCTCGTACAACGGCTTGATCTCTGTCAGTTCGACGACCACCCACTTGTGCTGACTGGCCACGGGTGCGGCCGCCACCCGGTGAGCCGGTTCCGTGACCGGCGCCGCACTGCCGGCTAGCCCGAAAATCGTCTGAGTCAGGCGCGGGACGCTACCCAGCCGCGCGATGAATGACGAAGAGCGCGTCAATCCCGGAACATCCGCCGGCTCCAGGTCGGCGGCGTAGCGCGGGGTGCCCGCGGGCGGCACGCCCTCGCTCGGCTGCGAGGCGGCCTGCTCAGCCGCCGTCAGCAGGGCGCGCAGTTCCGCAGCCTGCTCGATAGCCGCAGTAAGCCCGACCTCCTGAGCGGTCGCGGCCAGTGCTCGGGCGTGCTGACCCGCCAGCTCGTGGGCGCGCATCAGTTTCCAGTCTTCGATCACGCGGGCCCGGATCGGCTCGAGCGACTCCGGTGGTCCGGCCGGCGCCACCTCCACCACCCGGAACAGGTACGCCTGATAGGGGGTGCGCTGACGAGTCACGGGGTCGATTCGGACGGTCAGTACCACCGGGGCCGGCTCCAGCAGATTCAGCACCGGCCGTCCGTCGTTGGTGTCTTTCTCCAGCAGTCCTTTGACTCGGAAAGCCAGTTGCGGAACTTGCATGAGCTGCTGACCAAACTGAAGCCCCGCACGCCCGAGGCCGGGCACGCGCCCTAAGGCTTCGGCATCCAGCAGGTCAGTTTGGCCGTACTCGACTTCGTACTCCCGCGAAAACCGCTGACGCAGTTGCTCGAAGGTCGGTGGCTCGGCCTCGGGGGGTAGCGCGAAGCCCTCCGCGTCGCGGCCGGCCAAGCCCCAACCGCGGTGCGCTTCCATGTACATGTCATTGACCAGGCTCTGCGCCAGTTCAATAGAGCGCGCCCGGCGGTAGTCTTCCCGCGCTCGGTCCCGGGCCTCCTCGAAGGTCATCGGCACCTGTGGGACCTGGCCGCCCGCCGGTTGCGATGCCGTCGGATCGGGCTTGGTGTAGCGCTGGGCGTTGTCCTGGAAATAGCGCTTGACCTGTACACTCTGAACAATGAGGCGTTCCCGCACCTTATCCGGATCCACCGTCAAGTACTCGACGCGCACACGGTCAGGCAACCGATAGCCGAATACCAGTTTTTCCTCGGTGTGGGCGGCATCGCGATCTTTGCACTCATCGAAAAAGGCTCGCAGCTCTTCCTCGCTCGGATCGGGGATTTGACTGAGGAAGGCCCGGTCATCCAATATCGAAAGCTTCACGACCGCCTGTTCCTGACGGTCGCGGTACTCCCGTTGCATGCGTGGCAGACTGCCGACGATAGCGCTGGCCTGAAGCTCCCAGAGGCGCCGGGCGGCCATCCAACGGCCGATCAAGTCGTAAATCTCGTCGTAGCTGCGGTGGGTCTGCTGTTGGACGGCCCGCAATCGCTCGGGCGGAAACTGGCTTTGGGCCAGATGGGTTTTGACTTCCTCCCGGCTGACCCGCAGGCCCATCTGCCGGGCCTCTTCCATCATCAGAAAGTAGTCCAGCACGGCTTCTTCAGGCACACGCTGCACCAGCCCCAGATTGCTTAGCAGGTGCAGATCGGCGCTGGCCCGCTGCTGATCCTGAAGGGTAATCTTGCGACCGAACACGTGTCCCAGCACCACGCGACTGGTCGGGTCGCGTCCGCCCAAGGTCTGAATGGTGTCCGGAATCAGGAAGGCCACCAGCAACAAGGACATGAAGACCAGGATCAGGGTCCGGCTGTTCTTACGAAGGAATTTGCTCAGCTTCATGACGTACTATCCCACAACTTGTTATTCTCCCGCACGTTCCGGTCGAACCCTGTCCGTGAACTCCATCCCGCCGGAAGCCGGGCACCGACCCGCGCCAATCGCTGCGGGCCGCGCAAAGCCGCAGAATCATACATGATATGGTCGCAAGCCGCGAACACAAGACACCCTTGGCGAACCAGCAACAACCGACTACGGTCAGATGAACAGAGTGGAGCATACGGTGGCCGGTCAGGGTGCGATAACTCGTCGGCGTCTGGAGGTGCGCGGACAAGTACAGGGGGTCGGCTTCCGCCCCTGTGTCTACCGACTAGCAGTGCGTCATCACTTGGGCGGATGGGTCCTGAACGATACCAGGGGTGCCACGATCGAGATCGAAGGTGAAATGGAAGCCCTGGCGGCTTTCGAGCGCGACCTGCGGCAGGAGCTGCCGCCGCTGGCACGTATCACCGAGCTGCGCTGCTGCGAAATGCCGCCGCAAGGCGAAACGACGTTTGAAATTCGGGAGTCGCGCACCGAAGCCGGGTCCCGGCCCGAGGTCACTCCTGACGCTGCCACATGTCCCGATTGCTTGCGCGAGCTGTTCGACGCGACCGACCGGCGCTATCGCTATCCGTTCATCAACTGCACCAATTGCGGGCCGCGCTACTCGATTATTCGCAATGTGCCGTACGACCGGCCGCAGACGACCATGGCGGTGTTCCAGATGTGCCCGGACTGCCAGCGCGAATACGACAACCCGAGCGACAGACGCTTCCACGCGCAGCCCAACGCGTGCCGGGTTTGTGGCCCTGCCCTGCGGCTGATAGTGACGAACAGTGCGAACGAGCCTGCTCGGGAGGAGGCTGGGGCGATCGAGGGCGAAGAGGCGCTGCGGACTGCCGCCTGGTTGTTGTGGAATGGTGCGGTAGTTGCTATCAAGGGGATCGGCGGCTATCACCTGGCCTGTCGGGCGGACTGTGAAGACGTGGTGCGCCGGCTGCGCGAGCGCAAGTTGCGAGACGGCAAACCATTAGCCATGATGGTACCCGATTTGCCGACCGCTCGACGACTGTGCCACCTGACGCCGGTGGACGAGCAGGCCCTGACGTCGGCGGCGGCTCCCATCGTCCTGGCCCCCAAAGCCGACCGAAAGTCAATCGCCCCGTCAGTGGCGCCGGGTTGCGCCGATTACGGCATCATGTTGCCGTACGCACCGGTTCACCACCTATTGTTCTCGGTGAGGTTGCCGCAAGCGTGCCGACAGGGAGATCAAAGCGGCGAAGTTGGCGCGCATCTGGGACCGCTGGTGATGACCTCGGCCAACCTGGCCGGTCAACCGCTGACCTACCGCGACGAGGAAGCCCGGCGCGACCTAGCTGACGTGGCCGACGCCTTTCTGGTGCACAATCGCGAGATCTATCGCCCGATCGACGACTCGGTAGTGCAGATTTTCCGGGGCATGGCCGTCCCGATCCGCCGGGCCCGCGGTTTTGCGCCGCGGCCGCTGCGGATACACGTGCCGAGTTCGACCACGCCCATCCTGGCGCTGGGCGGTGAATTGAAGGCTACCGTATGTCTGCTCCGTGGGCTGGAGGCAGTCGTCAGCGAGCACCTCGGAGATCTGACGCGTCCGGAGGCCTTTCGCCACTACGTCCGGGCCGTCGAGCGGTTGCGGCAGTTGTACGATTTCCGGCCGGCAGTGTTGGCTTGCGACCTGCACCCGCGCTACCTATCAAGCGAATACGCCGCTCGGCAAGGGCTGCCGACCGTTGCCGTGCAACATCATCATGCCCACATCGCCAGCGTGATGGCCGAGTGGGGCGAGGTCGGGCCGGTAATCGGCGTGGCGTGTGACGGGGCCGGGCTGGGGGCAGATCAGGCGATTTGGGGTTGCGAACTGCTGTATTGCGAACGGGGGGAGTATCGGCGGCTGGGTCACCTGGAGTATTACCCGCTGGTCGGCGGGGACGCCGCTGCGGTGGAGACTTGGCGACCGGCCGCCGCCTGCCTGCGACTGGCCTATGGAGCGGACTGGCTGGAGCGTTTTCGGGCGCTCGCGGCAAAGCGGCCGGCAGCGGACGGTGACCGCGCACCCGAACGGGCGTGGCCTGCGGAGCCCGACTTGTCGGCGGTGGCGCGCCAAATGGAACTGGGCTTGAATTGCCCGCCCACATCGAGTCTGGGGCGCGTGTTCGATGCGGTAGCATTCTTGCTTGGACTGTGCCATCGCAATCGCCACGAGGCCGAAGCCGCCATGGCGCTGGAAGCCCTGGCCGGCCAGGCGGCGGCCGAGCCGTATCCTTTTGCGGTCACTGCGGACGCTACGGGGCAGATCCGGTGGGAGCTGCGCGACACCATCCGGACGATAGTGGAGGACTGTCTGTGTGACGCCGCGCCGGCATGGGTTGCGGCCCGCTTTCATGAGACGGTCGCTGGCGCGCTGGCGAGCGGCGCGCGACGGGCCGCGAAGCAGATGGGGGTGCGAAAGGTGGCCCTGTCGGGCGGATGCTTCGCCAATCGACGGTTGCTGGCGCGACTGGTTGAGATGCTGGAGGCCGACAGCTTCACAGTTTTGTATCAGCGCCAGGTGCCGTGCGGCGACGGAGGCTTGTCGCTGGGGCAGGCTTGGGTGGCGGCCTGGGGGATGACCACCGGTGAGGGCGGGCAGTTTGATCGATGCGCGCGGGGTGGGTAAGGTGGTGATTAGAGCGTTCGGCTGCGGTCAGGCAGTGACCGTCCTGCCGGCACGCTTCGTTGCCGTCGCGGGGAAAAGGTGAGCGGATCTGTGGAGTCCGGGAGGATCGCTGGTGGGCCGGGGACGACGGCCGGCAAGCCCTATGCGCTGGTAGTTCTGCTGCAACTGCACTGGTTCATCCGGCTGCGCTGGGTGTTCGCGGGGGCGGCGCTGGCCGTGTTGGCTGTCGAACGTTTTGTGCAGCCGGCGGCCCAACGCCCCTGGCAATTGCTGGCGGTAGTTCTGGTGGTAGGGGCCAGCAACCTGCTATGGACGCTGATCTCGCGCCTATTGCACCGGCAACTGCACGCGGCTGGCAGCGACCAACGCGTCACGATACGCAGCGGGCAACTATTCGCGGGAGCGCAGATCGCTTCCGACCTGACGCTGCTGACCTGGATTCTGGCATTGACCGGCGGGGTCGAGAACCCCATGTCGCTGTTCTACCTGTTCCATGTGGCCATCAGCGGCTTGCTGCTGCGCACCTGGCAGGCTTTTCTGCTGAGCGCTTGGGCGGTGCTGCTTTACGCGCTGATGGGGGTGGCGCAGTTGCGCGGCTGGATCACGCACTACGCGTTTCTTCCCGAACTCGGCTCGATCGGGCTGTACGGACAGCCCGAGTATGTGACCATCGTAGTGACGGTGGTGGCGGGAGCGGTATTCGGGACGCTGTATTTCACCGACCGGATCGGAAAGATCCTCGACCGGCGCGAAGAAATGTTGATCCACATGAACGCCGCGTTGGAGCAATCGCGGCAAGCCATCGCAGATTTGCAGGCCCGCCGTTCGCGCTTCATGCAGACTGCCGCGCACCAGCTCAAAAGCCCGTTGGCAATGGTGCAGACCCTGTCGAACCTGATCCGCGACGGGATTGTCAGCGACGAGAAAGGCATTCAGGCCACCTGCGACAAGATCGTCCGGCGGTGTCGCGAAGGAATTGCGCAGGTGACTGAGCTGCTGGTGCTGGCCCGCGTACAGGATGGCGACCCGCAACGCCACCGCCAAGCGGTGACCGACGTCAGCGACGTAGTGGACAACGTATGGCAACGGTACCGGTCGGCAGCCGAGTCCAAGCAATTGGCTTTCGAACGGCAGGTAACGAGTGCGGGCCCGCTGCTGGCCCATGTGGACGCCGCCGACTTGGCCGATTGCGTTGGTAACCTGATCGACAATGCGATTAAGTACACCCCGGCCGGCGGGACCGTGACTGTCCGCGTGGTGAGTGGGGCGGAGCCGGCCGCCAAGCGCGATTTGCCGCCTCCGCCACGCAGCGCCCCGGGGCGCGCGCATGACGACTATGTATGCGTCATTGTCCAAGATACCGGCATCGGACTAGGGGACTCAGTAGCCTTGCTGGAGGACGGTACGCCGGCGGCCGGCTCGATCTTCGATGCGTTCCGGCGGGGCGACACGGCATTGTCGGCGGGAATACCAGGGACGGGCCTGGGATTGACGATCGTTCGGGAGGTCGTGCGGCAGGCCGGCGGATATGTGCACGTGCGCTCAAAGGTCGGCGAAGGCTCGACGTTCGCGCTGTGTTTCCCAGTGGCCCGCGCGGCCGCGGCAGTAGCCGAAAATACGGTGGCAGCCGCGCCCGTGCTGCGGCAATCCTAGCCCAACGGCAAGAATGGGACACGCAGCGGGGGCGGACGAAAGACCGGGCGACATCATCGCGCTGGGAAAAAACTGCCCTGGACGGCGCTCTACGCCGGAGGTAAGCTGAAAGTGCAGTGGCGCGGTGAAGGCGTGTGAAGCGCTGCCGGTAACGCGGTCGCGCCAATAGCGCTCGGCGACGGCGCCGGCGCGATCGAGCCGTAGACGTCATTTCCATCGGTTAGCGAGTCGAGTAGCTGGGACAGATGCGGCAGGCCTACCTGATGCGGAGTATGCCCATGACCATTCCAGTCATTCATCATGCACCCCGGAACCCGCATGCCGCCGCCGAGAATCGCCGGTTGTGCGATTCTCACGGCCTGGTCTGTCTTAACTTGATTGGGCCGCTGGGCTCCGGCAAGACAGCGCTCCTGGAAGCCGTTTTGCCGCGTTTAGAAGGCGAATTGCGGGTGGGAGTCATCATGGGTGGGCTGGCCAGTGCGCGCGACGCGCAACGGCTGGCAGACTTGGGGGTGCCGGTGGTGCAGGTGTTGACCGACGGTCGCTGTCACCTGGGAGCTGAGCAAGTCCGTCACGCAATCAATGAGTTGCCGGTCAACAAGTTGGACCTGTTGGTTATCGAGAACGTGGGTGGGCTGATTTGTCAGGCGGCGGTGGACTTGGGCGAGCACTTGCGGGCCAGCGTGATGAGCGTGTCGCTGGGGCATGAGCTGATCGGCAAGTACCCGCTGGCATTCCGGCAGGCGGCGCTGCTGTTGCTGACCAAATGCGATCTGTTGCCCCACACTGAATTCAGCCTGCAAGCCGCGACGGAATTGCTACAACGCGTCAGCCCCGGTTCCGAGATCATCTGCACGGCGGCACGCCGTCGGATCGGAATCGATCGGGTGGCAGGCTGGCTGTTGGGTTATGTGCGGGCACAACGCTTTTCGGGATGGCACCGGGAGGGGGTTGCTAGGGCGGTTTACCTGCCGGTCTAGCGCCTGGAGCAGTTGAAGTAGTCTGACAGACAAAAGGGTGGGGCGACAGGTTAACCGTACCGGCATAGTCCGACTTTAGTACGCCAGCTTCTGTCGGCAGAATGGCCAAGGCTGAGGAGCCGGGTGGCTGCGCGTTTTCGCGCAGGATGATTACGACCGAACGCAGCGTCTGAGGCGTAGAGCGTTGGTCAGCGGCTTTTGGTGTCGGCACGCGGCTTGCAATGCCGATGGATTATGGATAGAGAGGGGGTTTTGCCGTGCCCTGGGCTGCCGGGCAGTGCGCCGGTTGCCTGCACCAGCGGGCCGAGCGTGTCGGATCGAGAAGGGCGGCCGCCAGTCGCGCGGTGGTCGTTCCGGGCGACAGCCGGGCATCACGATTATGAGGGCACGCGGTTTCTGGGAGAGACAGGCTCATGACTGCACGTCGCATGGTGACGATCGATGGGAATCAGGCCGCGGCGCACGTAGCCCACAAGGTCAGCGAAGTTATTGCCATATATCCGATCACGCCCTCCTCCCCGATGGGCGAGTGGGCAGATGAGTGGTCGGCGCTCGGTCAGCCGAACATTTGGGGTACGGTTCCGCACGTGGTGGAAATGCAGAGCGAGGGGGGAGCGAGTGCGGCGGTGCACGGGGCAGCCATGACGGGCGCGCTCACGACTACGTTTACCGCGTCCCAAGGGCTGCTGCTGATGATTCCGACCATGTTCAAGATGGCCGGCGAGCTGTTGCCGACGGTGTTCCATGTTTCGGCGCGTACCCTGGCGACGCACGCTTTGAGCATCTTCGGCGACCACAGCGACGTCATGGCTTGCCGTTCGACCGGTTTCGGGATGCTGGCCGCCGGCTCGGTGCAGGAAATCATGGACATGGCATTGATCGCGCATGCGGCGACGCTGGAAAGCCGCGTGCCGTTCATCCATTTTTTTGACGGGTTCCGCAGTTCGCACGAAGTGAGCAAGATCGAGGAACTAACGCCCGACGACATGCGGGCAATGCTGGACGAACAGGCGTTGGCGGCGCATCGCGCCCGAGCCTTGACGCCAGACCGCCCGGTAATCCGCGGTACGGCCCAGAATCCGGATGTCTTTTTCCAGGCGCGCGAAGCGGTGAATCCGTTCTATCGTGATTGCCCAGTGGTGGTGCAGCGGGTGATGGACCGGTTCGCCAAGCTGGTGGGTCGGCAGTACCACCTGTTCGATTATGTCGGCGCGCCGGATGCCGAGCGCGTCATCATCATTATGGGTTCGGGTGCCGAGACCACGCATGAGACTGTGGAGTACCTGAACGCGCGCGGCGCCAAGGTCGGAGTGGTGAAGGTACGGCTGTACCGGCCGTTCGATGCGACGGCGTTTTTCCGGGTTTTGCCCCCGACCGTCAAGGCCATCGCCGTTCTGGATCGCACGAAGGAGCCGGGGGCGGCGGGGGAGCCCTTGTACAAGGATGTACTGGCGGCCTTCGGGGAGCGGGCGGCAGGTGACGGGGAACGCATTCCGCGGATCATCGGCGGTCGCTATGGGTTGAGCAGCAAGGACTTCACGCCGGCGATGGTCAAGGCGGTGTTCGACAACCTGGCTGCCGAGCGACCGAAGAACCACTTCACGGTCGGCATCGTGGAAGATGTGACGCACAGCAGTCTGGATGTGGATCCGACTTTCATGACCGAGGATCCGCAGGCAGTGCGCGCGTTGTTCTACGGATTGGGGTCGGATGGGACGGTTGGGGCCAACAAGAACTCGATCAAGATCATCGGCGAGGACACGCCGAACTTCGCCCAGGGCTATTTCGTGTACGATTCCAAGAAGGCCGGTTCGATGACGGTCTCGCACCTGCGGTTCGGGCCGAAACCGATTCGCTCGAGCTATCTGATCAGCGCGGCGAATTTCGTGGCCTGTCACAACTGGGCGTTCCTGGAAAAGTACGACATGCTCAGCAGCATCCTGGAGGGCGGAACGTTTCTGATCAACAGTCCGTTCCCCAAGGAAGAGACCTGGGACCGCCTGCCGCGCGAAGTTCAGCAGCAGATTATCGACAAGCGGCTGAAGCTGTACGCCATCGATGGCTATCGCGTGGCCAAAGAGACGGGCATGGGGGGGCGCGTCAACACGATCATGCAGACGTGTTTCTTTGCCATCTCTGGCATCCTGCCGAAGGACGAGGCCATCGCGGCGATCAAGCAGGCGATTAAGAAGGAGTACGGCAAGAAAGGCGAGGAGATCGTTCGCAAGAACTGGGAAGCTGTGGATCGGACACTGGAAAATCTGTACGAGATTCCCGTGCCGCGGCAGGCCACCAGTCAGGTGCGCATGCGGCCGCCGGTACCGGAGGAAGCTCCGCCCTTCGTCAAGGAGGTGCTCGGTCCGATGATTGCCTTCCGCGGGGATGCGCTGCCGACCAGCAAGCTGCCCTGCGATGGCGTGTTCCCGATCAACACGGCGCGCTGGGAGAAGCGCAACATCGCGCTGGAGATTCCGGTTTGGGATCCGCAGACCTGCACGCAATGCGGCAAGTGCGCGCTGGTTTGCCCGCACGCCGCCATCCGTCTGAAAGCCTACGATCCGAAGTATCTGGCTCAGGCTCCGCCGACGTTCAAACACGCCAAGTACATCGGCAAGGAGCTGCCAGATTACGTCGTCACGGTGCAGGTGGCGCCGGAGGATTGCACGGGTTGCGGCGTGTGTGTCGAAGCCTGTCCGGCGCGGAATAAGCAGCAGACCGGGTTGAAAGCTATCAACATGGCCTTTCAGCCGCCGCTGCGCGAGCCGGAACGCGCCAACTACGAGTTCTTCCTGAAGTTGCCGGAGGTGGACCGCAGCAAGCTGCGCATTAACACGGTGAAAGGTTCGCAGTTCCTCCAGCCGTTGTTCGAGTATTCCGGGGCCTGCGCGGGTTGCGGCGAGACGCCGTACTACAAGCTGCTCACCCAGCTCTTCGGCGATCGAGCCGTGATTTCTAATGCTACGGGGTGCTCGTCGATCTACGGGGGGAATCTGCCGACGGCGCCTTGGGTGATCAACGCGGAGGGGCGCGGGCCGGCTTGGTGCAACTCGCTGTTTGAGGACAACGCCGAGTTCGGTTTCGGGTACCGCCTGACGATCGACAAGCAAGCGGAGTTCGCCCGCGAGCTGGTGGGCAAGCTGCGCGAGCACATCGGGGCCGATCTGGCCGACGGGCTGATCAACGCCGTGCAGAAGACGGAGGACGACATTCGGGCGCAACGGTGTCGGGTGGCCGCCCTGAAAGACAAGCTGCATATGCTTATCCAGGGTGGCGCGCCCGCCGTGGTGGGCGATGCCAAGCGCTTGTTGGAAGTGGCCGACATGCTGGTCAAGAAGAGTGTGTGGATCGTCGGCGGCGACGGGTGGGCCTACGATATCGGCTACGGCGGTCTGGACCACGTGCTGGCCATGGGGCGGAATGTCAACGTACTGGTGCTGGACACGGAGGTGTACTCGAACACCGGCGGACAGTGTTCGAAGGCGACGCCGCGCGGCGCGGTCGCCAAGTTCGCCGCTGCCGGCAAGCCGATGGCGGCCAAGGACCTGGCGCTGATGGCCATCACGTACGGACACATTTACGTGGCAACGGTGGCCATGGGCGCCAACGATGCGCAGACTGTCAAGGCCTTCCTGGAAGCCGAGGCCTACGATGGGCCGTCGCTGATCATCGCCTACGCGCATTGCATCGCCCACGGCATCAACATGCGGCAAGGGCTGGAAACGCAGAAGCGGGCGGTGGAAAGCGGACACTTCCCGCTGTTGCGTTACAACCCTGACCTGGCCAAGGAAGGCAAGAATCCGCTGCAACTGGATTCGAAGCGGCCGACGATCAAGTACGAGGACTTCGCCTACCAGCAGACGCGCTTCAAGATGCTGACCAAGAGCATGCCGGAGCGGGCCCGCAAGTTGCTGGAGCTGGCCCAACAAGATGCCCTGCGTCGGTGGACCCTCTACGAGCAGCTAGCAGCGGTGCAGGTGCCAGGAGGAAACGGAAAAGGAATAGCGGGCACAGAATAGGAGAATGCCGACGCTGCCGGCATCGTTCGACCGGGGCGCTGCCGCGTGCTCTGTGCTCGTTATTCCGTGTTCTTTGCTGAGGATTCTCGCGATGGACCTTTCGACCACTTATATGGGGCTGAAGCTGCGTAATCCCCTGGTACCTTCGGCGTCGCCGCTGACTGCCGATCTGGATTCCATCCGTCGCCTGGAGGACGCCGGGGCGGCGGCCGTCGTACTGCACTCGTTGTTCGAGGAGCAGATTCGTCACGAACAGGAGGAACTGCACCATCTGACTGCGCAGGGCAGCGAGAGCTTTGCCGAGTCGCTCAGCTACTTTCCCCGTATGGATGAGTATCGGCTCGGACCCGAGGAGTACTTGGAGCACATCAGCCGAGCGAAGGAAGCCGTCGGGATACCGGTGATTGCCAGCCTGAATGGCGTGACGGTCGGCGGCTGGACGGAATTCGCCCACAAGCTGGAGCAGGCCGGCGCAGATGCCCTGGAGCTGAATGTTTACTACGTTGCCGCCGATCCGCAACTTGACGCCACGCGGGTTGAGAACCTGTACGTGGAGGTGCTGCGGGCGGTGAAAGGCCGCGTCCGCATTCCGGTGGCCATGAAGCTGAGTCCGTACTTCAGCGCGACGGCGGGAATGGCCCGTCGCCTCGATCAAGCCGGCGTCGACGGCCTGGTACTCTTCAATCGCTTCTATCAGCCGGACATCGACTTGGACAAACTGGAGGTGGTGCCGGATCTGGCGTTGAGCACGGCGTTCGAACTGCGTTTGCCCCTGCGCTGGATTGCCATTCTGCATGGGCGTGTGAAGGCCAGTCTGGCGGCCACTTCGGGGATTGCCACCGGCAGAGATGTATTGAAAGTGCTCATGGCAGGGGCCGACGTAGCCCAGATGTGTTCGGTATTGCTGCGTGAGGGGCCGACGGTGTTGGGACGCATCCTGCGCGATGTGCAAAGCTGGATGCGCGAGAAGGAGTACGAGTCGGTGGCGCAGCTCAAAGGCAGCATGAGCCAGAAGGCAGTGGCCGACCCAAGCGCGTTCGAGCGGGCCAACTACATGAAAGCCCTCAACAGCTACGCCTAACTCGCTGGCCGCTGATCGGCAGAATTGCTCTGGGCAGCAAGAGCCGGCCTGGCGGCGGCCGCCGATAAGGTGCTACTTCAGCGCCTCCGGGTTCAGCGACTGGAGATCGGGGGTGACGAAGAGGCCGTCCTTGCGGATGAGCACGTCGTCGAAGTAGATGGCGCCGCCGCCGTATGGCGGCGTCTGAATAAGCACCATGTCCCAGTGGATTTCGCTGCGGTTGCCGTTGGGGGCTTCGTCGTAGGAATTACCAGGGGTCAGATGAATGCTGCCGGAGATTTTCTCGTCGAAGAGGATATCCTTCATGGCCTTGGTGATGTAGGGGTTGAGGCCGAAGGCGAATTCACCGACGTAGCGTGCGCCCTCGTCGGCGTCGAGGACCTCGTTGAGTTTTTCAGTGTTGGAGCTGGTGGCCTCGACGATCTTGCCGTGCTTGAACACCAGGCGGATGTTCTCGTGGGTGATGCCGCGATACATGGTCGGGGCGTTGAAGTGAATCACGCCATCGAGGCTTTCGCGAACCGGGGCCGTGAAGACCTCGCCGTCCGGGATATTGAGGTGACCATCGCAGGGGATGGCGGGGATGCCTTTGATGGAGAAGGTCAGGTCGGTGTCGCGAGGGCCCTTGATGCGCACGCGGTCGGTGGCTTCCATGCGCTGTTTGAGAGTCTGCATGGCGCGGCTCATGCGTGCATAGTCCATGGTGCAGACATCGAAATAGAAGTTTTCGAAGGCTTCGGTGGACATTTCGGCGAGCTGGGCCATGCTGGGGTTCGGCCAGCGCAGGACCACCCAGCGTGTCTTGGGCACGCGCACCTCCAGGTGCACCCTTTTCCAGACGGTGCTTTCGTAGATTTTCTGCTTGTCCGCCGGCACATCGCTCAGCTCGGAGACGTTCAGGTTACCGCGCGCCCCGATGTAGCACTGGACGTTCTCCATCTGGAGGCGCTCGACGGCGGCCATCAGCTCCCATTGATCCGGCTCCGCCACCTGCATCAACGCCCGGTTGATGCGGTTGCTCTTGAGCAGCACCAGCGGATGGGCACCCGACTTGCGGGCCAGGCGTACGCACTCGATCGTGAATTCGTGCGGCACGTCGATGGCTTCGATGAGGATCTTCTCGCCCGGCTTGACGGCACAAGAGTAGTTCACCAGTACGTCGGCCAGTTTCGTTATGCGCGGGTCCGTCATCACCACTCCTTGTCGTAATTGATACTCAGCGTGCTCTGGACGCCTGACTCCGCCGGCTTCATTATGCCAAGAGCGTTGCCAGGCGACAAACGCGACCGCCCCAAGGAACCGCTATGCTGCAACCCGAACGTATCCGGCTGGCCAGCTTGCCCACCCCGCTGTTGAAACTCGAACGACTGGCCCGGGAACTCGGCGGTGCCGAACTTTGGATCAAGCGCGACGACCTGACCGGACTGGAGGTGTCGGGCAACAAGGTGCGCAAGTTGGAATACGTGGTGGCCGACGCACTGGCCGGCGACTGCGATGCGCTGGTCACGGAGGGCGCACCGCAGTCCAACCACTGTCGGGCGACGGCCGCGGTCTGCGCGCGGCTGGGGTTGCAAGCAGTACTGCTCTTCCGGCCAGCGGCGCCGCGCGCTGTGCAGGGGAACCATCTCCTGGATGTCCTGTTCGGCGCTGAGGTGCGCTCGTTTTCGCAAGCCGAGTTTGCAGCACAGAAGGAACAGCTTGTGGCCGCGGTGTTGGCTGAGCTGCGCGCTGCCGGTCGGCGACCGCGCTGGACCCCCACCGGAGCCTCGGAACCACTGGGCTGTTGGGGATACATCGCGGCAATGGCCGAACTCGGCGAGCAGTTGGCTGCCGCTGGCATCACGGCCTGCGATGTGGTCATGGCGATATCCTCGGGGGCGACCTACGCCGGGGCGGTGCTGGGGCGCCAAGTGCACCACCTGGAGCAGTGCACTCTGTGGGCGGTCCCGGTTAGCGACGACGCAGCACACCACCGAGCCGCCGTGGTTGACCTGTGTCGGGCGGCCATCGAGCAGTTCGATCTGCCGATCGAGCTGGACGCGACCGAATTGCGTCTGCTCGACGGCTACGTGGGTGCCGGCTACGCCGTACCGTACAAGGCGGCGTTGGAGGCGCTGCGACTATTGGCCCGGACGGAGGCGATCATGCTGGATCCGGTGTACACCGCCAAGGCGTTCTGCGCTGTGCTGGACGGGATTCGGGAAGGGCGCTTCGGACGGACTCGTCCGGTCGTATTCCTCCATACCGGAGGGATTTTCTCTGATTTTGCCTGGCCGGAGCTGCTGCTGGGCGCGTGATGAGGGCGGGGTTGGCTTGACAGTGCTGCCGAACTGGCCGAAGCTACCGAACTTCAGGGGGTGGGCGTAGCAAGACGGCGACGGATCGCCCCCGCCAAAGACCCCGCTTGAAGGAGCAACACGATGGCAATTCGCGTGGCAATCAACGGCTTCGGTCGCATTGGACGACTGGTGGTGCGCGCTGGCATTGGCGACAAGGATATTCAGTTCGTCGGCGTCAACGATCTGGTTCCGCCCGACAACCTGGCTTACCTGTTCAAGTACGACACTGTGCACGGGCGCTTCGCAGGCCAGGTGAGCTGCACCGAATCCAGCCTGAAGATCAACGGGCAGGAGCTACGGTGCTTTTCGGAGAAGGACCCCGGGGCACTGCCGTGGAAGGACCTGAAAGTCGACTATGTGGTAGAGTCCACGGGTTTGTTCACCAGTCGGGAAGGCAGCGCCAAGCATCTGGCGGCCGGCGCGAAGCGGGTGCTTATTTCGGCGCCGGCGAAGGACAAAGACATACCCACCTTTGTCATGGGGGTGAACGACGAGAAGTACAACCCCAAGACTGACACTATCGTGTCGAACGCGAGTTGCACAACCAACTGCCTGGCCCCGCTGGCGAAGGTAGTACACGACAATTTCGGCATCGAAGAAGGACTGATGACAACAGTGCACAGTCTGACTGCCACGCAGCCCTCGGTGGATGGGCCGTCCAAGAAGGACTTCCGCGGCGGGCGCGCGGCCAGTTGCAACATCATTCCGGCCAGCACCGGGGCTGCGAAAGCGGTTACGCTCTGCATTCCGGAGTTGAAGGGCAAGCTGACCGGCATGGCATTCCGCATTCCGACGATCAACGTTTCGGCGGTGGACCTGACGGTTCGGACGACCAAGGAGACGTCGTTGGAGAAGATCGGAGCGGCGGTGAAGGCGGCCGCCGAGGGCAAGATGAAAGGTATTATCGGGTACACTGATGAAGACGTCGTAAGCTCTGACTTCATAGGTTGCCCGCTTTCAAGCATTTATGATGCGAAAGCCTGCATCGAGCTCAACCCGCGCTTCTTCAAGCTGGTGGCGTGGTATGACAACGAATACGGCTATTCGTGCCGCGTGGTGGATTTGCTCAAACTGATGGGACGCAAGGACGGTTTGATTTAGTTCCGCGTTGGTCTACGATAGTCCAGTTGTCGCCATGGCCGGCCCCTGCGGGCCGGCTGTCCTTTGCCACAGGGAGTACAGGCGATGCCCAAGAAGACGGTGCGCGATCTCGACGTGCGCGGACGGCGAGTACTAATTCGTGCCGACCTCAACGTGCCACTCGACAAGAACGGGCAGGTGTCGGACGATCGACGTATCCGCATGTTCCTGCCTACCCTGCAGCATGTGTTGGCCAACGGTGGCCGAGCGATCGTCATGAGCCACCTGGGCCGACCGGTGGGTGATCCGGCCCAGGACGCCAAGTATTCGCTCCGTCCGGTGGCTGATCGGATGGGCAAACTGCTGAGCAAGCCTGTCCAGTTCGTGCCGGCTTGCATCGGCCCGTCGGCGGCTGAAGCGGTCGCCAAACTACGCGATGGCGACGTGCTGCTGTTGGAGAACGTGCGGTTCCACGCCGCCGAAACGATCATCGACCAGGCCAAGAAGAATCCGGACAAGAAGTTGACGCCACAGCAGGATGCGCTGCGTCAGGAGTTCGCTCAGGGGCTGGCGGCGCACGGCGAGATGTACGTCAATGATGCCTTCGGGACCTGCCACCGCAAGCACGTGAGCATGTACGACGTGCCGGCCCTGCTGCCCGCGGGCTGGCGTGTTATGGGCTTTCTGGTAGAAAAAGAGCTGCGCTACCTCGGAGAGGCATTGCAGTCGCCCAAACGTCCATTCGTGGCGATCCTGGGCGGTGCCAAAGTCAGCGACAAGATCGGCGTCATCAAGAACTTGCTGCCACGGGTGGATCGGATCTTGATCGGCGGGGCGATGACGTTCACGTTCTGGGCGGCCAAGGGTCGTGGTGTCGGCAAGAGCCTGTGCGAACATGACAAGCTGGACCTGGCGCGCGAACTGATTCAACAGGCGGGAGAGAAGCTCTGGCTGCCGGCGGATGCCGTGGCAGCCGCCGAGCTGCGCGAGGGGGTCGCAACACGAGTGGTGGCCGGCGAGATCCCGTCCGATCTGATGGGGTTGGACGTCGGACCGAAGACGTTGGAAGCCTTCGAGCGTCTTATCCGGGACGCCGGTACTATCGTCTGGAACGGTCCGCTGGGAGCATTCGAGAGCAAGCCGTTCGAGGCTGGCACGTTTGCAGTCGCCAAGATGATCGCGGCGGCGACGGCCCGCGGCGCCGTGTCGGTCATTGGTGGAGGTGATAGCGCGGCGGCGGTGGAGCAGGCCGGATTAGCG
>Ga0209101_1000859_pt1 | contig 24358 bp, 15 predicted proteins | sample ConPoolayeCmetaG_FD_185481 | JGI IMG/M metagenome (GOLD analysis project Ga0209101, IMG submission 185481) | Hot spring microbial mat communities from California, USA to study Microbial Dark Matter (Phase II) - Cone Pool mat layer C metaG... ...
TGGTCGAAGCCATCCACGCCTGCCTGATGCACTGGATTATCGACGACCTGCACGCGCGGATCAACTGCACCGGCCGCTGGCAGCAATGTTGACCGCCGGTAGGCAGGTACGGACCAATCGTCGTGCGGGTTGACGGCGGACAGTTGCGACTATTCGGACAAACATGGCTACTTGACGATATGGCAATCCACACGTGCAAGGACGCACGTCGATGAGCGAGCATCTGGTAACGTTGCTGGAAGGCGACTTCAGGCCGCGCATCCTGCTTGTCGGCGATGTAATGCTCGACCGTTACATCTGGGGTGATGTGGAACGCATCAGCCCCGAAGCCCCAGTGCCGATACTGCGCGTCCAGAGGCACGATCAGCGTCTTGGGGGGGCAGGCAGTGTGGCTTCGATGCTGGCCGCACTGGGGGCCGAAACTTCTCTGGCGTCCGTCACCGGCAATGATCCCGAGGGACACGCCGTCCGCCAGTTGCTGGCCGAGATCAACGTGGACTGTTCGGCACTGCTGGTCGATCCGAAGCGGATCACTACCGTCAAACAGCGGCTGCTGGGCCGAACCCATCAGAAGCATCCGCACCACATGATGCGGGTCGATCAGGAGCAGACCGAGCCGATCGGCCACCAGACGCGCCAGCAACTGCTGGAAGCGGTCTCCGCCCGAATCACAAACGCCGATTTGATCCTCATTAGCGACTACAACAAGGGCGTCTGCGCCGGCGAGATGATCCCACGGCTGGTCGAGCTAGCCCGGTCGGCCGGGGTGCCCATCGTCGCCGATCCGATCAAAGGGGCCGACTACCGCCGATACGCCGGCTGCACGTGCATTACGCCCAATCGGGTGGAAGCAGGTCTGGCGGCCGGGATGAAGGTCGTCACGCCGCAAGACGGATTGGACGCCGCCGTCAGACTGTTGCAGTTCGGCGTGGAAACGGTGCTAGTTACACTGGACCGCGACGGCATGGCCTGGGCCGACTGCCGCGGAAACCGGAGGCTGTTCCCCTGCCGTCCGCGGGAAGTGGCCGATGTCACCGGCGCCGGCGATATGGTGCTTAGCACTCTGGGCTATTGCCTGGCGATCGGGGCCGATTTTCCGGCTGCCATCGAAATTGCCAACATCGCCGGCGGTTTGGAAGTGGAACGTTTGGGAGTGGTGCCGCTTTCGCGCCAGGAAATCATAGCCGAGCTGACGCGCAGCCGACCGGCAGTTACAGACAAACTCGTCAGCATCGAGAAGTTGGAAGCGGAGCTTCAGCGTTTGCGCCGTGCCGGGCGGCGGATCGTGATGACCAACGGTTGCTTCGATCTGCTGCATCCTGGCCACGTAGCCTCGCTCCAGGCGGCCCGACGACTAGGCGATTGCCTGGTGGTGGGCCTGAACAGCGATCGGAGCGTGCGGGAGATCAAAGGGCCGGGCAGACCGGTCATCGACCAGCAAGGCCGGGCAGAAATGCTGGCCGCACTGGAGTGTGTGGACTACGTGGTGCTTTTCGACGAACCAAGCGTGGCCGGTCTGGTCGCTCGGGTTCGACCCGATGTGCTAGCCAAAGCCAGTCAATACGAGCCTGCACAAGTCGTCGGCCACGAGGTCGTGGAAGCCTACGGGGGCCGCGTGGTCTGCGTGCCCATGAAAGGCGATTACTCGACCAGTGCGATCATCGAGCGCATCGTTAGCATTAGCCAGACGAAGCGACATGCCGCCTGAACCTGCAAGCAACAGCACGATTCAGCGCATCGCAGTGTTTCTGCCCAATTGGGTGGGCGATCTGGTGATGGCCACGCCCACGTTGCGGGCACTGCGGGCGAAGTTCGCACCGCCCGTGCAGATCATCGGTATCTTGCGGCCGCACCTGGCCGAACTATTGGCCGGAACCCAATGGCTGGACGAGATGTGGCTTTTCGACCCGCGCAACACAGGGCGACATTTTGGGCGGTTGGGGCTGATCTGGCAGATGCGCAGACGGCATGTCGATCTGGCGGTACTGTTGACCAACTCGCTGGACACGGCGCTGCTTGCCCGGCTGGGCGGTGCGGCTCAAACCATCGGCTATGCCCGCAATTGCCGCAGCTTTCTGCTTACAAAACGCCTGTATCCGCCGCGTGTTGGCGGCCGCATTCTGCCCGTGCCGATGGTCGATTACTATCTGGCCATCGCCGAGGCGCTGGGCTGTAGCGCCCTTTCGCGGCGATTGGAGTTGCCCATAACCTTCGACCAGCAACAGCAAGCCCGAGTCGTATGGCGGCGTTTGGGACTGCGCAGCGACGGTCGGGTAGTGGCCTTTGTGATCGGGGCTGCCTGGGGGCCAAGCAAGCTGTGGCCAACTGAGTACTTCGCCCAGCTTGCCCGTCGCGTCGTCGATACGCTCGACTGCGACGTACTGGTGGTCTGCGGCCCGCAAGAGCGACAGATGGCACGGCAAGTCGTGGCCGCGGCCCAACGCCTGGAAGTGGCAAGCCTTGCTGACGAGGCGATCAGCCTCGGACTTCTCAAGGCCTGCCTACAGCGGTGCCTGGCGGCAGTCTGTACCGACAGTGGTCCACGCCACATCGCGGCCGCGTTGGGCAAACCAGTGCTGACGTTGTTCGGTCCGACCTCGCCCGTCTGGGTGGATAATCCGACGGTCGAAGCCGTCAACCTGCAACTGCCGTTGGATTGCGCAGGCTGTCGCCGGCGGCGGTGTCCGCTGGGCCATCACCGCTGCATGCGCGACATCTTGCCGGAGACCGTTTATCAGAAGCTGGTGGAAATGCTTCAAAAACTACTGGCGACGCGCCTGGCGGCATGACGGCTGGCGGTCGCCTTCGTTGGATGGTTGGCCTTGCCATCCGTTGGACGGATGGCGTCGGCCTCCGTTTTGCGGCTGGCCCTTGCCAGCGCGTATGCTGTGGGAAAAAGAACAGCTCTGCAACTTGCTACTGCCAGCAGCCGACGACCGATGATCCGCAGCGCACAGTTCAGCACACAGACCGAGTCGCTCAGACCCCAACTGGAACCGGCCGGCGACGGAAAAATGTGGGTCGATCCGCATTTCCGCAAACGGCTTTGCCAGGAAGGCATGGGCGGCTTCGAACAAGTGATGGGCAAAATCGACGGCCAATGCCTGCGCGAACTGCGCATCCGCGAAAACTGGTATCTGCCGCCGGCAGGCACTGGCGGCGACAATTGCGGCCTGTACTTGAAAAAGCATCGTACGCGAAGTCTGGCCACTGTGGTGCGGGCGCTGTTGGGCTTCGGTCCCGGCCAGACCGCCGCCCGTGTGGAAGTCAAGAATGTCGATTGCCTTTCAGCCGACGGCATCGCCGTGATGCGCGTGGTGGCATACGGCGAGAAGATGTGTCGCGGCGGCATGGTGGAATCTTTCCTGTTGACCGAAGAATTGGCAGGATACACCAACCTGCGACGGCTGTTGACCACCTACTTCGCACCAGCGCGACTTGCCGACCCCGCAATCCGCCGCGAGCTGAAGGCGCTGGTACGCGCAGTAGCTGCGCTGGCCCGCCGCTTTCACCAACTCGGTTACAACCACCGCGATTTCTACTGTTGCCATTTTCTGGTCAAACGGACTGGTTACGGGCGGTTCGACATCCGCCTGATAGACCTTCAGCGTGTGCAACGGCGCAAGCTGTTCCGCCGCCGGTGGATCGTAAAAGACCTCGCGCAACTGGCATGGTCCGCGCCGCGAGAGTCGATCGGTTGCAAGCAGCAAGTGGCGTTCATCAAGCACTACCTGGGCGTGCGCAAGCTTACCGCCGACCACAAAAGACTGATCCGCAGCATATTGCTCAAGCAGCGCCTGATGCGCTGGCGATTGGGAGCACAGCCGTGAAAGTCGCCCTGGTCATCGAACATTTCGACGCCCGCCGCGGCGGCGCCGAACAGTGGACCTGCCAGTTTGCAAGACGATTGCTCCACCGCGGCTTTCAGGTACACGTGGTGTGCAAAGATGCCGCGCAGGCCCACACCACGGGTTGGGAAACTGCTGCACTGCCAATCCGGACAAATCAGCCGGCGCATATTCCGCCCCAAGCCAGTAAAAGCCGGCACTTCGGCAGCACTTGCGCACGAATTGGCGATGCGGCCCGTTTGGCCGCCGGAGACAAAACAACTGCAGCAGGCACGGCTCGGCAGTCGGGAATCGTGATTCATCGCTTGGGCCGCTGCGGGCGAATTGCCTTTGCCGCCAGGGCCGAGAAACTACTCCGCAGCCTCGAGCTGGACGTAATCCACGACATGGGCAGCGGCTGGTACGCCGACGTGTTTCAGCCGCACGACGGCTCTCGCCTGGCACAGTGGCAGCAAAAACTGTCACAACTGCCGCCGTGGCAGCAGACAATCAAAAAGCTTTTGATGAGCATATTGCCGCGGTACCGGGCATTTCGCACGCTGATGCACCGGCAATACTCCGCTCCGCATCGGCTGATAGTCGCACTGTCGCGAATGTGCGCCGAGGATATCCAGCAAAACCACGCAGTGCCGCCCGAGAGAATTCGTATCATCTACAACGGCGTAGACGTTGCGCGCTTTGACGAAACCTTCTGTCGCCAGTTGCGGCAGCCGGCCCGGGAAGCGCTGGGCATACACGACGAGGAGACAGTGCTGCTTTTCGTGGGCAACGATTTTCGCCGCAAGGGATTGGACACAGCGATTCGCGCTCTTGCCCGAGTGCGCAGCGAAGGGTTCCGGGCCGTTCTGGCGGTGGCAGGCAGCGGACCTGCGCGGCAGTACCTTCGGCTGGCCAGCCAAACCGGGGCGGCCGACAGCGTGAAGATGCTCGGCCCGGTCGGCGACATCCTGCGGTGCTACGCGGCGGCCGACGTACTGGTGTTGCCCACCTGGTACGACCCGTGCAGCCTGGCGGTGCTGGAGGCGGCCGCTTGCGGTCTTCCCAGCGTAACTACCCGTCACAACGGCGCCGGCGAACTGTTGCGGCACGGGGTAAGCGGGATGATCCTTGCCGACCCGGGCGACGATGTGCAGCTTGCCGCACATCTGCGCCTGTTGATGTCGAACCTGGTGCGGCAGGAAATGGCTCGCCAGGCGCGGAAAGTGGCTCTTCGCCAGACGTTGGACCACAACTGCCAGCAGATAGTGGATGTTTACCAGGAGGTGCTCGGCCGTAAGCGCAAGGCGGCCTAGCGGCTTGTATCAACACGCCACGCACACCGGCAATGCCGCACAGCACGGTAGGGCCAGAAATGAAAATCTGCCTATACACCGAAACCGCGCTGCCCGAGCTTGGCGGACAGGCCCTGGCTGTCGATGCCCTGGCCCGGCAGTTTATCGCACTCGGTCATCAGCCGGTGGTAGTGGCGCCGCGGAAGCGCCAGTTTGCCGGGCAGGGCAGACCGGAAACACCCTATCCGCTGGTTTATCATCCGCGCGTTTACTCGACGCGCTGGTTTGTTCGCTGCTATGGTCTGTGGCTGGCGCGGCTGCATCGGCTGTGGAACTTCGATATTGTGCATTGCCACAGCGCGTATCCTAACGGATATGTGGCCGCTATGTGCAAGGAACTCAAGGATGTGCCGCTGGTGATAACCAGTCACGGCAGCGACGTGGATGCGCTGAGCCTGTTGGCGCGTAAGACGCAACTGCTTCCCCGCTATGTGCAAGCGCTGCGCAGCGCGCATGCCGTGGTTGCGCTTAGTAACACCGGTGCGCAATTGCTGCACCAGATCGACAGCAGCGCCAAGATCATCCAGATTCCCAACGGTGTGGACGCCAAGTTGCTGGCTGTCCCTCAGCCCCGGCCCGAAACCTTGCCGGCCGCGATCCAGCCGAATCAGTACTTGCTGTTTCTAGGCCGATTGGTGGAACGCAAGGGGGCCGACTTGCTTATCGCGGCGCTGGCAGCCACTGCTGCCGAGCACAAGCTGATGTTGGTCGTTGCCGGACAAGGTCCGCAGGAGCAGTCTCTGCGAAGGCAGGCAGGGCAAGCTGGTGTGGGCGAAAGAGTCTTTTTTCTTGGCCGCGTTGACGGACAACCCAAGCTGTGGCTGCTGCAAAACGCGCTGTGCACGGTGATTCCCTCGCGCAACTCGGAGGGCTTTCCCTTGTGCGTGCTGGAAAGCTTTGCCGCCGGAACACCCGTGCTGGCGACGCGCATTCCGGGACTCGAGGAACTGGTCAGCCCAGGCCAGACCGGCTGGCTGGTTGCCCCAGATGACAGCGGCGCACTGGCTCGGGCCATCGGCAATGCCGCTGCCGACCCACAGCAGGCATTGGCCATGGGCAGCAATGCTCAGCGTTGGGCGCAGCGGTACGATTGGCGGCGGGTGGCATTGCGACACTTGGAATTGTTTTCGAGGTTGTTGGCACAGCGGGTAGTTCTCGCCCGCAGGTACCATGCCATCCGGCCGACCGCGGCCTATGCGTAACTGTGGCAGCAACGACTCGCATGGGCAGCGGCGGGCGAGAATCCACCGAAACCGGACGACGTGAAAACGTCGGCCGAAAGGCACTGCTACTGGTGATCACACCAATGCCAGTTCTTCAAGACAGCATTGCACGCAGGGCACGCAGCCTGCTGGAGCGATACCAAGTGCAGGTGCTGTTGCTGGCGGCGTGCCTAGCGCCCCGGCTTTGGGTGGCGACGCTACAGCAGACCGTCTGTCCCGACGCCGTGGAGTATCTGGAAACCGTCCGATTGCTGCAAAGCGGGGATTACGCCGAGGGGCTGGAGTATCTGAACCTGAACATCTACCCGGCGCTCTTGCTGGCGCTGCGCCAATTGGCTGGGCAGTGGTGGATCGTGGCCGCCGGAACGTGGAGCGTGGCGATGTCGGTGCTGGCCGTGCTGCCGCTGTATGGGCTGATCCGTCAGCAGCTTGGGCAGCAAGCGGCAGTACTGGCCGGGTTGCTCTACGCGCTGCATCCGCGTTTGATTTTGCACAGCCCGCTTGTGATGCGCGATCCCACGTTCTGGTTCCTGTTCCTGCTGGCGCTGTATCTGTCGTGGCAGGCGGCGGTGCAACCGAGCATGTTGCGGCTGGCAGCGGCCGGCCTGACGATACTGCTGGCGGTGCATACTCGGATCGAAGGAGTACTGCTGCTGGTGCCCCTGGGCATCTGGAACTGGCGGCTGGTCTGGCCCAGCCCGGTGTGGCGCAAGCGATTGCTTCTGGGCACCGCTGCGGCGCTGGCGCTGGCCGCCGGAGGTACTGTCCTGATAAATCTTGCCTTCCTGCGGTCTCACGGGCGTTGGGAGGCGGTCGGAGTGCGTCACGCCGAGGAGTTATGGCACCGGGTGTTTGCCCCGCTGGTTCTCGCACAGGACGCCGCCGGCGTGGCTCGGCCCGCAGTCCACGCGGCCAGCGTGGAACAGATCGACTTCGGACTGGCCTTCGCGCCGGAAAGCAAAACCAACCGCCGGCTGGTGGTGCGGTTCGCCAAGACCTTCACATATCTGTACGGGCTGCTGGTCTTGGCGGGAATATGGCGCCTGCGCCGCCAGTGGTCGCGGATCGACATCCTGCCTTATTACATCGTAGCCGCGGTGGCATTCGTGGGCGTGTGGCTAAGGTATAACATCGCCCCGATCGACCAAAGGTATTTCTTCCCCATATTGTTCGTATCGTTCGCTGGGCTGTCGCTGGGTGTGGTTCAATGGGCCGAGTGGCTCGGCCGCGCCGCAAGCAAACTCATGACCGATCGAGCCGTCGCCCAACAGGCGTCTTTGGCATTAGTGTTGGGGGCCGTGGTGCTATCTGGTTTGATCGACGGGCTGCGCGTGGGGCGACCGACGCTGGCCGCCTGGCACCAGCAGGCCGAACTGGGATGCTGGATTCGCCAGCAGTTCGGACCTGGCCGAACCATCACCAGCAACAACGAAGAGAACCGTCTGGTGCTGTATTACGCCGAAGGCCGCATGTCGTGGATCGCCGACCAGTATGTGGCTTCTGCGGCTGCGGCGGCAGCAGCCGATCGCCACACGTTGCCCGACGTGGTCGTGCTTTGGCCGCAAGAACATCGACCCGACGCGGCAGTCGTGGCCGAAAACATCCTCCGCGTGCATCGAGAACTGGGTTACCGGCAAGTACCGAACCACCGGTTGCCCGAGCGATGCCGCTGCCTGACCGTGCTGGTACAGCAAAGATTCTGCCCGGGCGAAGACGCTGACCCATCGCAAGACGCACCGCTGCGGCCGTCCGCCGTAGCCGGGCGCAGGCCGGAGTTTTCCACCGCCGGCACCCGGCGATAGCACGTCAATGAAATGGGGCGACGCGCTGCGATTGCCTGCGTTGCCAACCATTGGAGGGACGCGCTGCGGTCCTGTCCGTTGGCAAGCAAATGGAGGGACGCGCTGCGGTCGCGTCCGTTATTACTGGGAACACGGCCACGACGGAGCGTGGCACTCCAGATCACCCAAAAGCATGCGCGCAAAACGCGCGCAAGTTTCGCCGTAAGAAAACAAGACTTTACTCCATCTTCATCTGCGGCCGCTTGATGGTTTTCGGCAAATTGACCCACTCGGCCGGCCCGACCAGTCCTACCGTGCTGGTATCGATCGGTTTGAAGCCCAGCTTCAGTGCCGGCGAATCCTCGCGCAACCGGAAGTCGTAGTTTTCCGCATCGACGAACCGCGGATCGGCGATGATGCTGTTGCGGTCGTGGCCGCGCTGTTGCCACTGGGCGAAAGTGAGCTTGCCGGGAAAGATCGGCTGCTGGCCGTCGGCACGCCAATAGCAGTTGTAGTCCATGAGGAACTTGTCGTTGTCCCAGTTGCCGCCGAGCAACTCGGCCTGCTTGTAGTACACGATATTGCGCTGGAAGCTGAACGACCGGTGTTCTTCCTGTCGGCTGCGGCGAATCTGCCCGTAGGTGTGCGATAGCGCCAGGATGTTGTTCCGTACGATGTTCTCCCGGCCATAGTGCTGGTGGAAGCAGCCATCCTTGACGTGATAGACGATGTTGTTTTCCAGCACGATATCGGTGCTGCCCTCGTCGGTGTACAGTCCCCAGCCGCCGTAGCTGAAGGCCCAGACGTGGTGGATGACGTTATTGGCGATGCGTGTGCCTGGCGAAACACCCAGACAGTACACTCCGCCCATATCGCTCAGTTGACCCCAACCCAGGTGATGGATGTGGTTGTGCTCGACCAGGTTATGGTTGGCTTCCGAGGGGGCGTAGCCCCAAGTCCAGCCCACCGAAACGCCGGTGTAATAGAAGTCGCAAATCTCGTTATGGTGGACTTTGTTGTGCGAGGTCTTGCCGATCCACACGCCCACCCCGGCGTGAAAAACTTTGCCCCCGTCGTGGATGAAGCAATTGAACACCTCGTTTCGTAGTGCTTGTTGTTCGGGCTGTTTGGGCAGCGTGGCTTCGCCCAGCCGGACTCCGCCTGCGCCCAGGTCGTGAATGTGGCACTGCACTACCCGGTTGTTCTGGCAGCCGCGGGCCAGCCACAGCCCGTAGCCGCCAGTATGGGCGATCTGGCACCGTTGGAATGTGCAATTTCGTGCGCCCCGCGCAAAGACGGCAGCCGTGCTGAGAAATGCCGCTGCCTGGGCATCGACCTGACCCGACGGCGGCAGCACCCAATCGGTATGCTGGAAAGCAAGCCCGTCGAAGACCAGATGCTCGACGAACTTGCCTCCCTCCGGGTCGCCTTCCAGCCGCAGCAGCTCTTCCAATTGTGGCGCCACCGCCTCGGCCGTAGCCATGTCTTCGCCTGGTCGCGGCCAGTAGCTCAGCGTGTTGCTGGTGCTGTCCAGATACCACTCGCCCGGTGCGTCCAGTCCTTCCCGCACGTGCTCTACATAAAAGCGTTCATCTTTGCCCCACCAGCCCATCGGCCACGCACTGGGATGCACCAGCCGGACTATTTTCTGGTTCTGGTCGATTTCCAGAATGCGATGCCGGGAAGTGGTCCAACAGTGATAGTAAACCACCACCACATCGTCCAGGTTGTACCAGCGCTTGATCTGCTCATCGGCGAAGCGGAACGAGGTGCGGTTGTTCACGTCGCGGCGGGCGGCCTGGTCGCGCTTGTATTGCTGGCCCGGGCCGCTGGAAAAGTACCAATCTTCGTTGGGAATGCGCGCCGCAGTGCATCGCAGCCCATTGACGTACAAGGAGCGAAACATAGGACGCGCTTCTTTGCGGCGCGGTACCTGGGCGGTCCAGAGATCGCCTTCCCCTTTCTTCCAGCCGGTAATGGTAATGCCGCCGCTGAAGACCGGTCTCTCGCCAGGATATGCTGCGTAGGTTATCGGCCCATCGGCTGTGCCTGAATCTTCCGGCCCGAATACCAGTGGTTCACTGAGCCTGTACACTCCGCCGCGAACAAGTACGCGGATGGGCCTCTTGCCGCCGGTCTGGGACTTGAGTTTGGCCACTGCCTGGCGCGCGGCTGCCAGGCTGGCAAATGGGCCATCCCGGCCGTCGCTGCTGCGCGTGGCCAACTTGCCGGAGAACTCGTCGCTGCCGTCCGGGGCGACGAAGAAGTCGGCCACGGTATCGGCCGCCAAATCGGCTGCCACAGCGGCTGCGGCCAACCACGCACAGCACCCGATACAAACCATCGCAAAAAACAGTCTGTGTGACATGGCAGAGCTTCCCCAAAATACTTTGGCTGTGCGTCATTGGCTGGCACCAGCAGAGCGCCGCACGCACCTTGCAGTGATACGAAACCATCACCAGAGGTTGGGATCATGGCCATTGTGCGCGAGAAGTTCGCGCCCACGTGGCAGCGAGGCGCCCTGATGATGCTTACTGCAATGGCTACTTGACGCTGAACTTGTGGACGGTCAACTGGTAATACTTCTGGCCTGGCCGAAGCAGCGTGGAGGGAAAATCGGGCCTATTGGGAGAGTCGGGAAAGTGCTGCGCCTCCAGGCACAATCCGCCGTGGTTGCCGTAGCGCATTTGTCCGTCGGGCCGTTTGATGCGCATCCCATTGGCCGTGTAAAGCTGCACGCCCGGCTCGGTTGTCCACACCTCCATCACCCGGCCGCTGGTGGGTTCTACCACTCGGGCGCATAGACTGAGCTGTTCCCCGGGTTTCTTGTTCAGCACATAGCAGTGATCGTACCCGCCGGGAACTTGGGCGATCCGCGCGCCGATCTTGTGCGGTTTGGTGAAGTCCATGGGGGTGTTTTTGACCGGTGCGGGCTTGCCTTGGGGAATCTTTCCAGCGTCGACTGGCAGATAGTAGTCTGCGTTGATCATCAGCTCGTGCTCCAGCACATCGCCGCTTCCGGCGCCGGCAAGATTCCAGTAAGCGTGATTGGTAAGGTTGACGTGAGTGGGCTTGTCGGTTATGGCCGTGTACTCCATTTGCAACTCGTTGTTTTCCGTTAGCCAGTAGGTTTTGGTCACCTCCAGCCTGCCGGGATAGCCTTCGTCGCCGTCGGGACTGACGTGCGACAGCCGCACGCCCACGCGGTCGGTCTGCTGCACCGCTTCGGCCTTCCATACGTAACGGTGAAAACCCATCCGCCCGCCGTGGATGTGGTTCCGCCCGCTGTTGGCTGCCAGCAGGTACTGTTTGCCGTCGATGACGAACTGGGCGTTGGCGATCCGGTTGGCGTAGCGCCCCACGATGCAACCGAAAAGCGGATGCCCGGCCAGATACTGCTCCAGATTGTCCAGGTGCAGTGTGATGTTGGCCAGCTTGCCCTCTCGGTCTGGTGCATACAGGCCGATGAGCATCGCCCCGTAGTTGATGACCTCGGCCTTCAAACCGCGAGAGTTGGTCATCGTGTAAAGCTCAACTGGGGTGCCATCGGGCATTTTGCCATACGGTTGCTTCGTTACGCGCAGGCCTTTGGCAGGCTCGGCCGAGGGCGACTGGCCGGCCGGCTCGGCTGACTGGGCCACCGCCGTCGTCGCCGCTAGCCATGCTGTGGCAACTATCGCAACTGTACAAGTTGTCGATGCCACCCCGTAGCGCTTCATCAGACCGTTAATAACCGACATGAGGAATCCTTCGGTATTGCAACAGGCCATTGACCGCTATTGCGCCAGTCTGTTTGGCGCAAAGGCGAGATTTAGCTTGTTCACGCAAGCAAACAGCGCCATTCGGGATTGTTTCTAATAGAAATAGAAGCGGGCCGATGCGGTCGAGCTTTGCGGCCGCCAACCCGCTGGCCTTGCGCAGCAGACGGCAGGCGGCGTCGTTAACTGTTGTCGTCAACTGTTGAAGGATTTCCGGCAGGTTGTGCGGATCAGACCTTTTCCGGCAATTGATAGGGTTTTCGTCGCGGACGGTCCAGGTAGGCGTTGGCTTCCGGATCGTCGATGAACTGCTCCTTTACCGGGTCCCAGCGCAGTTTCCGTCCCAGCCAGCGGGCTATATTGCCCAGATGGCAAACCGTGGCCGAGCGGTGGCCGATTTCCACGTCCGCTACCGGCCGGGTGCGCAGCCGCACGCACTCCAGCCAGTTGAGCATATGGTTGTCGCTGCGGTACAGGTGGATTTCGCCCTCTTTGATCGGCTCTTTGGCGATTTCCTCCGGCTGCGAAACAACTTTGCCGCGGTCGATGCTTACGATACCCTTTTCGCCGATGAACGTCGCCCCGCCGGCAGGCCCGTTGCCAAGCTCCATCACAATGTCGCCCGGATAACGGAAAAACACCTTGGGCTTGCTGCATATCGCGTCGCCGCGCGATTTGGATTCCGGCTCGGTATAAGTGGGCGGGTTGAACTTTTCGCCCTCGGTCCATACTTCTACCGGGCCGCTTTCGTCCATTCCCAAGGCCCACTGAACCTGATCCAGCCCGTGCGATCCCCAGCCGGTCATCTCGCCGCCGGAAAACGGCCGAAAGCTGATCCACCCCGGTTTGGCGCGGGGCAAACACAGATCGTTGTTGTACGGCACGACCTCGACCGGACCGCACCAGAAGTCCCAGTCCAGCCCCTCGGGGACTGGTTGGGCTGGCAGGCCGCATTCCCAGGGACTGGGGTAATTGTGGGCGATTACGCGGATGATCTTCCCGATCCGCCCGTTGCGAACCAACTCGCAACCGTAGCGGTTGATCGGATTGGAGCGTTGCTGGCTGCCGGTCTGGAGCACTCGGTTGTACTTCCGCACCGCCTCGACGATCAGCCGGCCTTCGCGGATGGTCAGCGTCAGAGGCTTCTCGGCATAAATATCCTTCCCGGCCTGCGCAGAGTGGATGCAAACCAGCGCCCGCCAGTGATCGGGCGTGGCCGTCACCACCGCGTCCACGTCTTTGCGCTCCAGGAGTTTGCGGTAGTCCTGATAGGCCTCGACCTTGTAACGGGCGGCCAGTTGCCGGGCGGTGTTGATGTTCACGTCGGCCACGGCCACCGGCCGGCAGTACTTCGACCCGGCGGCGCTGCCGAACACGCCGCTGCCTTGCCGGCCGACTCCGATGCCTGCCAGGCCGATCTTGTCGTTGGCCCCCAGACGGTCTTCACCGGCAAGTACAATGGCCGGAACGTAATACGGCGCGGCGACAGACCCTGCCGACAACAGGGCTGACTTGAGGAATCGGCGGCGGGTGGTGGTGTGCAATCTAGACATGGGGAAACCTCCGGATACTAGCCTCGGTTCCTTACGGCGTGCTTACGGTGTAGCTGCTGCACGTTCTGCACGCACGTTTTCAAAGGATCGGGAGGGCTGTGCTCTGTGGTGGCCGGGTGCTCCGTCCTGGCAGACCCGATCGCAGCGCCTCCTCGCATAACGTTGGTTGGTTGCGCCCATAATGCCATTTTGTTGCGGCCATTGGCCGTGTTAGGCTGGAGTGTCAGGAATGAGGGCAATGAAGCGTCTCACACCTGGCCGCCGAGACCAACATGCAGGACAGAGCGCCGCACACAAAATAGCATACCGGGGCTGTCGGCCGCAACAGACCGGTTGCGCATGCGCGCATAGCGACTGTATTGGCTGCTGGCGTAAGGCGCCGATGTGTTTTCCCAAGGCGCCAATACGCTCCCTCAAAGCGCCGATGTGTTTGCCGGATCAGTCCGGCAGCGGTTTGACCTTGATATTCTTGAAGCACACTCGGCTGCCCGGATCGTGCGCCTGCAAGGCAAATGTGCCGCTGGAAAGCCTGCGGCTGCCTTTGACATCGTCCGGCACGGTGTAATCGACGATCACTTTTCCGTTGACTTTGGTGATGATACGCTTGCCCTGGACGATGATTTCCTGGGTGTACCACTCGTTGTCTTTGGCCGGGGCCTCGTACACGTCCTTGACGCCATACAGCCCGCTGCTCTTCTTCGGGTCGCTGTGCGTCTGGTTGACCTGCACTTCGTATCCTTTGCGGGGCCAGCCGCTTTCCTGGTACTCGGTATGAAAGTAGATGCCCGAGTTGGCCTTCGGCGCCGTCATCACATCCGCCTTGAAGTGGAAGTTCTTGAAGTTGGCCTTGTTCACCTCGCCAACGTAGAACAGGTGCGCCACCGGGCCGTGGGCCACGATCATGCCATCTTCCACCTTGAAGGAAGAAGCGTTTTGCCCAACTTTCCAGCCGTCGAGCGTCTTGCCGTCGAACAGGCTGTAGAAGCCGTCTTTATCGGGCTGCGGGGCTTTGTCCGGCTGGGCGGCTGCACACCACGAAGCTGCATACCACGAACCAGCCACCAACAGTACGAGCAACGCGGCAAAATAACGTCTCATGGCCACTGGTCCTTCTTGCTTGGACTACGCGGATGCCTTGCTTCAATTACGCCTATGTGACCCTTGCACACACTGCCCTTATGGTAATGCGCGACGGCCATGTTTCAAGTGTCTTTGCAACCGTGCTCGGCTGGTTTACAATCTACCCTTCCTCGTTGAGCCCTAAATAAGTTGCTGCAAAGCGGCCCCAGCGCCCTGCGGAGAATACACGATGAGCCAAGCCCAGCTTCCCTGGTATCGTGAACTCAGCGGCTACCACTGGTTCGTGTTCGTCATCGCCACGCTGGGCTGGATGTTCGACTGCCTGGACCAGCGGCTGTTCGTGCTGGCGCGCAGCCGGGCGATGGAGGAACTGCTGGAACCTCGCCGGGCGGAAATCGAACAACAGGTGCTGGAAGAGTTCGCCGCCGCCCAGGAGCGAGCCACCAGCCACAACGCCCAAGCCAAGCACTCGCCTGAATCTGCTGCCGAGCAACAGCAGGTCATCGTCCAACGGCGCTTCCGCGCGGCAGTCGAGTTCTACAGCAGCATTGCCACGGCGATGCTCCTGGTCGGTTGGGCCACCGGAGGGTTGCTCTTCGGCGTGCTGGGCGACCGGCTGGGGCGGGCGAAAACCCTGATGCTCACGATATTGACGTATTCGCTGTTTACGGGTCTGTCGGGCATTTCCTTCCGCTGGTGGGACTTTGTGCTGTATCGGTTCCTGACCGGCATGGGCGTAGGCGGAGCCTTTGCCGCAGCCGTCTCGCTGGTGGCCGAAGTAATGCCCCCGCGAGCCAGACCGCACACTCTGGGCCTGCTGCAATCGTTTTCGGCGCTGGGCAACATCACCGGGTCGTTGATCGGACTGCTGCTTCTGCCGGTGGTGATCACTGCGCCTGAGTGGCTGCTGGGCGGTCATATTGCCGGGTGGCGTTTAATGTTCGCCGTCGGTTTCCTGCCCGCCTTGCTGGTGGTGATCGCCATGAAACGGCTGAAAGAGCCTGAAAGCTGGCTGGCGGCGCGGGCTGCCGCGAAAGCCGCTGCCCAGTCTGGTCAGCCCGCCCCACAAAAACTCGGCAGTCTGGCTGAACTGCTCGGCGACCGGCGGTGGCGCAAGCATACGATAATCGGGGTACTGCTGGTGACTGCCGGCGCAGTGGGGCTGTGGGGCGTAGGCTTTTGGAGTCCAGAACTGATCCGCAATCACGTGCTCAAAGACGAGCCGAAACAGGTGCAGGATGCCATCTCCTCGGTGGCCACCGCGCTACAGGATGTGGGCGCATTTTTCGGGATGCTGGTCTTCACCGTCATAACTGCCTATATCGGCCGGCGCGGTGCGTTTGCCCTCTGCTACCTGCTATGTTTGGTGGTGGTGAGCATGGTCTTCGGCTTCATGTCGCAAAAATGGCAGGTCTATTGGATGATCCCGTTGCTGGGTTTCGCTACGCTGTCGGTATTCGGCGGATTCGCCATCTACTTGCCCGAACTGTATCCCACCCGATTGCGCAGCACCGGCACCGGCTTCTGTTACAATGTCGCCCGGTATCTGACGGCCGTGGGCGTATTCACGATGGGGAGCCTGACAGTACTGTACACGTGGCTGTTTTCCAAACCCGCGGCGGAACGGTTCTTTGCCTTCTTCGGAGCCGATGTGCCGCCGCCGTTCCGCGCCGCCACGGTTACCGTGGCGATGATCTTCCTGCTGGGCCTGGCCGTGCTGCCGTTCGCCCCGGAAACCAAGGACAAACCGCTGCCCGAGTAAGCACGGCGGTCGCCGGCGGTGGGGCGGTCGATGTTGTGGCGGTCACTGGGTTTCCGACGTGCTTCGGCTCTCGTCGTCGTCGGATTGCTGGCCGCGCCGTCGGCCGGCAGCGTGCCAGCGCAGGATGTACACCAGCGCCAGGAAGTCGTACGCGGCGTGGGCGACTATCGGCACTAGCAAGTTGCCGTTAACAACCCAAATCCAACCCAAATATGCACCGACGGCAGTGGCATACACGGCATAGCCGGGCGTCAGGGCGTGCACGACGCCGAACAGCACCGAAGCCGCCGCCAGCCCGATCCAAAGCCCTAATGTGCCGCCGGCCCACTCCGCTACTGCGATTTGGATCACTCCGCGAAATAGCATTTCTTCGCCCAGACCAGCCAAAAGGCTGACCATAGCCAGCTCGGCCAGGTTCATCCGCTGGAACATCGGGGCCACCATTTGGTCCAGCACCGACACGACCCGCACCATCGGGCCGATGGGCCATCTCAGACACACGTACAGCGCCAGCAGCGGGGGCAGCGTGGCCAGCAGTCCCAATCCGGCGTCTGCCCAGTCCCAGCGGAAACTCTCCAACGGCCAGTATCCGAGCATCCAACCCAGGGCCACCGCGCCCACGGCCAGCCCGCCTTCGAAAAGCGCGGCTATCAGTGCGATACTGTCGTACTGCGGATTGTCTTGCTGCATTGTTGCGACAATTGCCGAAGGTAGCCAAAACTGCCCATGCGGCAAAACCGGTCCTTCCGGTCGGTGGGGGGCAGCCGTCAAGATTTTTTAGAGCGAAAGTGTCCCTATTTTGCCTTGCCAAAAACTTTACTGCACTTTCCCAAGAAAACGATGTACGGACCGCAAGAATTCTTGGGAAACTCGAGGGTCGGTCCCAACAGTGTCCTTTTCCAAAGTGGTTTTGAGCGTCACTGGCCCCAAGAAACTCGAAAAACCATAGGAAAAACGATGTCTTCAGCCTCCGGTTTTCTGACAAAGTGCAGAAAACTTTAAAGCATAGAGCGTAATGTAAGCGTATAGGGCTACCACAAGGAGTTTTCTGAGTTTAGCCAAGTGGAAGCCGCGGTGAAAGGGTGAAGAACGTCCCGCTCGCAGCGAATTGACAACCAAAATATGCGGCACTATCATGGCCGCGATAATTCAATTGGTTTTTCTTTTCTTGGGTCTATTTGCTGGACAATGCGGGGGTGTCATGAGCGGTTATTTGACTTCTGGGGGCAGCGGCGACAAGGCTGTCGGGGGCTTCAGCGGGCTGACGATCGGCGCAGGGATGGCATTGGTTTTGGCGATTTATCTGCATCTGAACTCCGGCTGTGACCAGGCCAGGGCCGATCAGTCGAGCTCCGATGAGAGCTTGCTGTTGCCCGGCCGCCTGGAAGTCGTCGGGTCGGTCAACTGCGTTGTGTTTAGTGCGGACGGGCGGCAGATGCTCACCGGTTCCAGGGACAAGACTGCCCGGCTATGGGATGCTACCACAGGTAAGGAGCTGCGCAGGTTCGAAAAACATTTCGACTCAGTGGTTGCTGTTGCCTTCAGTCCCGACGGTCGGCAGGTGCTTACCGGGTGTTGGGACTACAAGGCGCGGCTATGGGACGCGACCACCGGGAAACCGGTGCACCGGCTCGACGGACATACTGAACCGGTCATTTCCGTATCCTTCAGTCCCGACGGTCGGCAGTTGCTCACTGGGTCCTGGGACGGCACGGCCCGACTGTGGGATGCAACCACCGGCAAGGAACTGCGCAAGTTTGAAGGACATACTCACTGGATAAGTTCCGCTTCCTTCAGTTCCGATGGCAGACAGGTGCTCACTGGGTCGTGGGATGGTACGGCCCGAGTTTGGGATGCGGCTACGGGCAAGCAGTTGCGCAAGTTCGAAGGACATGCCGAACCGGTCCTTTCTGCTGCCTTCAGCCCTGACTGTCGACAGGTGCTTACCGGCTCTAGAGATAAAACAGCCCGGCTATGGGATGCGGCCACGGGCAAGGAACTCCGCCGGTGTGAAGGTCATACTGAGGAAGTCGTTTCTGTTGCCTTCAGTCCTGATGGGAGGAAGCTGCTTACCGGCTCTCGAGACGTTACGGCCCGGCTATGGGATGCGGCCACGGGGAAGCAACTGCGCCGGTTTGAAGGCCATGCTGAGGATGTAAACTCTGTTTGCTTCAGCCCGGACGGTCAGCGAGTGCTGACAGGGGCCGCAGACAGCACGGCCCGACTGTGGGATGCACACACCGGACGGCAAATCTGTGTGTTCTATTTGCTCGAGGATGGCGGGTGGCTGACCGCCGCGCCGCAGGGTTTTGTGTGCGATGGCAGCCAGAGCACCCGCAGCATCCTGCTCAATTGCTTCCACGTTGTGAATAACGCGACCGGGGAACGGCGTCGGTTAACCGAGGCCGACTTCGAGCGCTTCAACCGCCCCGATCTGGTGCAAAAGGCCCTTGCCCGGTAGGGCAGATGTCCTCGCGGGGCACGACGGGCAATTGAGCAGCGCAACCGGTCGCAACCGGCCACTCGCGCCGCACCCAGCAACTGCACTTTTACGGCACAAAGCGGGTAAACTTGCCCGCAGGGCTGCCCCCACCAGGTTTTCCACCCACGATCAGGATGAATACCTGCTGACTTGCACCCGATCCACACACGAGCGAGCACTTCCTTGACGGGCGCAGCCGGTGGTGTTAGACTTTGTGCCTTTAACATTGCCAAAATGTGCTATTCGCCCAACACAAGAGGCTTAGCGGCTATTCTTGCCCGGCAATAGCGCAATTGGTCGCAGAATCTACCCGCTTTGTGGCAAAGGATAGTTAACATGACAAAGTATGTGTATTTTTTTGGCCCTACGGGAACCGAAGGCGACGCCAGTATGGTCAACCTGCTGGGCGGCAAGGGTGCCAATCTGGCCGAGATGGCCCGACTAGGGCTGCCCGTTCCCGCTGGCTTCACCATCAGCACCGAGTTTTGCAGCCGCTATTTTGCCGAAGGGCGCCGGTTTCCCGACTCGCTGAAGCAGGAAGTGGCCGAAGCGTTGGGGAAGGTCGAAGAGGCGATGGGCAAGAAGTTCGGCGATCCCGACAATCCGCTGCTGCTATCGTGCCGCAGCGGTGCGCGGCGCTCGATGCCCGGCATGATGGAGACGGTGCTTAACGTGGGGCTGTGCAGCGCTACGATCCCGGGGTTGATTCGCAAGTCGGGCAACGAGCGGTTCGTGTGGGATGCCTATCGGCGGCTGATCATGATGTACGCCGACGTAGTGATGGAAAAGGCCGAGGATATCGAGCCGGCCGAGGGCAAGGGCATCCGGGTACAGCTGGAGCATTTGATGAGCCGGCTCAAGAAGCGCAAGAAGTACACGCTCGATACCGAACTTACGGCCAAAGACCTCAAGGGCTTGTGCGAACAGTTCAAGAAAAAAGTCGTCGAGGTTCTGGGCCGAGAGTTCCCCGACGACCCCATGGAGCAGCTTTGGGGCGCCATCGGGGCGGTGTTCAAGAGCTGGGAGGGTCGGCGGGCGGTGGCCTATCGGAAGATCGAGGGCATTCCCGACGACTGGGGAACGGCCTGCAACGTGCAGGCGATGGTTTTCGGCAACATGGGCGACAACTCGGCCACCGGCGTGGCCTTTTCGCGCAACCCTGCTACCGGCGAAAACAAGTTCTACGGCGAATGGCTGGTCAATGCCCAGGGCGAAGACGTGGTGGCCGGTCTGCGCACGCCCAATCCACTGAACGAGGAAACCAAAAGCGAGCAGAACCGGCACCTGCCTTCGCTCCAGACGCAAATGCCCCAGCTGTACCAGCAACTAAACGAAATCCGCATCAAGCTCGAGCGGCACTACAAGGAAATGCAGGACATCGAGTTTACCATCGAGGAAGGCAAGCTGTGGATGCTCCAGTGCCGCACGGGAAAGCGGACCGGCACGGCGGCTCTGAATATCGCCATGGATATGCTCCAGGAGGGCTTGATCGACGAGCGCACGGCAGTGTTGCGCGTCGCGCCATCGCAACTGGATGAACTGCTGCACGCTATAGTCGATCCGGAGGCGGAAAAAGGGGTCGAGCCGTTTGTAACCGGGTTGCCAGCCGGGCCGGGCGGGGCTTGCGGGAAGATAGTCTTCACGGCTGCCGATGCCGTCGAGGCCGCCAAACGCGGAGAAAAAGTGATCCTGGTCCGCGAGGAAACCAATCCCGAGGACGTCGAAGGCATGCGCGCCGCCGTGGGCATCCTTACCGCACGTGGCGGAATGACCAGCCATGCTGCACTAGTAGCACGCGGCTGGGGCAAGTGCTGCATCGTAGGCGCCGGAGCGCTGAAGATCGACGTGGTAGGCAAGCGACTGGAAGCCGGTTCGGTAAAGCTCAAAGAAGGCGACGTGATAACCCTCAACGGCACTCGCGGCCGGGCGTACGTCGGCCAATTGAACATGATCGACGCCAGCGAGAATCCCCGCTTCCAGACCTTCATGCAACTAGTCGAAAAGTTCCGCAAAATGGGAGTGCGCACCAATGCCGACACCCCGGAAGATGCCAAAGTGGCTCGCCGATTCGGGGCCGAGGGCATAGGGCTGTTCCGCACCGAGCACATGTTCTACGGTGAAGGCTCCGACGAGCCGTTGTTCCTGCTTCGCAAGATGATCCTCAGCAAGACCGAACAGGAACGGCGCACCGCGCTGGGCGAATTGTTCGGTTACATGAAGCGCGACATCAAGGCTACCCTGGAAGCGATGGACGGCTTGCCGGTCACCATCCGCCTGCTCGATCCCCCGTTGCACGAGTTCGTCCCCAAGGACAAAGACAAGCAGGCCGAGCTGGCCAAAGCGCTGGGCATTCGCCCCGCGGCGGTGCGCAAACGGGGCGAAGCACTGCACGAGGCCAACCCCATGATGGGCCACCGCGGCGTACGCCTGGGAATCACTTATCCCGAGGTTACAGAAACGCAGGTTCGGGCGATCTTCGAGGCGGCCGCCGAGCTGATCCTGGAAGGCAAAAATCCGCAGCCGGAGATCATGGTGCCGGTCACCTGCGATGTAAAGGAACTGGATGTGACCAAACAGGTGGTCGATCGCGTCCACCAGGAGGTCAAGGAGAAACTGGGCGTGGAGGTCAAGTACCTCTACGGCACGATGATCGAAGTGCCCAGGGCCTGCCTGATCGCCGACAAGATGGCCCGGGCCGCCGAGTTCTTCTCCTTCGGCACCAACGACCTGACGCAGATGGGCTTCGGCTTCAGCCGCGACGACATCGGCGGCTTCCTCCAGCATTATCTGGACAAGCGGATTCTTCCGGCCGACCCGTTCCAGACCATCGACCAAGATGGTATCGGCCAGTTGATCCAGATGGCCGTCGCCAAAGGACGCGCAACCAGGCCGGATTTGAAAATCGGCATTTGCGGCGAGCAGGGCGGCGATCCGGCAAGCGTCGAGTTCTGCTATCGCGTGGGCATGAATTACGTCAGTTGTTCGCCGTACCGGGTGCCCGTCGCCCGACTGGCAGCGGCCCAGGCTTCGATCAAAGCCGAGAAGCAGTAGTACCTTCCAAGCGCAGCCTCTGGCCGCAACCAAACGGTCTTATGGGGGGACGCGCTCCCATGCCGTCCGAACATACCCCTTTGCCGATGGCCACGACGGAGCTTGGCCCACCGCATTAGGTGAAAGCACGCGCCCGCAAGGCGCGCAAGTTCCGGTGCGAGGGATGTACGACGCTGGCAGGAATGCAACGCCTCTCGGTGAAAAAAATATCATTTCACCCCGGGCTAAGCATAATACCGAAGTAGCACCTTCCAGATTACCGACACTGCGGCCCGCACTGGCGCAGCGATGCGCCGAGCGTGCCGCGCAAACTTCGGAGGGCCGATCAATGCACAACCACGGGGCAAGTTCGCAGCGTAAGGCGCCGACGGCGTCGCGGCGCCGGTTCCTCAGCACCAGCGGCAGAATCGCCACAGCCACGACTTTGGCCGGCCTGTCGATCCCCGCCGTCCACGCGGCCGAGGACAACACCATACGGCTGGCGCTGGTCGGGTGCGGCGGGCGCGGCACCGGGGCGGTGGTCGATGCCTGGTCCACCACGGCCGGGCCGGTCAAACTTTATGCCATGGCCGACGTGTTCGCCAACCGCGTGCAGTCGAGCCTGAAAAACCTCTTGGCCCGCGGTCAACAACACGTCGATGTTCCGCCCGAGCGCCAATTCGTCGGTTTCGATGCCTACCGCAAGGCGATCGACTGTTTGCGGCCGGGCGACGTGGTGATCCTGACCACGTCGTCGGTCTTCCGGCCGCTGCATTTCGAGTATGCGGTGGCCAAGGGCATGAACGTGTTCATGGAGAAGTCGTTCGCCGTGGATGCCCCCGGCACGCGCCGACTGCTGAAGGCCGCCGAAGAGTCGGAGCGCAAGAACCTGAAGGTAGGCGTGGGCTTCATGTGGCGGCACTCCAAGGCCCGGCAGGAGGTCATCCGGCGCATCCACGACGGCGCCATCGGCGAGGTCCACACGTTGAGGATATATCGCGTACACGGGCCGGTCCACTGCCCGCGGCTGCCACCCGGCGAAAACGAGCTGGCCTTCCAGCTACGCCATCCGGTGTGCTTCAACTGGGTGACCGGCGGCTTTTTCGTCGACTGGCACTGCCACAACGTGGATATCGCCTGCTGGGTGAAAAACGCCTGGCCGGTAACTGCCCAAGGCATGGGCGGCCGCTGCTACCCGGAGGCAGGCAACCTTTTCGACCATTACACCGTCGAGTACACCTTTGCCGACGGAGCGAAGCTGTTTGCCTTCTCTCGGCACATGAACAACTGCTGGAACCTCTACGCCGACTATGCCCACGGCTCGAAAGGATCCGCAGTGATCATGAGCAGCCTGGGGACGGCCGATCCCCGACTGTACAAGAGCCAGAATATGGTCGATGCCGACATGATTTGGCGGTTCGGTCCTAACGAGCCGAATCCCTACGTGGTCGAATGGCAAGTCCTGCTCGACGCCATCCGCCAGGACAAGCCGCACAACGAAGCCCGCCGGGCGGCAGAGGCCAACATGGCCACCATCATGGGTCGGATGGCCACGCACTCCGGCCAGATGATCACCTGGGAGCAGGCATGGAAATCCCAGTTCGAGTACGTCAAGGACATCGACGACATGACATTCGACACCCCGCCGCCGATCCGCGCCGCTGCCGACGGCACCTACAGCGCTCCGCAACCGGGCGTCAGCGTGGAACACTAGACCTTTATGTCGAGTGATGTCCCTGTAATCTGCGCACAGTGCGCGGATGTTGCAGGGCGTTTTGGAGGCCCACGCTCCGTCGTGGCCTTGGGCTCTGCGATGACTCGCAGGGCTGCGCTCTGTCGTGGCCGTCTGCGGCGCAAACTGGAGGGCCAGGCTCCGTCGTGGCCGCGCGCCCCGGGCCAACGAACGCGACGGGGCGCGTCGCTCGAATACTGCGATTTGTCGGTGCGCCAAACCGCACTGGCAATTTGTTTCGGGCGATTGCCGGTCGCGGAGTCGTTTCCCGTCGAAGGTAAGTGTGAAAGCAGGTGCCGTCGGCACTTGGCTGCAGCACAGGCCGTTGGTTAAACTAGAGGGACATACTGCCGGTGTTGCTAGAACCCTCTGGCCAGGCGGCGGGTGTTGCACTGGAAACGCGAGAGTTCTCCCATACGGATTTCAGGGTATTTGCGTAAAGGTTATCGTTTGGTTACTACGAGGTCGCAGCGTTGAGCGCCAGCCAGTCGGAAAGTCGTCTGCAACAGCCCAACGAACTGGAAAAGTCCAGTCAGCAGCCCGGGCAGGCTGTTCCATCGGCTCCATCGGCGGCGGAGGCGGGAAACGTTCCGCCGACGCCTCGCGGACCTGAGCCGGCAGCGCCCACTTCGGAGGCCCCGCCTGCCGAAACTCCGCCGGCACCACCCAGGCGACGGATTCTCATCGGTTCGCAACGGGGACCTTCGGCATATCAGCCGCGGCGACGCGACTGGATACCGGTCGTTGCGCCCGACGCGGATTCTGCCGCATCCCAGCC
>Ga0209101_1000860_pt1 | contig 24329 bp, 29 predicted proteins | sample ConPoolayeCmetaG_FD_185481 | JGI IMG/M metagenome (GOLD analysis project Ga0209101, IMG submission 185481) | Hot spring microbial mat communities from California, USA to study Microbial Dark Matter (Phase II) - Cone Pool mat layer C metaG... ...
TCCCGGGCATGCTGATGAAGCCGAACGGCATGTGCGTATTCATGACGACTTTCCTGCATCGTGACCGGGCTTGTCCGGGGTACCCGGTTCGGTCTTCTCGTCGTCGTCCCGTCCCGAGAGACCCTTCTTGAATTCGACGATGCTGCGCCCCATGCTTCGGCCCAGCTCCGGTAGTCGCTTGCCGTAGACCAGCAAGGCGCCCACCAAAACGATCAACGCGACTTCACCCCCGCCCAACACGTAGCCCAACATCATCGGATTACCGTACAAGACGCTCTCCTCGGGTAGGGACCTTACATCTCTTTCGACTCTTACTTTTGTACCCGCACGGGCGGTGCAATGCAACCCCGAATGCTCCCCGAGGCGTCGCCGGCCGAACGGGGGCACGGGGGGCCTCAGCCCTCCCGCTTCGGCTTGCGGAGGGCCTGGCGGGTCCAGGCCAAGCACGCGTCGGGCATGATCCCGTAGTGGTAGAGGTGAACGGACGGAACCCCCAGCTCCGCCACACGGTGGACATGCCGGACCAACATCGGAGCATCGGCCGACGCCGGGGGGTAGGTCATCAGGCCGATGCTGATTCTGTCTTTTCCCCCCAACACACCGGACAACCACTGTACGGTCTGGTCGATCAGTTCCGCTTGGGGGCTGTAACAGCAGCCGACCACGCCGCTCAACTCCTTTCCCACGTCCGTCAGATCGAACGCCGATCCATACACGTCCCGCTCCGCATACGCGATCAGGTCGCAGCGGCACGTGGAGCGGATGCGGCGGATCTGCTGGCTGAGTTGCCTGGTTCGCCATTGCACGAACGCCCGCAGCACGGGAATGCGGCCCATCAAATCCTGGAGGGATTCGCCGCTCGACCGTGCACTGACGAACCACTTCTCCAGCTCGACGCGGGCCGACCGAACGATCATCTCGACGTCGATGTCGGCGGCGATCGCCCCCTGCCGACAGGATTCACAAAGACACAAACTCAGCAGGAATTGCTCCACCGGACCGGGTTGCAGACCCATCTTGACGTGCGCGTGATAGTGCCGGTTGGCGTTAAAGGCCGGCGACTCCAACTCGATCGCCTCAAACGGGTAGTTGCCGGACAGATCCTCCACGACGGCCCGGAGGTACTCGCCCACGTCCGGATTCAGCGGACACATCCACGTGGGATTCATGTCCCCGAACACGTCCTTGACGGCAATCTCCGGGCGGCGCTGCACCATCGCGGAGTTGTGGCAGCAGACCGTCCAGCTCCGGAGCTTCAGACCGCGGACCCCGCAGGCCTTGCTCAGGTCGAGCAGCGGGTTTCGCGTTTTGAGCCACTCGGCCACGACCGGACGGAGCCGCGTGTTGGCGTACTTGCTCGGGTCGGGTTGGAAGTAGGCCGACGCGGGACTGAGGTAGACCCGCGGACGATCGGCCAGCGCGGCGCGCATCCGGAAGTGCTCGACACTGTGATAGAGGGTGGCGACGCAGACGCCGTCGACACCCGCCCACTGCATCTGATCGAGAGCGCGGTCGATGCCCTCATCCAGCACATCCCAAACGTAGCACCAGATATAGGCCGAGAACATGGCGGGCCTCCTTCATGGCGCGCAGGCCACCCGTTTCCACTCCGCGAAATAGGTGACCGTTTCCCCATAGGGCTTCGCGTGAAACGTCGCGCCGCTAGCGCTGCGGCTGAGCTTCGCGGTATCGCTGAAGTTGCTCACGGGTAGGGATCTGCTCGATCCGCGCCTTGAGTTCCTCGAACAGGTCGTTGATGGGCGCATCCAAGTCGGCGAGTTCCTTGCTCGCCTCTGCAAGGACCTCCGGGGCGGCACCACCGGAGCGGAGCTCACGAAGGCGGCGGTGCACCCTCAGGTAGTCGTCGCGGTGGGCATCCCGGTGGCGGCTCGCGCGTTCCCGGCAATCCTTCAGGATGGCCCGGGCCTGGGTCGTCTGAGCCTCGTCGAGGCGGCACAGTTTGATGAAGTCACCCACCCACACGTCCCAGGCGTGCTCGGGGTCGAAGGGAATTTGCTGGACGACGCTCCCGGGCGCGGTGGTCGGGGGTTTCGGCTCCGATTGACCCACACGGATCGGTCCCGAAGGGGAACCGGCAGAAGGAGGTGCAACGGGCGCTGCCGGCTTTTGAACCGATGGATTCGACGGACCCGTCGTCGCCCCGGAGGGTCGCACGGGGCGCGCAGCGGCGGAGGGCGGCGTGACCCAGTCGGTCTTCGCGTCGAACCCCCCCTTGCTCCATCGAGCCAACCGCTGCTCGTACTGGGCGAAGTCCAACTTCATCATCTTTAGGTCGATCTCGTGGGTGCGCTTCTGCTCGGGCGTGAGGATCTGACCCCACTCCTCATTCCCCTCGAGGATGTGCCGCTTGGCGTCTTCGTAGACGGGCAGGGCCCGCTCGGCCCACGACTTGATCTGCTCGGCCGTCGGGGGATGACCGGCCGTCCGCATGGCCAGGGCCTCGCGGAACAGTTCCCGTACCTGCTTCTCGTGCTTGTCCAGCAGCATGTTGACCCGCCGTGCCATCAGTTGCTTGGTGAAGGAGGCCTGGTCGTCATTCAGGTTGTAGCGGCGGATGATCTCCTTGGAGGCCTGGTCCACCATGGCCTCCACGCTCCACTGACCCAGGCCCTTGGACTCTGCACCGTCCTTTCCCGACTCGGCGGCTATTCCCGACCAGGAGAACGACAGGGTGAGGACTATCGCCAAGCCACGATTGGACATGAATCGAACCCCACGAAACATTCCGTTACCACTCTGGCCCTTGAAGATTATACGCCAACCCCCCAAAGGAGTTGGACGTCCAACATGCCGAAGCGATTCCGACGTCCTTGGGCCCCCCCGGAACTCCACGCCAAAAACTCACAAAAAACCCGCCATTGGACGTGGCGTGCCGCCCGGGGTCACCCGAAGCGCAAGAGTGCAGGGTTCAGCACATGGTGCGTCTCCAGAGGGACCGCCTCAACCACTCTATCGGCCAAAAGACGGTACGGAACCACTTGGCCAACCGATGCCAGCGGAACCGCCGGGCGATCTGCCGGATCTGGGCGTTGTCCGGGTCGACCGACAACGCCCGACGAATCATCCGACGGGCCTCACTCCAGCGTCCCAGGTGCAAATAAGCCAGCACCAACTTGTGCATCGCCATGACATAGTCCGGCTGGACCTCCAGGGCCCGCAGGCAGTGCGAGATGCCTTCGCCGAACTTGTGCCGCAGGAAGCAGCAGACGCCCAGGTTGTGATGGGGACCGGGCAGACCCGGTTCCAGTTCGACCAACCGCCGGAAGAAGGCCGCGGCATGCGTGGGTCGCCCCGTTTCCAGAAGGCAGTTGCCCATCGACATCAGCGCGTGGGGATTGTCCGGGTCCCGTTGAAGGGCCAAGCTCAGGTGATAGCGCGCCTCGGCGTGACGACCGAGTCGCAGGTAGGCCTCTCCCAGATACCGATGGACGCCGGGGCAGTCGTCATCCAGCGACGCGGCGGTCTGAAGCGCATCCAAGGCCGGCTCCAGCTCGCCGTTGGCCAGGGCGATCCGACCCAGGGCGGAGTAGGCCTCGGCGTTTTCCGGGTCCAGCTCGACGATCTGCCGGTACTTCTCGGCCGCCGCGGCGGTCTCGCCCGTTTCCCAGAGCAGGTTGGCCAAGTCGGCCAGGAGATCGACGTCGCCGGGGTCTTCCCGCAGTTCCGCCAGGTAAAACGTCTTGGCGGATTGGTAGTCCCCCTTCGCCCGCAGGGCCTCGGCGATGCGGGTCCTGGCCCCGGGATAGTGGGGCTCCAGCTCCAAGGTCTTCTTCCAACACCAAATCGCCCGGTCCCAGCACTGACGGTCCGCCAGCGAGACACCCACATTGTAGTAACAGTGCGGACATTCCGTGGTGAGCTGTTGCGCCAGATAGAACATCTCCTCCGCCTTGTCGTGCTGCCCGATCTCGGCGTAGGCGATGATCCGGTGGCAATAGGCCGGCTCGTAGTCGGGATACTGTCGGGCACACTCCTCGAAGACGTCCAGCGCCTTGGCGTACCGACCCGTGCGCATCAGGTTGGCCCCGAGCGCCGTGAGGGCCTGCCGGTCCCGGGGGTCGAGCTCCAAGGCCTGTTCATACGCCTTGATGGCCTCGTCGTACCGCTCCAATTGATCCAGGATGTAGCCCTTGTTGCAGTGCCAGAGGGCGTTGTGGGGATTGATCTCGATCGCCGCGGTGATTTCTTCCAGGGCCTCCAGCCACCGTTGGGACTCGTAGAGCTGCTGCGCCCGTTCAACGCGCTGCTCGGCCTCGAACCAGTCGTTCATGGTACGATGTCACTCCGAGCGACAAAGCCCCCCCGCGACCTGGGAAGAAGAATAAGCCGTCCGGCACGGCCTTGGAAATCGAATCGCCGCGAACGCAAACCGGACGTGTCGAATCGATCGGCCAAACTCCGCGTCCTCTTATCTCGCTGACCGCACAATACACATTCTACCGATTGAGACAAACAGCGACAAGATGATCCCCACCCCCGTAGAAGACGGAGCAAGGGGAAGAATGGACCTGCGTTCGTTTCCGGTGTGCGTGCGCCCGTCGCCGATCGGAGCGTACGGACCCTGCGTCTCCCCGACCCGCAGCCTCACGCTTGCTCCCATTGCTCTCGAAGCAGCTTGACCACCGCCGGAAGGACTTTCTCCCGGTCGCCCTTCACGCCGCACTCCAGGCTGACGTAGTCCTGGTAGCCGATGGCCTTGAGACCCCGGAAGCCCAGGACATAGTTGTCGCCCTCGTCCTCGCCGGGCGCGCTCCGCGTCTTGCGGCTGGCCATGTGAACGTGACGGAGGTACTCCCCGGCGGAAAGGAAGGCGCCCAGATCGCTCGTCTCCTCCCACGTCATGTGCCAGAAGTCGCCCATCAGACAAATGCCGGGGCTGTTGACGTCCCGGCAAATCGCCGCGGCGTCGGCGAGTTGTCGCAGGAAGAAGCACTCGCGGCGGTTCAGGGGCTCCAGGAGGATCCGGGACCCCGCCTTCACGGCGTGCTCGCCGAGCTCCTCGAGCAGACCGCGAGGGCGATCGGCCTTGGCACGGGCCTCGTACTGAAGCGTGATCAGAAGCTCGCGTGCCTCCTGGTTGCCCAGGGTGGTTTGCCCGTTGAACGCCGGGACGATGATCAGACCGGTCGATCCCAACTCACCGGCAGCCGAAAGGAGCTGCTTCATGCTTTCCACGGCCTTGCGGCGGACTTCCGGCTTCTCGGAGATCAGGACGCCATCGAACCCCGCACAGATTGCGCTCATCTTGATGGGACGGTCCTTCAGCGCCTCCTTGATCTGCTGGATGCGACCGAGCAAACCACGGCCGCTGACCTCGAGACCCTCGTAACCCCACTTCTCGAGGCGGTCCAGTTTCTCCTTCAGGCTCCGACCGGGCACAATGCCCTCCTGACAGGACAGCTTCAACACGGCCTGTCGCTTGGGGGTGAGGGTAACCTTGGTCGGTTCCGTCTCGGCCGCCGAGGAACCTTTCCCGATCGCCGTCACGCCGGTGGCCGCTACCGTTGAAACCAGGAAATCACGTCGTCGCATCTGCATGATCTTATCTCCTTCGTACGTAGCCACGCGAAATATGATACGTCAAAAGCCCCCTTGCACAACCCCGCGGGATAAGGGGGTCAGGTCTCCTTCTTCTGGATACGTGCTTCTGGAGATCACCGTCGCGCAAGAAGAAGCCCAACCTCCTTATCCCTTGACAGTGCCCTTGACGACCCCATAGAGTCGCGCCGCCGATACCCGATGGGCAAGGACGACCGGCCGATGAACGTGGACGAGCTGCGCTCCAAATTCTGCGGGGTTTTTGGTGGCGACGAACCCCGCCTCGTCGTCCGATCCCCCGGACGGGTCAACCTCATCGGCGAACATACGGACTACAACGACGGGTTCGTCCTGCCCATCGCCATGACCCAGGCGTTGCACGTGATGGCCCGCGAACGAACGGATCGCCGGGTTCGCGTTCACACGACAGCGTACGACCAGACCGTCGCCTTCGATCTTGACGATGTTCTCTCTCCGGGCGAGCCCAGGTGGGCCAACTATGCGAAGGGAGTCGCCGCCCTGCTTCAAGCGGAGGGCATCCGGCTGCGCGGCGCGGACCTCCTGATCGACAGCCAGGTCCCCCTGGGCGGTGGGGTCAGCAGTTCGGCGGCGTTGGAAGTGGGTACCGCCACTGCCCTATTGGCGGTGGGGGGCCAGACCCTCGACCCGGTGGCGTTGGCCCTGCTGTGTCGCCAGGCGGAACATCGGTTTGCCGGCTCGCCCTGCGGGATCATGGACCAGTTCATTTGCATCCTGGGGCGCAAGGGGCACGCGCTGTTATTGGACTGCCGCAGTCGGCACTACGAGTACATTCCGGCCGATCCGGCGGGGGTTGTGTTCGTCGTGATGGACACGCAGGTCAAGCACGAAATCGGTCGGAGCCAATACCCCGTCCGCCAGGAGCAGTGTCGGGAGGGTCTGCGGCATATCGCGTCGATCGAGCCGTCGGTCCGGTCGTTGCGCGACGTGGACGCCGCCAGGTTGGACAGGTACGTGGGTGGAATGCCGCCTGTGGTGGCCAGGCGGTGCCGCCATGTGGTCACCGAGATCGAACGGACGGTCCAAGCGGCCGAGGCGCTCCGACGCGGCGACGTGCGGACCTTCGGGCAGTTGATGACGACCTCGCACGTCTCGCTTCGAGACGACTACGAGGTTTCTTGCGCGGAGTTGGATGCCTTGGTGGAGGTCGCGTGGTCCGTGGACGGCGTCCACGGGGCGCGGATGACCGGCGGGGGGTTCGGCGGTTGCGTCATCGCGCTGGTGGAAGAGCGAGCGGTGTCCGCGCTGACCCAGACCGTTCGCCGCGAGTACGACCCCCGGCAGACCAAACCGGCGATCGTCTACACGACGCGCCCCGAAGCCGGTGCGGCGTGGTGGACGCTGTGATCAGGGCTTGGACCGTACGGCGGGCGATGGGCGAAGGGGGCGCGCTGCCGGAAAGAGTGTGATCGCACCCAACGAGGGTAAAGCCACAGCGAAAGAACGAAAGGCGAAGGACCCGCGTCGTGCAACCGTATTTGGACAAGCTGGTCGCCGGGCAGGATCTGACGTGCCGGGAGGCCAGGGAGGCCTTCGAGCGAATCATGTCCGGTCAGGCCGGCGACACCCAGATCGCCGCGCTGCTCACCGCGCTGGCGTGCAAGGGCGAGAGCGTTGAGGAACTCGTCGGCGCCGCGCAGGTTATGCGGGAGAAGGTCACGCCCGTCCGCTGTGACGATCCGAATGCCGTGGACACCTGCGGGACGGGGGGTGACGGCATCAGTACGCTCAACGTCTCCACCGCGTCGGCGATCGTGGCGGCGGCGGCCGGCGTGACCGTGGCCAAGCACGGAAATCGCACGAACACCCGGGCGAGCGGCTCGGCGGAGGTCGTCGAGGCACTGAACGTCAACACGGCTGCGGAGGTACCGACGCTCGAGCGGTGCCTTCGGGAAGCTCGGATTGCCTTTCTGTTCGCGATCCGCCTTCATCCGGCGATGAAGTACGCCGCCCCGGTGCGCAGGGCGCTGGGCATCCGGACCCTCTTTAATCTGCTGGGACCGCTGACCAACCCGGCCAGGGTCCGGCGACAGGTGTTGGGCGTGCCCCGGCCGGAATTGACCGAAACGCTCGCGCAGGTGCTGGCCCGCCTCGGTGCGATCCACGTAATGGTCGTTCACGGGCTCGACGGGCTTTGCGACCTGACGATCACCGGACCCAGCCGGATCACCGAGCTGCGCGGCCAGACCCTCCGGACCTATACGATTGAGCCCCGCGCCTTGGGCCTCTCGCAAGGGGCGTTGGACGATCTGAAGGTGGATTCGCCCTCCGCCAGTGCGCAGGCGATTCGAGAGGTCCTCGCCGGACGGACCGGACCGCGACGGGACATCGTTCTGCTCAACGCCGCCGCGGCCTTGGTGGTCGGTGGCAAAGCGGCGGACCTGCCGGAAGGGATTGCCCTTGCGGCGCGGGCCGTCGATTCGGGTTCGGCCCGGGCCACCCTGGACAAGTGGGTTGAGGCCAGCCGAGGATCCTAAACGTGCCGATCCGTTACGTATGCGACGGCTGCGGACGGGTGCTGGAGGGCGATGCCCCCGACCGCTACGTCGTGAAGATCGAGGTTTTCGCGGCGGCGGACCAGCTCGTGATCCGCCAGGAGGACCTCCGGCGGGATCACCGCGCCGAGATCGCGCGACTCGTCGAGCAGCTCGACCGGATGCACCCGGACGAGATCGAGGACCAGACCTACCGGGCCTTTCGGTTCGACCTGTGCCGCGCGTGCCACAAGGAATACATCAAGAAACCCGTCCCCGCCGGGTCGGCGCAGTGGCGCATCACGTGAGCTCGTCCGGATGCACGGGGATGTGAGGCGTAACGAAACCGGTCGCGCCGGCGCGGGCGGCCGGAAGAGTAACGGAAGAGCCGTAATGGAAGCGACTAAACGATGAACAAAGACGTCGCGATCGCGATCACCGGGATGTCCGTCGTGCTCATCGCGGGGGTTGCGGCATCGGCACGGGCCGAATCCCCGGAGATCTGCCCCGGCAAGCACATCGATCGCAGCCTTTTTCCAAAGGCCTACGGGGTATTGGCCAATGAGGCGTTGATGTTCCCCGTCGACATGGCCGACTGGCCGGTGAAGATCGACCGCTCGCGTCAGCTCTTCGTCGACGATTACCTGATCGCCTCGATGGAGAACGTGCAGCGCCAGGTGCACCCCGTGAAGAAACACCCGTCAAACCCGTTGGTGGTTCAGGACAAGCCCTGGGAGGGGAACGGGTTGTGTTTTCACATCGTTCGCCGCAATGAGGCATCGGGCAGATTCCGCATGTGGTACGCGTGCTTTGGCCGGTACAAGCTCCCGTCCGGGCTTGAGGCACGTTTTCCCACGTGCTACGCGGAATCGGCGGACGGCATCACGTGGACCAAGCCCGAACTCGGCCTGCTGGAGTACAACGGTTCGAAGGCGAACAACATGGTCATCCACGCGGGAAACCCCTACGGCCTGATCGAGGAGCCGAACGACCCCGACCCCAGCCGCCGGTACAAGGCCATCGTCTGGCACGAGCCGCCGTACGTCCCGCGCGAAGGGTACTTCCTCTACACGTCTGGCGACGGTCTCCGTTGGACGCGGGCGCGACAAACCCCGCTGGCCGTCAGCCTGAGCGGTTACACCATGCCGCAGACCGGCATCGGCGACACGAGCATCTTCCGCTGGGACCGCCGCCTGGGAAAGTACATCGGCGACGTGAAGTTCGTCCTGCCCGGGAAGTTCCGTTGCCGCGGCATCATGGAGAGCGACGACCTGATCCACTGGTCGCGCCCGATCATGACGCTGTATCCCGACTCGCTTGACGAGAAGGACTCGCAGGTCTACGGCCACCTGAGCTTCTGCTACGAAAGCCTGTGGATCGGGTTCCTGCGGATGATGCACACGGAGCGGACCGGCCAGAAGCAGACGACGGTCGAGTTGACCGCCAGCCGCGACGGCAGGCATTGGACCCGCGTCGGCCGGCGCGAGGAGGTCATCCCCCTGGGCAAACCGGGCGAGTGGGATGCGGATTACCACGACCCGGCCTGGGACCCCTTGCTGATCGGCGAGGAGTTGTGGATCTACTACCGAAGCCACTGCCGCACGCCCCCACCGGGCGGACCCGAGTTCAAACATGCGGTCGGCCTGGCCACGCTGCGGCGCGATGGGTTCGTTTCCCTGAATGGCGGGGATCAACCCGGACAGGTGCTGACGCGTCCGTTGACCGTGCCCGGTGCGGCGCTGTTCGTGAACGCCGAGGTGAACCCAGGCGGGTGGATCAAGGTCGCGGTGTTGTCCGAGGACCGACAGGCGATCGCGCCGTACGGACCGGACGACTCCATCCCGGTGACCAAAGACTCCACACGGACGCGGGTGACGTGGCGGAACGCCGATGAACTGAAGGTTCAGCCCAGCGGACACATCCGTCTGCTGTTCCAGATCAAGCAGGCGAGGCTCTACTCGTTCTGGATCGAGTAGCGTGGGTCATTATTGTCCGGCGGATGACCGATGCGAGGACCCGTCCGTTCGGTGCCTCACCTCTGCAAAGACCAACCTGCCCAAATGCCCGCATCAAAGCGCTCGTGTGTTGCCGCACTCGTTTTTGCGCGTTGGTACGCGGGAGGGCGAGCGTCCCCATCGGCCACATCGGGGGGGAGACGAAGCTCCCCCCAGCCGGAATTGTCCGGACCACCTTTCATCGTGGTGTAGGACCTTCTCCGATTGACCCGTTTTCCCGATCCTCGCATGGTTCAAAAACGGGGACTCGCCTCCGAGCCAACCGTCAACTGCCACGGCGAAAACGCGTTCCAACGAGGTGCCCGTCCCCGTTTTTGAACCACGCCGAAGGAAATCTCGCTCCGTCGTCGGAAAAAATGGCAAAGGTCGAGCGAAGAACCGTTCAGGCTTGTGAGCGGCGCACGCGGTTCGTCTCGGGAGACACGTAGCCCACCTCCTGAAGCATCTTGGCTACGAGGGACATCGGCAGACCGACGACGTTCGTGAAGCTACCCTGGATTCGCTCGATGTACGCATCGCCGTGGTCTTGAATGCCGTACGCGCCGGCCTTGCCCCGCCATGCCCCGGAGGCGATGTACTGGTCGAGGACGTCAGGCGACATGGGTCGCATCGTCACGTGGGTAACCTCGTGTCCGATCAACCGCAATCCACTGGCGGGTTGAAGCACCGTGACACCCGTGATGACCTGATGCGTCGTCCCCGCCAGAACCGAGAGGATGGCCCGCGCCGCCTCGGCGTCACCGGGTTTGCCGAAGATTCGCGATTGGTAGGCCACCACGGTGTCCGCCGCGAGAATCGCCGCGTCCGAGCAACGGATCGTGTTGGCCACGCTCCGGGCCTTGTAATACGAAAGGGCCTCGGCGAGCTGTTCCGGAGGGACGCGGGGGCTCGACTCATCGGGTTCCTCCAGCGGTGGAGGGACGACCTCAAACTGATACCCATTGTCCGCCAGGAGCTGCGCACGGCGCGGAGACCCCGATGCCAGAATCAGTCGTCGTATGCGCCCCTGTATCATGCCCCGGTCCTTTCCAGTGTGACTCTTTAGATGGATCAACGCAGGGATCGGTTGCACTATTCCCCGGAGTCCGCGAGGTCCTGGATGTAAATGATCTTCGATCCAGTGTCGATCTGTCCCTCGCGCCAACACCGGGGCACATGTAAGATGATGTGAGACGGGTTGTTGTGGACGATTACCCCTGCGGCCACAGCTACATCATTTGAGGTTATAGATACGATTGTACCTTCTTCGACCTGTTTAATCCCACGTATCGCGTCGCCGACGGCGAACTCTCCGTCGCCGGTCGCGCGGGTGATCCGTCCGACCTCCTGGATGAGCCGTCGCTGCGGTCGGCGCGTCAGGACTTGGTCCCATAACTCGGGAGTCCCCCCACCGGTCGGTGCGGAGACCTGTACCTCTGCCCCGCAGTATCCTTGTTTGACGGTCTTGATCTTCAGAACGCCCACGACCTGCCGGTCGCGGACGACGTAGAGCAATTGGTCGCGACGAACGCCGCTGTCCTCGCCGATCGAAACCAAGCAGTAGTTCCCCTCGATGCGGAAGACCCGCCCGCCCGCCTGGGGATGATCTCCCCGAGGGTCGAGCAGCAAGGCCGAATCGCCCACCTGGGCCTTCCGATGAACGTAGGCGTCGATGGTGGCGGCCCTGGCGACCGCTTCGCCCGCCCGATCGATGACGGCTGTTGCCACATAGGTACCGCCTCGTAACAACTCTACCTGCCGGTCCGTCGTCAGCCCGTCCGCCGTCCCGCCGGCCAGCCAGACCGACTGGGCCGACCCCTCCTGCTCGACCAGAAGGACCGGGGCATGAAGCACGCCCTCGCGGTGTTCCGCAGGGCTTGGCCAGAGACGTGCCGGATCGCCGGGGCGGACCCGGAGGTCCGAGGTGATCGGCTGGAGTCGGACGAGGGCGTTCTCGTCCGACACCTCAACGACCTCCGCGCGAGCGATCGGGGTCGGGTCGCGGAGCACCAGGAGCCCGTCCTCCAGGCGAAGTCCCGCATTCCGACCCCGGTTCAACCAGGCGGTTCGGTGCCCGGGCGCGATCTGCTCGACGGCAGCCCACACCGTGGTGTCGGGGGGGAGGGCCACGCGGCACACCCCGGGCAAAGACCGCGAAACCACCACCGCCCCATCGGGTCGTTGGGCTTGGGGTTCGTGCTCGTTCAGTCGGACCCCACACCGATCGGGTTCGAGATAGAAGACGCGGCCTGTGCCCGACAGGTTCCCGCCGACCAGCAGGACCGCCGGGTCGCCGAGTGACAGGCCTTGATTGCGGCCCGCATCGAGGACGACCAAAGGGCGGTCGGTAAAATGACCCACGACTTTACAGGTCGCGTAGATTCCACCGACGCCGAGCGACGGGCCGGTCGTCAAGGACAGGACCGCAGCGGCCATCAGCGCGATCCGCCCGGGTGAGTCGGTCCCGACCCGCCTCCGGACATGTTTGCACAGCAATATGGAAGTGCGCACCGGCCGGCGCGATCCGCCCCGTCGAGCAGAGCAGATCGCGGCAGTCCGTGGTACCCATTCCGCAGTCTTTATTGGAAACGACTTCGGCGGGCCGGCTTGCCCGCGGTAACGGTTGTTGTCCTTCCACCACGGCATTGCGACGGACTCACCACCTCGGCCGATACCCGAGTTCCTCCGCGGCACGGGCCGAGGTAACCCGACTCCAATCCAGGCCGGTGATATTGTACACCCCGTACTTGCGGCCAGTGATCAGGGTGAGCCGGAAGGCCTCCACCACATCCCAACAGGCCACACGCCCCTGACCCAGGGGTTCGGTGAATTGCCCGATGTCGCCGAACACGATGGAGTGCGGTCGGAGGCAGATGACCGACATCTCGTGCCGGATCGAATAGATGCGCCCGAGCTCTTCGCCGAACAGATTGCTCGAGCCGTGGATGTTGGGACGCCGCGGCGGGTGGTTCTCGTCCATGGGCAGATACCTGGGCCACGGCTCGCCGTCGGTGGTCAGTGCGCGTGCCAGGCACTTTCCCAGTTTCCCGCCCGAGCCAGTTACGACGACCCGCGTGGGGTTCATCTTGGCTGTCGGAGCGTTCGCCAACGGGTTCTCCTGATCTCAAGCTCCACGCCGCACCGTGCGGCGGCCTGAACCCTCGGTCCGGCTCAGGGCGCGGAGGTCGTCACCGACGGTCCGGCCGTCCCCGAGGAGCGACTCGTCGGACGTGAACGCGCGCTGGTCGGGCCGGAGGAAGCCGGGGTCGGACTCGGTGAGGAGGGGAACGTTTGAACCCCCGGGAAGGTGCCCGGCATCGGGCGGTCGTACTCCTCATCGATCTGGACGACCCGCCAACCGGGTGGGGGTTCGATGGCGTACCATTTGTCCCCGAGCCGACCCGTGAGCGGCTTGAGTGTCGGCTTGCGAATCGTCATCCGAAAATAGGCATCGCTCTTCGGCCAGCGGAGCCAAATTCGATGGGGCATGATCGGACCCGGACCCGAGATCACGTCGTCCTGTACTTCGACGCGGTTCAGGTCGGCCAAAGTCGCCTCGCAACCCTCGCGCCCGAGCTCGTCGAAGAAGACGATCCGCTCGGCCAGAAACGGCGCGACGCGGCTCAACCCGTACTCCCGATCGTAGCGCGCCGTGTTCTCGTCGACACGCCAGTAGCTTAGCAGGTTCAGCGGAAGCGGGTATCGGACGACGCGCCTCAGCGGTCCGCGAAGCCACCCCGAACCGCTCGGCAAGGGCGTCAGCCCCAACGCCGCCATCACCTGATCCGGGCGGATGGGCATCTGGCGGATGTGCGGGCGATCGATGTATTTGTGGTACCCCCACCAGATCGTCTGTCGCTTCTTGAACCACAGCCAATACCGCTGCTCGTCCGAACCGATCTCCACCATGTTGCCGGCCAAATCGTGTTTCAGCGGGAGGTAAAACCGGAGCGGTTTGACAAACAGGAGTTTGCCCTCTCCGTCGAAGACGTGTTCCTGCCCCTCCTCGTCGAAGAACCCCGCCTGCACCTCCACCCGGGGGCTGTAGAGGAGCACGCCCTCCGGCATCCGCTCGGCGTTCGCGTTGAAGCGATCCACCACTGTTTGGGTCGGTTCCGGTTCTTCCGGGAGCACCGGGGGCGGCCGAGGAACCGGTTTGGCGCACCCTGCCAGCGCCACCAAAACCGCTCCCATCCCCGTCGGTGCCAACCAGACGGACGATCGAAACGTCGGTGCGGGGTCTTGTCTCATTCGGCCGGTTGCTCCTGTGGAGAGGGCGTGTCGGAGGCGACGGAGACGTCCGCCGCCTCGCTCAGGTCCGCTGGGCGGATCAGATCGTCGATGGGGCCCGAGGCCTCACCCCGCAGGATCAGCCCCAGTTGGGCGCTGACCTCGGCGATCTGCGCCTCGTCCATTCGCGGGTTCTCAACCTGATGGACGCTATTGGTGGCCACCAGGCGCATCTGCCAGAACTCGTGCTCACCGTTCCGAATCGTTTGCTCGTAGCGGAGGAGTTTCTTGCGCATGAGAAGCAGGGCCAACACGAATCGGAACCGCTGCCGCATCGGGTCGGATTGGGTCCCCAGCCGCTCGAAGAAGTTCACGAGGACGTCCTGATTGACCCAAAGCGGCGGTTTCTTCTTCTGGCGAACCGGGACCCGAGCCTTCCAGAAACAGAACGGTTCGTCGGGTCGGTCGTCCCAACAGGATCGGCAGAAATCCTTCCTGTCGAACCCGTCGGGCGTCTCCACGAGCACCGCGTAGTATTCCTCCCGTTCTGCGAGCTCGTTCCGGCACCGCGAGCAGCGTCCCGTGGTCCGCGACACCTCCCACTCATCCATCCGGAATCACCTCCCTGTGAACGGGTGCGACGCTCGCACAGCGTACGGCGTTTCCGCTCCAGCCACTACGGCGATTTGATGCACCGGGTAGGAGATTGTCAAGCCGCCAGTCCCTCCCCCGAGCCGCTTGTGGTGTTTGGACAGGGTGGAGGAGTCTCCCCGGACACAGGGGAACTCCCCCCACGGGGGGGCCATCGCGCCCCCTCGTGGGAACTGGAAACGTAGATCAGCGAAGCGCCGATTCAGCGGGCAAGGAGATCCGTCCGACGCGGCGAGCGCAATAAACAAAGGGCAGCCGGCAGACGACCGACCGCCCTTTAAGTCGGAATTTGCGTGAAACGTCGCCCCGCCCGGCTAGAGACAACCCACCTGCGGCGCACGCAACCGCCCTTACCGCTAAACGGGCGGCGCGATGCTTCACGACCGCTCATCGAACTCACCAAACGGGAGAACAGGCAGTACCCGGGTGACTCCGACTAGTACCCCTGTTACCCCCGCTTAGCTGGGGTCAACTAGCAGTACGGTATATAAGCGCAAATATCCGCGTCGAAGTTCGGCAGTATCGAAAGTCCATTCAAACTCTCGCACGTCCCAAGACCATAGACCGTCGAAACAGACATAAGAATTAGGACCGACAACCACTTCTTCATGATATATCCTCCATCCCTAGAAGTTATCCCATGCCAAAGTCCCTACCCCCCACCCGCTCACTGAGCTTCCGCCGGGGCCGTTACCCACCCGACAAAAACCCCCATCCGAACTAGACCCACTCCTTCGTCGCCCGATCGCCCCGCCAGAGCTTCCCATATCAGGGAAACCCAGCTCGGACTCGGCGCGAGGACCGGATGGAAACGCAGCGGTCGGGACGGAAAGGACCACTAGCTGAAAATGTCCTCGCGGAGCCAGTCCTGGATCATGTCAATCAGCCAGTTGTCCACCATACCCTTCGTGAAAATGCCGCTCCAGAAACCTTCCCATCCCCAGTCGCCCCACCCGCAACCGTTAAGAACCGTCGAACCGCCCAACGCGGTGACGATCACCCCCAGAACCTTAGTCACTTTCGACATTATGAACCTCCTCATCTCAGCATCGTCCAGCGCCGTCCCGCATCGGACACCGCTGAACCATTTTGGTTCGAACGGCCGATAGACTGGCCACCTAGTTCACGATACTAAAGATAATCGCATCCTCGATCCAATCGGCGACGCACTGACCCACGGCAAAGCCGGTCAGCGTCGTACCGATGACAAAGAGGTACCACTTCGTACGAAGTTTGCTCAGCATCTTTATCTCCTGGAACATGTCGCCTTCATACTCAGGCCCCAATCGGCCCCGCCCTCCTGGCCCCACGCCGGAAGGCGCCATTTACCCTACCCTGCGATTCCTCATCAGGTCGCAGGGCATCTCCCGGCTAGTCAAACAACACGCCGAAGATGACGTCCTGAATCAGGTCGCCGAATCCGCCAAGGCTGATGTTGCTTAGATCGCACCCAGGCCACCAGCCGAAGGTCATACCGGCGAGTCCCATAAGCAAACTCACCTTCCACTTCGCCATTACGAGCCTCCTTCATGTAAAGGAAAAGGACACTTGCCTCGCAAACCAGAGGCACTGTTCAACAACCACGCAGCAACCACTGCCGCGCCAACATGCTGTTCCGATCTCCCGAAGCCCGCCAACCCCGCGCTGCCCCAGACCCCGCACCCGGCCCAACAGGACACACCGACAGGTTACAAGATTGGCCGCGCCTCCAATCTTTGGGACAAGAGTCTACAAGCTTTCCGCGCCATTGCAAGCCCGTATCCAAAAAATTTCTGACAAATCTTTCCCTGCCTCCGGCCTCACGATTCCTCGCTCCGTGATGAAACCCGTGATCAGCTTTTCCGGCGTCACGTCGAAGGCCGGATTGTAGCATCGGACGCCCACCGGCACCGTCCGCCGCCCGAATCCGCAAGCCACCTCCTCCTCATCACGGCATTCTATCGGAATCGCCCGACCGTCGGGAATCGAAGGATCGAATGTTGTGCTGGGGGCGGCCACGTAGAAGGGAATACCGTGGGCAATCGCCAACCTCGCCAGGCCGTAGGTCCCGATCTTGTTCGCGGTGTCCCCGTTCATGGCGATCCGGTCCGCTCCGGTAATGACCACGTCAACCTTTCCCTGGGCCATTAACCAAGCCGCCATACTATCGCAAATCACCGTCACGTCAATACCCGCCCGCTGGAGCTCCCACGCCGTCAGTCGGGAGCCTTGCAGGAGCGGTCGGGTCTCGTCAACGTACACGCGAAACCGTCGCCCCTCCTCATGGGCCAAGTAGATCGGGGCCAACGCCGTCCCGTATTCCGAGGTCGCCAACGCCCCCGCGTTGCAGTGCGTCAGGACGCCGGTCCCCTCCGCAATCAGCGCCTGCCCCGCCACCCCGATGGCCCGGCACATCGCCGCATCTTCGGCCCGAATCCTCTGCGCCTCCTCCAAAAGCCGTTGGCGGATTTCCAAGATCGGCCGCCCACGAATGCTCTGGGCCACCGCCTTCATTCGGTCCAGGGCCCGGAACAAGTTAACCGCCGTGGGACGACTTGCCGCCAGGTACTCACACACCTCCTGGATTCGAGAGAAAAAAGCCTGCTCGCTTGTTCCGGCGTCCTTCGCGCCCAGGACGACTCCCATTGCGGCGGCGACCCCGAGGGCGGGGGCTCCACGCACACGGAGCGATCGGATGGCCTCCCGCAACGTCGGGATGTCACGGCACTCGATCAGTCGCAGCTCCTCTGGAAGTTGCGTCTGATCGATGAACCGGATGAAACCGTCCACGCCTCCAACCCACTCGATCGCTTTGGGTAAAGCCATAGCGTTACCGCCCCGCGAGCCTCGCTTGCAGGGACCGATTACTTTTATCGGTCTTTTCCGCCATGAATCTTTTGTGTTCCGCCAACTTTTGCCGGACGTCCCGGTCGGACAATCCCAGGATTTGGGCCGCCAAGACCGCCGCGTTCCTCGCCCCGGGCTCCCCGATCGCCATGGCAGCCACCGGGACCCCCGGGGGCATCTGGGAGATGGCCAGGAGGGCATCCACCCCCGCCAAGGGTCCACTGGCCACCGGAACCCCGATGACCGGCAAGGGGGTGTGGGCCGCCACCGCCCCCGGCAACGCGGCGGCCATCCCGGCGGCGGCAATGATGACCTGGACCCCTCGATCGGCGGCCTCCGAGGCGAAGGCAGCCACCTCGGCCGGTGTCCGGTGAGCCGACAAAATCCGAACGTCGTACTCGATCCCGAATTGGCCGAGCTGATCCACGCAATTCTGCATCGTCGGCCAATCCGACTCGCTCCCCATCACCACGGCAACCCGCGTACCCATACCCACCTCGACCACCCCCGGTCTGGCGATCCGCCACCGTGGATTCTAAGCGATTCAAGCTTCCGTTGCCAAGGGCTTTTTATGGGACCTGCGCCTTGTGGCGAGCGGTCGCCGACTTCTTCGTTAAAGGCCGGAACCCCCTTCGGGGGATGATGCCACCCCATCCACGATCGAGCCGGTTCCCGCTACCGGCAAAGGTCTACCATCGTTCGCGGAGGCAGACGCGAACCCCATCCACATAGTAGGTCCGGGGCGTTTCCCAGGTTCCCCAGACGCCGATCGTGACGTACAGCACGCCGTCCGGTCCCGATGGCACGTCGAACGAATAGCTCTTTTCGAGCCACCGGTATCCCTCATCGGAATCGGACCCGCTGCCCGTGCTGTCCTGGAACATCAGGTCCGCGCTGCCGGTCGGGGGGGCGGGGGCCACGCCGGTGATGATCCGCCAGAGGTTCACCTCGCCGAAGTCCGCCGTGCCGAAGGCATACGAAACGGTCACTCGGTACCGCCGGTTCGGTTTGACGTCGAACGGGCGCTCGACCCAGATCTTGCCGGCGTCGTTGAGATTGTTCAGGAAGAACCGAAGGCAGGCGACGCCGTCCTCAGCCGTTTCGGTGGTTCGCCGAACCGACCACTCCACCGGTGGGTCGCTCAGGTCGGTGCCACAGGCCTGCCAGCCTTCCTCATCGGTCTCGAACGAAAACGTCCGACAGTCCAGGATGCCAAGCAGGTCGATCAGACAGTCGCAACCGAGCATCCCCCCGACCAGGAACGCGGACAAACACACACAGACGCACTGCATGGCCGAACCTCCTTCCCGTTCGCCGAGCCCGAAGGTGGATGTCGATGTCCGCGCCGTGATTACAGAATTTCGAAGCCCCAGAGTGATGAGATTTTGCGGCATGGTTCAAAAACGGGGACAGGCACCTCGCCGGAACCCGTTTTCTGGGTCGTAGTCGAGGGTGGGCTCGGAGGTGAGTCCCCGTTTTTGAACCATGCCGATTTTGCTGACGCAAACCAAATTATAACGGACAGGAACTCGTACACCAAAGGGAAGCCCACCGGTCAAACGCCCCACCCGCAAAATGGGGAGAACCGAACCGCACTGCGCGAGCACCCGGTCCCCGCTCCATCCCCTGAACCCCGCCGGCAAGTCCTCCCGGGCGTTGTCCCACCGGGTAAGGACCGGTACAGTGATCCGTCGGGAGGCACGTCATGGGCAGCCCTTCTTCCACCGCGACGGTCATTCGGCACGAAGACGAAGCCCCACGAGAACGAAGCACCTGCGGCTGGCGGCATCTGTTGGTCAGTCGGCAGGACCGGGACAAAGGCGTGGCCGCCTGGGTGCATGCCGTGGACATCGACGGGGCCAGGGAGCATTACCACAAGCGGGGCACGGAAATCTACTACGTGCTCGACGGAGAGGGGACCATCCGACTCGACGGGACGGACCACCCCATTCGCAGGGGGTCGCTCGTCCACATCCCTCCCGGCGTGGTGCACGGGGCGACAGGCCGGATGCGGATCCTGGTCGTGGGAATCCCCGACATGAGTCCGGAAGACGCCTTCTTTCCTGAAGCGCAGTGATCCCGTGCCCGTCTAACCGCAGACCTGTCGAATCGCCGACGCGACGTACGCTTGCTGCTCGCGTGTTAGTTCGGGATAGATCGGGATCGACAAGACCTCCTTCGCCGCCGCCTCCGCCGCGGGGCAGTCGCCTGGCTTGCCGCCCAGGTACGCGAAGCACTCCTGCAAGTGGAGCGGAACCGGGTAGTAGACTTCGCAGCCGATGCCGCATTTCTGAAGGTGATCGCGCAGGGCATCGCGGCGGTCGCCGGCGCGGAGGGTGTACTGATTGTAGATCGAGACGTTCCCGTCGCGGACTTTGGGCACGACCACACGGCTGCCGGCGAGCAGGTCGTCGTATCGCGCTGCGTTGCGGCGCCGGGCGGCGCTCCATTCATCCAGATGTTTGAGTTTCACACTGAGGATCGCCGCCTGGAGCGCGTCGAGTCGGAAGTTGCCGCCGATGACCTTGTGGTAGTACTTCGGTTGGGCCCCATGTCCGCGGAGGATGCGGCAGGCTTCAGCCAACGCCGGATCATCGGTGACGATCATGCCTGCGTCGCCGAAGGCGCCCAGGTTCTTGGATGGGAAAAAGCTGAAACAGCACATGCCGCCGAACTGGCCGGCCTTGCGCCCGTGTTGAGTCGCCCCGATGCTTTGAGCGGCGTCTTCGATCAGCATCAGACCATACCGCTGCGCGATACCCGAGATCCGTTCCATATCGCAAAGCTGACCGAACAGGTCGACCGGAATGATCGCCCGCGTCCGGGGCGTGACGGCGGGCTCGATGCGATCGGGGTCGATGTTGAAGGTCTCCGGCTCGATGTCGACGAACACCGGTTTGGCGCCCACGCGCGCGATACAACCCGCCGTGGCGAAGAAGGTGAACGGGGTGGTGATGACCTCCGCCCCGGGTCCCACGCCCGCGGCCATCAGCGCGACAAGAAGGGCGTCGCTTCCGCTGCTCACGCCGACGGCGTGTGCGACGCCGCAGTACTCAGCGATTTGCCTCTCGAACCGCTCCACCCGCGGACCGAGGATGAACATCTGGCTATCGCACACCTCGTCGATCACCGCGCGGACCTCGTCGCGGACGACGGCGTACTGGACCTTCAGATCGAGCAAGGGAACCCGCATCGTCGTTGAAGGCATCAGGCCGGTTCCTCCAGCACGACGTGCCGCTCGTCCAGTTTTCGATACCGTTCTCCGGTGGCCGGACAGACGGCCAGACCGCCCGCGTCGAAAACCAGGGGCTGCCCGTTTCGGCTCATCCAACCGACCGGTCGGGCCGGGACACCCAGGACGATCGCAAAGTCCGGGACATCGTGCGTGACGACGGCACCGGCCCCGATCATCGCGTACTGCCCGATCGTGCACCCACAGAGGATCGTCGCGTTGGCACCGATCGTCGCACCCCGCCGAACGAGCGTGCTTCGGTACTCGTGCTTCCGAGAAACGGCGCTTCGGGGGTTGATCACGTTCGTGAAGACCATGCTTGGCCCGCAGAACACCTCGTCCTCGAGCACGACGCCCTCATAGATCGACACGTTGTTCTGAATCTTGACGTTGTTGCCGATTTTCACGCCGCCGGCGACGAAGCAGTTCTGTCCGAAGGAACATCGCCGGCCGATCACGGCCCCCGCGGAGATATGGCAGAAGTGCCAGACCTGCGTGCCTTCACCGATTTCCACCGGCTGGTCGATCACGCTGGTCGGGTGGGCGAAGTACTTGTCGGGCATGGTAGGATCGATGCTCCTGGGGTTCGCACCCCGGACGATTGTCCGCTTTCTCCTCTCCCCGAGAGCGGTCGCAGCCACCCCTCGTGACTCGACGCGCTCCCGAACCGGTACACCGGAGCATAATACGAGCGGAGACGGGTTGAAGGAAGCACCTTTCAGACCGTGCGGGGCACATGGCTCGAATGAACGGCTTGCCGAGTCCGACGCGGTGCGGGTTCGCGCACCACGTCGAGCAGGGGCGCGGTCGTTCGGCGGAAAGACCAGCTATAGGCGCCGGTGGCTAGGCGGATCACCGAAAAAACCAAGAGGGTGCGTGACAGTTTCGGCGGGTTATGGTCCGCCCCGAAGGGGCACGAGAGAATAGCCGGGGCCAACGGCCCCGGTAGTCCGACGCCCCCTAACCTCCCCAGCCCTGAAAGGGCGTGACGACGCTACGCTACGCCGCGTGCCGCGTACCAAACCTCTCAAGCCCTGAAAGGGCGTGATGACGCACCCGGCGTGCGCTCCGCGCGTCACGCCCTGATGTCGCCCCTTCAGGGCGTTGGGGTGGTCAGGCGTCTGCTTACCGGGGGGCTGCGCTTCGCTCCGCCCCCGGCTATTCTCTTTCGGCCCTTTGGGCCGCAGAATCCGGCATGGTTCAAAAACGGGGACTCACCTCCGAGCCAACCCTCGACTACGACCCAGAAAACGGGTTCCGGCGAGGTGCCTGTCCCCGTTTTTGAACCATGCCCACAATCCTTCTTCTGCTCTGTTCGTTACGGGCCGCAGAACCCCGTTCTGCTCCATTCGGAAGAACCCGCCCAATCTGTCACGCACCCAATCCAAGAAGACACGGGTCTTGACGATCGACCGCCGATGCGGATATTGTGAATGTTTCGAGCGTGCGCGCGGCGCGTCGATCTATCGGCGTCGAACCCACGCGAGGCTCGCGGATCCCGGCCGTCCGGGCGAATGCGGAGCGTGCAAGGACCGTTGCGTCCTCGGGTGGCCCAATGAAACAGGCTCCCAGCCGGTGGCTGAGGTACGCCGGGATGGGGGTGGAGTTCGCGGCGTCTTTCGGGGCGTTTGTGGCGGTAGGCTGGTGGGTCGGGCGACACATGGGATGGAACCCGTGGGCGACGCTCGTGGGGACGGGATTGGGGTTCGTCGGTGCGATGTACAACCTCATCCGCGAGGGGCTGAAAATGGCGCGGGAGACCGCCCCTCGGGACGTTGCCGAAACCGAGCCTCCGAACGAGGCGCGGACGTAAGCGGTGGGTTCGGTTCGCCCAACGGTGATCGGTGAACACCTTTCAAATGCGTCGGTTCGTGTGGGTGGCAGGAGCTCCCCTCTTGAGCATCGCGACCGCCGCGGCCCTTGGTGTGGTGCCGACCCGATCTCTGGGCGGACCCGACGCACTCGTCGCGATGGGGGTGGGATGCGGGGCGAGCGCCTTGGCCGTCGCTCTCGGCAGCCTGCCGGTGGTGTGGGCCCTGCAGAAGGGCTCACGACGGGTGCCATCGATGACGCTGGTCGCGACGGGGGTGCGGATAGGGATGCTGGCCCTCCTCATCGTACCGGTGTGCCTGGTTTCATGGGTCCCCGTCCGGGTCCTCCTGGTGTGGGTGGCGGTGAGCTATTTGTCCGCCCTGGGAGGTGAAACCCTCGCGCTGGCGATGTTGATCCGACGAATGGGAACCTCCGGATGATCGGTCTGGACCTGCTGGCTTCGAGCAATCCCTTAAGCCACGTCGCCGACACGCCCTTGCCCAAGATCGGCGGCGCGGTGGTTTTCAGCCGGCATGTCTTGATGCAGCTCACGGCCGCGGGGCTTCTGGTCTGGCTGCTGCCGCGGGTGGTCCGCAGGGCGGGCGACGGTCTGAGCGCCCCCACCGGCGGACTGAACTGCCTCGAGACCATTTGTCAGTACCTCCGCACCGAAGTGGCCAAGCCGGCACTGGGACCGCATACGGATCGTTTCATCAAGTACATCTGGTCGGTGTTCTTTTTCATCCTGTTCTGCAATCTCCTGGGTCTGATCCCACTCGACGCGATCAGTCAGTGGATCTTCGGGCACACGTACTACGGCGGCACCAGCACAGGGAACATCTGGACCACGGCGACCCTGGCCGCCTGTTCGCTGGTCATGATCGTGGGCAACGGACTGCGGTTGCAGGGCAGGGGGTATTTGGCGCACTTTTGCCCGGGTCCGATCTGGCTGGCGCCCCTGTTGATCCCGGTTGAGGTCATCGGTCTGATCGCCAAGATCTTCGCCCTGTCGGTTCGTCTCTTTGCGAACATGCTGGCGGGGCACATCCTCCTGGCGGTGTTGCTGACGTTTATCGGTCAGGCCGGTGCGACGTTCGGTTTTGGCTTGGGGTACCTGGGAATCGGGCTGGCGTCCCTCCTGGGGAGTGTCGCCGTCAACCTGCTGGAAGTGTTCGTGGCCTTCCTCCAGGCGTTCATTTTCACGTTCTTGACCACGCTGTTCATCGGTCAGGCGGTTGTGATCGAGCACCACGAGCACGGAGAAGAACACGAGCATGGACATGGCGGGGCGGCCAAAGCGCCCGCCGCGTGAACGGAATCCAATGCCATGGTCGGCGGGTGGAGCACCGATCCGAGGCCGAGAGGCGGTGGCATACGTATCGTCCGGCGCCCGACTCCACCGGGCGCGATCGGTGAAGGAAGGTGAACCCATGAGCAGGAAAACGGCAAGTGTCGTTCTGTCGATGATGGCGGCCGGGCATGTGCTGCTGGGCGCGTCGGCGGGGGCGGTCG
>Ga0209101_1000861_pt1 | contig 24321 bp, 16 predicted proteins | sample ConPoolayeCmetaG_FD_185481 | JGI IMG/M metagenome (GOLD analysis project Ga0209101, IMG submission 185481) | Hot spring microbial mat communities from California, USA to study Microbial Dark Matter (Phase II) - Cone Pool mat layer C metaG... ...
CCCCCTACCAGTCCTCCTCCCACCCCTGTGGAGCCAACTGAAGTACCCACCCCGGAGCCAACCAGCACCCCGGCCGCCGCCCTCTCGGGGGAGATTCACGTGCGCTTCGGTGACTTCGCGGAATTGGTCGGATTCAGTGTGCCCGCAGCCGAGATGACCAGTGACCAACCCCTCATCCTTACACTGTACTGGCGTGGTACCGGTGGAATCAGTCCGATGAACTATGTGGTCTTCACGCACCTTATTTCGGAGGACGGACGCCTCATTGCTCAACACGACGGTCCCCCTGCCGGGGGCACCCGTCCCACCACCACCTGGACTTCAGGAGAGACGATCGTTGACGTCCATCCGATGAGTTTCTATGAGACTGACTACATAGGAGCTGCCAGGATCGCGGTGGGCCTGTACGACCCGGCCACAGGCCGGGTGCCCACAAGCACCGGTAGCGACCACGTTTTACTCCCTGTCACCATATTCGTTCGTTAGTCGCTCAGCAAAAGCGATGAAACAATGTATCTCCGCCCTGGTGGTTCTGATCCTCCTCACTGCGTCCTACCGGCCTGTCTCATCTTCCGATACAGAGGCACTGCTGCTGGAGTGGCACGCGCCGCCAGTGCTTATACGCTCCCTGGGAGACGGGCTGGTTGCCATAGATGTTAAGGGATACGCTGAAACAGCGATCCCTGGCCAGCCCCGCCTTCCATTTACATCAACCCTGCTCGCCCTTCCCCCGGGGGCTTATCCACAAGTACATATCCTCGCTACGGAAGAGTTTTCAGTCCCTCTGTCTGGCCCGATTGTCACAGCTACTCAGCCTTCGGACGCTGTCTACGGCAATGGCGGCCACTCTCTCAGTGGTGGTAATATAGAACCGCGTCCTGTCCCGTCGGCTCCGGTTGCACTGGAGGAAATCGGCATTGTGCGCGGCATACGCCTGGCGCGCATCTACTTTTACCCCGCGATCCCTCAAGGAACTCACCTGCGCATCATAAGATATGTAGAGGCCGCTGTGGACCTGCCCCCATTTTACCCGTCCCCGAGGACAGTCGATCCCATTGTGGAACAGGTACGCAGAGCGGTGATCAATCCCTGGCATGTGATCTTACCTCCAGCGGAGGGAGCCAGTATCCCCCATCTTATCACCGGTGGGGGCATGCCGACAGCATTTCTGGAGGTATCCCGCCCCGGCCTTTACCGGCTCACCCGCGAGCAGGTGGCAGATTTCGGCTTCGCCTATGCCGCACCCCGCCACCTGCGTCTCTTCCGGGGCAGTGAGGAGGTCGCCTTCGAGTGGCTCGGCGACGACGATGACTTATTTGAGGAGGGTGAATCCATTCTTTTCTATGCAGAACCACGCTTCAGCCGCTGGACCGCTGTGGATGTCTACCGCCTTACCGCCGACGAAACGCCCGGCTTGAGCATCCCCTCCCGCAATGCCGACCCGACAGGATCGCCAGCCGGCATACCCTGGACGGAAGAAAGCCGGGAGGTCAACAACATTTATACCCCCGATTGTCTGTGTGGCTCGCTTCCGGCCGGCCGGGATGGCGACCGTTGGGTATGGGCTGACCTGCGCCGCCCGGGCCAGTCCACTTTCTCTATGACCATGTCGCTGGTCTCCGTGCACTCTTCGCAACCGGCATCCCTTATTCTGTGGCTCATTGGGTATACCTCCGTGGCTGCCAACCCGGACCACCGGGTGGATGTGCTCATCAATGGTACACCACTTGGACAGGTGGAATGGGACGGCAGGAAAGCCATCACCGCCACACTTGCCATCCCTGCCGGCCTGTTAACCCGCACCAACACATTGGCTCTCGCTCTGCCGGGCATTCCTGGCGTCAGTGTGGAGGGTGTCTGGTTGGACTCTTTCGCCGTACGTTATGCCGTCGGTCTCGAGCCGGTGAGTGAGCTATTCTTCACCATCTCTCCACCTTCTGCCGGTGGTGGGGTCCTGCCGGCCCTTATCCATCAGCTTTACCTGCCACTGGTCTTACGCGACGCCGGCACGGCGGGAACAGCCTGCACCATTGCTATGGCAGATGATGGGCCTTACCTTATCTACGATGTCACCGATCCGCTTCGCCCGATACGCCTGACGGATTTCCGGGTAGAGGGGAGGACCGTCACCGCGGGCATTCAGCCAGGGAGCGGCTCTTCTCGCTATATCATCGTTGCCGCAAGTGACATCCGCACTCCAGAGCGCATCCGTGCCCGCAACGACATTGGCGGTTTCCAGACAACTGGCGGGGGGCCCACAGGCGCTGAGTATCTCATCATAACTCACCCGACTTTCAGTGAAGCCGCGACCTGGCTGACGCGTCTGCGCCGTGACCAGGGCCTTGCCACCTTCATCGCTAACGTGTTGGGTGTTTATGATGTGTACGGCGACGGCCGGCCCGACCCTGAGGCCATACGCGCTTTCATAGCCGATGCTTACGCTACCTGGACACCCCGTCCCGTCTACGTGTTGCTCCTGGGCGACGGCACATTTGACCCCAGGCAATATCGGGCCGATACCCCGCCCACGTTTATTCCACCCTACCTGGCCTCTGTGGATCCATGGGCCGGAGAGACCGCTGCGGACAACCGTTACGCGTGTGTGGATGGCAATGATAACCTGCCCGATGTGCTTATCGGGCGGCTGCCGGTAAAAAGCGCCGTCGAGGCCCAGGAGACGGTGCGCAAGCTCATTGAATACGAGACCAACCCGTTCCCTGGCGGCTGGAACGCTTATGCCGTCCTGGTAGCCGATGATCAGGACAGCGCTGGCGACTTCCCCGCTTCCTCTGATAAGGCGGCTACTTACATCACTACCCCATTCACGGTCACCAGGCGCTACTGTTCTGGCTCCTCTCCCTCAGCCAGCGACTGTCCTCCTGCTGAGGCGGAGGCCTTGCACACCGCTATATTGAACGACTGGAACCGGGGAGCGCTGCTCGTCCAGTTCACCGGCCATGCCTCCTGGCATCAGTGGGCGGTGGAGCGTCTCTTCCATCTGGAGGATATTGCTGCCCTCTCCAACGGCCGGCGTTTACCGGTGGTGGTGGAGATGAGCTGCTTTACCAGCGCCTTCCACCGCCCAGAGCCGGTGCTGGACGAGGCACTGGTCACGTTAACGGATGGCGGAGCGCTGGCAACCTGGGGGCAGACCGGCCTGGGCATCGGCACGGGACACTCTTATCTCGCGGAGGGGTTTTTCAGGGCACTTTTCGCTCAAGGAGTGCTGACACCAGGCGAAGCAGCTATGGCAGGGAAAATGAACCTGGCTGCCAGTGGCCTGTACCCTGAGCTGCAGGATACTTTCACTCTGCTTGGGGATCCGGCCTCAAGGATCAACCGTACCATCGTGCCATGGGCGCAACAGACGTTTCTACCTTTCCTCTCGAAGTAATCGTCCCGGTCGGAACGTAAAAGGCCCTCAGGACGAATCCCGAGGGCCTCACCTGAATCAGCCGCCCAGTTCCCTAAGTCGCGCTTCCCACTTGGCGTACAGCTTTTGATAGGTGGCTTCACTGATTTCGCCGGCTGCCAGGCGCCTGTCGAGGTTATCGAGCGTGGCACGGATTTCGTCCGCCGTCATCGGGGTGGCGGGGGCGGACTGAGCAACGGATGGCTGCTGAGCAGTTTGTTGCATACTCTGTGTCATCATCTGCGCCATCGTCATGCCCATCCCTAAGCCAGCGCCCAGCCCCATACCGGCCCCGGCTCCGCCTGCGGGCTGCCTTGCTGCATCACGCATTGCCCGGGCAGCCTGGAATTGCATATAAGCCTGCATATTGCCGATAGCGCCCATCGCGGCGCGCTCATCAATGGCCTTAGCCGTCTCCTCGGTCGGCCCGATATACTCGACGTATACGGAGGTCAGATTTACGCCCCGGGCAGCGAACTCCTCGGCGGCCTTTGCGCGCACCCCCATAGTCACCTCTTCCGCCATCCCCGCCAGCTCGATAACTGATTTCTTGATTTCACCTACAATGTCAGTCAGCTTGGTCAGGATGATTGAACGGAAGAAGTTTTGTACATCAGAAGTACGGTAGATGCCCTGGGTACCGACGATTTTGTTGACGAATAGCTGTGGTTCGGTGACCTGGATTGCGTAGGTGCCACGCGCCTGTACCCTGGCCATCCCCAGTTCCGGGTCCTTGATTGTAATCGGGTCAGGGGTGCCCCACTTGAGATCATTAAATTCGCGCAGGCTTACGAAGTAGACCTCAGCTTTGAATGGGGACTGACCGGAGAAGGCCTTGCCTATGAGGTTAATCAAAAGCGGGATGTTGGCGGTGGTAATGGTGTGAGCGCCGGGGCCAAACACATCAAGTGCGCGGCCGTCTCTGAAGAAGACCGCTGCCTGACTGTCGCGCACAATCACCTGGGAACCAATACGAAAGTCACCGGAGCCACGTTCGGGGATCCGGCGCACGATCTCCATCCCACTCTCATCCACAAACTCGATGACATCGAACACTCTGGCCATTTACCTTACCTCCCGGATTCTTAGAGCCCATCCGAAAAACCGTACAAGCGGCATCCCTATGCCGCTTATACCGACGCATGGGGATGCGTCGGTTACGTTTTTCGGATAGGCACTTACTGGCTGCCCAGGATCACGTGTTCACGCTGATCGAAGGCATCATTTGCCTCGCGGCAGATTTCCTGGATGATATGCACTGCCTCGGCTATTCCCTCGCCGATTGAGATAGCTTCCCGCAGCCGCCCTGTAGCCGCATCCAGTCGTTCGACGTAGTCGAACAGAGCAGCATCGAAGTTATACATTCGTTCAAGATCATCCTGATTGATTCTGATGGCGTCGAAAAGCCCCGAGTAGCCATAGGTGGCAAAGCGCACCCTGTCAATAAACGTCTGGAGCCGGGTTACCGCGCTGCCCACATCGTCCACAAATTCGATCTTGCCGTGAGCGATAAGCTCATTCTGCGCCGTATCGAGCTTGCGGCGTTGTGCGGCCAACTTTTCTGCCAGCGTCTGGCGCAGCACCTGATCGGCCTTGCGGCGGTTCTGGCGCTCCTGATAGCCACTCCACCCCGGGATAACGTCGAGCAATTTCTCCAGGCCGGAGCGGCTCTCCTGTACTTTACCGTATGCATCTACCATATGATCCTCCCTGGAAGTTAATACTATCAGGCCGATTGAAATCGCCCTCTCTGGGCTCTCGCGCCGGTTGGGACGATCCACCGGATCGCCCCTCTGCCGACACTGCCCGGTGGTTACCTTCTGAAAAACTTTACGCAAGGGTACGGCAGCCGTTTGCGTATGAGTTCGAGAACATTATAGCACAAATACGCTGGAGAGAAAAAGCTCCGTTGGCAGGTGTTAGAAGCAGAAAGAAGCCACTCGTAACTGCCAGATATAGTAATCTCACACGGATATTTCCCTATATAGAGAGCCTTTCATAAATCAAAAATAGCGGTTGAATCCCTCAGCCATCTGGTGTAGAATTGGTGACAGGTAATCTGCATTCACACAGAATGGAGGAATTCCAATGCTTTTAGCAAAAATCGTCGCAAAATGCATCCCACATTTGCAGTGGGCACCAGAGCAAGACCTTGAGCAAACCTTCGCCTGGTTGAAGCGCTACTTCGGGCTGAAGGATTTCCAGGTGCAAGGGATTATCGCTGTCACCCGTTATGCCTTCCAGGTCCACATCGCTACGTTGGCCGTGGCTGTGATCGCTGCTCGCTACCAGCGACCAGAGCTGGCTACATCCCGGTCAAAGGTCCTGGCTTTCACGAGGTGAATTATGAAAGGCTCTCTCTTAAATGAATCGTATTGGCTTTAGCCGCAAACATAAGGCGCCGGCGTAAAAGCTTAAGTCGGGTTCTCCGACTGAAGCTCCCAGGCGTTATTTCAAATCAGACGCGTAAGCCTGTCGCGCTCTCAAAAGGGCATCGCTTTAAATGCGCAGCGCTCTCGTTATTCAACTCCCCGATGATGGCCTTCACACGCGACACGACCTCATCCTTTGGCAGGATACTCCGGTCGGTGCTGCGTCTAAGCTTCAATTCGACTCCTCCCGCGCCTAACGAGCGTTTGCTAACCGTCAACCTTACGGGCACGCCTATCAGATCGGCATCATTGAATTTGACACCTGCGCTTTCATCGCGGTCATCGTACAGTACCTCGATGCCGGCATCACACAGCCTGGCGTAGAGCTGTGCACCTACCTCTTCGCCTCCCTGCAATGTGACAAGGTGGACCTGATACGGCGCCACGCTGATTGGCCAGGACAATCCCATCTCATCGTGATGCTCCTCGGCTATGCAGGCCAGCAAACGGCCCACGCCGATGCTGTAGACGCCCATAACTACCGGTCTGAGTTGTCCGTCCCGGTCAAAAAACAGGCAGCCTACTGCCTCAGAGTAACCGGTACCCAGCTTTGAGATATTTCCTGTCACCACACCTCTTGAAGCACGCAGGGGAACACCACACTCGTTGCAGGCATGTCCCTCCCCAGCCGCAGCAATATCCGTGACCAGATCGGCCCGATAATCCCGACCGTAGTTCACGTTAACCAGATGGTATCCCTCCTCGTTCGCGCCGGCCACCAGGTTGGGTGAACTGGCAACCAGATCATCCACGACGATTATCGCGTCCCGGACGCCAATGGGAGAAGCATAACCGGGAATGGCACCGGCCTGTATGATCTCCTCATCGCGGGCCGGCCTGAGTGCACATGCCTTCAACGCATTGGCGAGCTTCGTCTCGTTCAACTCCATATCACCCCGCACAACGGCGAAGACAAGCCTTTCGTTGCTCATCTGCCCCACGCCAAACGTGGCCACTCTGAAGACGGCTTTGGCAGTGCGGGACGCGGGTATGGACAGGGAATCGGCCAGCTCTGCGATGGTGGTCACGCCCGGTGTAGCCACTTTTTCGATGGGCCTGGGTAGTTCATCCGGCGGCTGTGGCTTCCGGAACCTGGCTACCTGGCGATTGGCTATATATCCACATCCGCTGCATGTCAGCAGCGAGTCCTCACCGATAGGGGTCAGGTATATAAACTCGTGGGCCATTTGCTCATCCGTCATGCCGACATCGGATCTGACCGCGACAACCGGCAAACCACAGCGGTGGAAAATATTGTAATAGGCCTGGTAGTGAGCACGATACTGGCGATCAAGTCCCTCCCAGTCCGTATCGAGGCTGTAGCTATCCTTCATAGTGAACTCTCTGGGCCTGATCAGGCCAGCACGTGGGCGCGGGTCATCCATCCACCTGGTCTGAATGTGATATATGAGCCGGGGGAGTTGTTTATACGAGCGTATCTCGGTACGCACAAGGTTGGCTACCACCTCATCATAGCTCATCGTCAGTACCAGCTCCCTTTCGTTCCTGTCATAAAAGCGCCCTATCTCGCTACCGGGCTGATACAGGCATCGGCTTTCCTTCCCAATCCCGGCAGGGTGTACCACCGGCATGGTGATCTCCTGCCCGCCGATACGGTCCATCTCTTCGCGCAGAATGTTCTCGATCCTGTTCATGGAGCGCCGCGCCAAGTGCAGGTAGCTGAATATGCCGGCTCCCAGCGGGCGGATGAACCCGGCCTGGAGAAGCAGGCGATGGCTGGCGACCTGGGCATCCGCAGGCGGTTCACGCAAAGTCTGGCCAAACAATTGACTCAGGCGCATGGAGTGCTCCCTCTTAAACAATGATGGCCGGCACCATCCTCACACAAGTACGGTGCCGGCCACTACAGGCTACCCCAGGAACTACATCCTGGCTGTAGCACGGCCAATCTCGATACGTTTCCAGACCACGATCACCGCGACGGTGATGATGGCCGCCACGATGATCTCCGGCACGCCGTGGGTCACGCCGACCATCAGCGCTACCCCTGGGGCCATGTAGCCCCGTAACACGGCCATGCCAAGCACAAGGATCGTATTGGTAAGCGTGCCCACAGTGGCAGCAACGACCAGTGCCAGGTATTCATTGACTTTCTTCAGCCCCGCGTAAGCGAAGAAAGCGGTGACGCCGATGAAGATACGCGGCAAAATAGCCACCAGCGGGTCTTTAAACAATGGCACAGTGGCGTTTATGAAGCTGAAGATGCCAAAGATAGTGCCGACAAGGCCACCGACGATCCAGCCCTCCATAACCCCGCCGATGATTGCCGGCACGTGCATGATGGTGGCGTGGCCCGCAGCCGTGGGCACGGGGATGAAGCCCAGGCGTGTCCATCCCAACAAAATAGCTATGGCCGCCAGAACGCCAGAGAGAACGATCTTACGCACTGAAAAAATTTTCTCCTCCACGATTCTCCTTTCCTCCTTTCCTGGTTGTATTTTGGGTGTAATCGCACTTATTTACCTGGGATTGAATCCGGGATGTTCATAATTGGTTGACACTCTGAGTCAGGCGCCGGATGCCGCCCGATTGAAATCGGCCTCTTTGGGCGCTGCGCGCCGCGCGTCGGCCTGCGCCGACGCGCCGGTCGGCAGAGGCCGACCATTGGCCACAGTAGGGGCGCTGCGCGCTGCGCCCTGTTGGCATCAAGTTAAGCGACTCAAGCGGCCAGGGGCAGAGCGCCGCTCTGCCCCTGCCGGCGCGATTTCCAATCGCCTGCCCCAGAAACTACGCGCGAAGGTAACTTGTATACTGGACCTGAACCTTAAAAACCTCGAATAGCTTGCCAAGAGCCAGCAGGGGTGGTATGCTATTCAGCGCTGACTGTAGGGGCGAGGTATACCTGGCCCGTACACCTTCCTGGGCCTGCGGCCGATGGTCGGCCTTCGCCGGCCTTTATTTTGGGATGCCCGTGGAAGGGTGTCGGCAAAGGCCGACACCCGGCACGAAGTGTCCAGGCAGGACGATTTCAATCGGCTGAATAGTTCGCGCGAAGTTCAGTTATGTGTATATTAACTCGCGTGCAAACCTGATGCTATGATGCGAATTTCCCGGTCTGTTGGCTACAATTCAACGAGATTCGAGCGTAGATTGGGCGACTTTGCTCTCTGGTAGATGAGAGTAACTGCACCCTTGTATTTTTGTAAGCCTGCGCTGATCCGCCCGTTGCTATAGATCGCGGGCGGCGGGTATCCCTCCCAATGATTCCGCCTGGCGCACGGCCCGCATCACAGCCTGCGCCACAACTTCGACAGCGGCTGCACCGATGACGCTGGGATCGGCACCGCTGCCGCGTCTTGGCGGTTTGCCTGTCGCGAGAGCAAAGACAGTATCGCCATCGAGCATTGTGTGCACCGGCCTGATGACGCGTGCCAGGCCATCGTGGGCCATTTGAGCCACTTTGTTGACCCCCTCTTTAGTCAGGTAAGCATCCGTTGCAATCACAACAAGTGTGGTGTTGGCAAAGGACAAAACGGTCTGCCCCAGGTCACTCTGCATCTGTCTGAATGTATCGAGAAAGCCTCCCACCACTGGCCGGCGCGTCCCGGCGATGATCTCACCTGTGTCCGTGTCCACCACATCGCCAAAGGCGTTAACCACGGCGATAGCTCCCACCACATACCCTTTTCCTATCCGAATGCTGGAGGTACCCAGGCCAGATTTGGTGGCAAATTTCGGGCCGAGGAGTTTGCCCACCGTAGCTCCGGTGCCAGCTCCGACGCTCCCTTCGGCCACCTGCCCGGCGCTCGCCTCCTGGCAGGCCAGGTAACCGGCCTGGGCGTCGGGCCGGGCTTTGGGATCGCCTATGGTCAGGTCGAACAGCACCGCCGCAGGTACGATCGGCACCACTCCCACTCCCACATTAAAGCCGATGTGGCGCTCTTCCAGCCAGCGCATCACACCGCCTGCGGCATCCAGGCCAAAGGCACTGCCGCCGGTAAGCAGCACGGCATGTACTTCCTGCACCAGATTGACCGGACGCAACAGGTCCGTCTCGCGGGTGCCGGGTGCCGAACCCCTTACGTCCACCCCTCCCACAGCGCCACCCTCACAGAGCACTACGGTACACCCGGTAATGCCCGTTGTGTCGGTGTAATGGCCGACTTTAATTCCCTGAACATCGGTGATGGCATTGTGCATCTTGCCCCCTTCCATTCGTCACCGGGAGATGATGTGGCCTATAAATAGAACCCCGTTGTAAGGCCGTGGTTACAATGGGCAACCCCCTGTACTGTCAGCTCACTTCTGTCCCGTTGTCAGGGTAGATGACCGGGAAGCCAGGCTGGTCACTTCAGGTAGCCGATAGCGATCTCCTGCTCTCCATTCATTACAATTTCAAGATATCGCCCTTCAGAAACAGCGGCTACATCAATAACCCGCACGTAGGGGGCGTAGATCGCATCATCTGGCAACAGTGAAGCTATTATATTGGGCGATTCGTAGAGGAATTTTTCGTTGAGCATCGCCCCATCCTCTCCAAGCATAACCGGTAGTGGATAAATGCCGGTTTCCACCAGGTCCTGGAAGAAATGGGTGCCGTATGACGGCTCAGCCGTGCTACCCTCCTGCGCCAGGGAAATCTCGACCAACACCCTGGCGTTGTAAATATCGGCGTAAGTCACCTTGACCCCCAGCTCCGGGTTCGAGCTGCCCCACCGCCCGGGGCCCATAAGTATAAACGACTCACCCTCAAGTCTTTTGTTCAGCCGTCCGACCAGACGCCCCAGCTCGATGCGGGTGGTGTAATCGGGTATCCGGGCATACGCGAACGGGTCAACGTAAACGATGTAGCGCACCCCTGAGACTATCCCTTGCGGCACCAGTTTCGACGCTCGCAGGACAATGTCCCGGGCAGGGATGTTTGTGGGGATCTCCACCGCCGTCCACTCCTTGCTCACGAGGGGGCGGCACTGAAGCAGATTGACGGTAAAATCAGCCTCAGGATAGCGAGGGTGAATGTCCAGAGTGAACTCGATATCCACCGGACATTTGTAGTGCCGCTCCAGCTTCTTAAGAATGGTCTTCATTAAGGCAGCAAAGCGTCGGTCCTGTGTCAGGCGCTCGAAGGTGAGCACCAGACTGCGTGCATCACCCAGGTCCACGCGTGAGAGAGGTGTGACCAGATACCCCCCCTTGTCCACGGAGACCAGGTAGTGGAGCGCAGGGTAATCGCTGCCCAGCACCTGAGAGACAGGTAGCGTCTTAAAAGCATTTTCACTAAGGTCTATCAGGTCTACGAAGTACTGGGAATACTTACGTATCTGTCCTGCATCGGTTGCCGGACGCAAAGTGGGGTGGCTGAGCGCGATGATACGCGGATAGTCATTACCGGTCCGTTCCACAGCCCGTGTGCCAAGCCCCCACACCAGGCGCAGAAAGCCGTCCTCACGACGAATGCGGGGATTCCAGCGCAGCGGATTGCGGCTGTAGCCCACTCCTGCCACCATTGGGAAGAAGTAATCGCGATACTGAAAGCCCTGCACCTTTTGGATCAGTACCGCCATGCGTTCATCATAGTCCTCCAGCTTCACCTGTTTGCGATACAACAGGGCATCTGGCTTCAGCACGCTGGCGTATACCTGCTTGATGGCGTTTAACAGGCTCTCCAGGTTCTCTTCCTGTGTACCCTGGTTGGGGCAGAAGATGCTGTCGTACTTGCCCGCGAAAGCGGTACCAAAATTATCCTCCAGCAGGCTGGAAGAGCGCACGATCAACGGTGAGTTACCAACCTCCTCGAGCAGCGCTTTCAAACTCTGGACGATGTTTTCAGGGAAGCGCCCTTCCATATAAGCAGCCACGATGGCAGGGTATTCAGATTCGATCTCCTCGGCGGAACGGTACTTTTGATTCATGTACTGGGTAAGGCCGTTCAATGAGAGGAAATCGTAGAATACGTCAGCGCCGATAAAGTAGGAGTCAGGGATGCGCAGATGTGGGCGGACGTCTATCTCATCCTGTGTCCCGTCCTCGAGGTGAAGGATTTTCCAGGCCAGCAACAGGCCGGCCGCCTTGCCGCCGATTTTTCCCCGCCCGATGCGGCGCCGCCGAATCTCCTTCAGGTCCTGGATAGTAAATAGTTCTTTGGCCAGGCCAACGAAGTCGAGCCTGTCGCTTATCATGCCCTTGATGAGCACCACAATGATCTCCCGCAGGTGATGCTCCACCCTGGCACGCTTTTCCGGGGGCAGATTCTCGAACTCCTCACCTTGAGCGAACAACAGGTCCCAGGGCGCCAGTTCAGGGTTGAAGGTCAGCCGTGGAGTATCTGCCTGCGGGGGGACACGACCTGCCAGAAAGGATTGAATGATCTCCTTCAAGCGTTCGTGAGGCAGGTTGTAGGCGAAATAAAAGTCGGTGAGCTGGTCGCGTATGATCGCCAGCCGCTCGATCCAAACGGGAGCAGGTTCCTCTGCCAGTGGGTCTGTGATACCCTCGCGCTGCTGCGAAAGGGCAGCTTTTTCCTGGACCTCAGCCTCGAATGTCTCCATACTGATGATGCCTCTGGAGAACAGCTCCTGCCGCATCCGCTCTCTGATCTGGCGTGCCAGGATAGGGTACTGGGCCAGCTCAAGGTAGATGCCCAACACCTTGTGCTGATGTTGCACATCGTCTACGCTGGGTCTGCCGTTCATGCTCATAGTTTACCGTACAGGGTCAGGTAATATTGTTTGATAACATACCACAAAATGGATTAACAGACAAGTGATATTGTGGACAACTGAGGGCTTATCAGTGTGCTAATCTTGTTCGTTCTTAGAGCCTATCCGAAAAACCGTACAAGCGGCATCCCTATGCCGCTTATACCGACGCATAGGGATGCGTCGGTTACGTTTTTCGGATAGGTACTTAGTCGGGCACGAAGCGCCCAGTGGAGTGCTATTCCGGACACTCGTTGCTTCGCTTCGTGGTTCACTACGAGTATCTTTATCAGAGCATTGACAAGCCCTTTAGACAACTGCGAGCAGTTGTCCTACAAATCTTGAGCCACGCTCCCTGTGCAGTGCTGGTCACAACTCACGCCGGGTGCCCGCCAGATTTTGATCCAGCGGGCACGCCTGGCAAGCTCTAACTCTACGCTGCATGGCCCGTAACTTGTACTATTCAGCCCACCCATGCTGTGCCGGGCGGACCACAGTCCGCCCGGACCAGACTCTGCTGACACTGGCTACACTGAGACGCCCCCAGGTGGCTCAGGTGCCATCTGCTCCGCCGGACTGTGGTCCGGCGGGCGCAGGCTGAATAAATACCATTTAACCACGTGCTACCACGCTCAGGAAAAGTCCAAAATTCACCCGTGCGCAGTATAAAAGCTGAAGCAGCCGATGTGGCCCAGTGATCCGGCGCGGCGGCCTTTGTAGGGTGTCCGTCACTTTTTTGCGCGAGAAGAGAGCGAGAGCAGGCTATGGCTGGCCGTGGCGACGTCAGTTGTAGGGCAACTGCGAGCAGTTGCCCTACATTGTGGCCGGTCGTGCGGCGTCGGGCGTGGTCTGAAGACCGGCCCGAGCCAGCGGATGCAAAAATATGACGGGCACCCGCCTTTGTAGAGTGCGCCATGGGCATGGGCAGCACCTCGATCACCCAAAGGTTATAACGTTGGGCGATCTCCAGGAGCGAATCCATATTCACCATATGGCCGTAGAGATGAACGGGCAGGATGGCCTTCGTACGCGGCGTGATTTTAGCCTCGATCTGCGAGACGTCTATGTTGAAGGTGACCGGGTCCACGTCCACAAAGACCGGCGTCGCTCCGACGTAGAAAATGGCGAATACCGTAGCGATGTAGGTATTGGGCACGGTGATGACCCCGTCAACCCGATGCCCCAGGCAATCAGGGCAAGGTGGGGTGCCTCGGTACCGCTGCTGATACCCAGACAGTATTTCGTCTGGCAGAAAGCCGCGAATTCCTCCTCGAAAGCGCGGAGCTGAGGGCCCAACACGTATTTGCCAGTGGGCAATACCTCGGCGATAGCTGCCTGCACTTCGTCCTGGATGCGGAGGTACTGACGGGTGATATTCTCGACGGGAACGGTAATCTCTGCATTCATCGAAGTTCTACCTCCTGATCGCACAATTTACCTGCCCCAGGGCACGTGAGCCTGTCATTGGGGGGCCAGACCGCCAAGGCAGGAATCTGATATGCTGTCAGAAATCTGGTGTATAGTACGACAAGGACCCCAGATATAGGAGTTTCGCTCCGGTGTTGACGTCACATATGGTGGTCCGTCCTGGGATGGTTCATTTTCTTCGTGAATTACCTACCCGGCTGCCTTCCGCCGTGTGCCGATTGGAAATCGAGCTTATACGGGCGCCTGCGGCGCCGGGCGTCGGCCTGCGCCGATGCGGAAACAGCGGTCGGCGCAGGCCGACCGAAGGCCTGCGGCCCAAAGTGGGCAACTTCAGTCGCAGGGGTAGGCAGTTACCGTGAAATTGGTTTACATTTCGGGCTGACTCAAAAAATCGGCTGTCTGACGGTGAATGTAGAGGCGTAGTAGTGTTGCAGCGCACTGCGCCACTACTACTACCGTTGCCAATGGCAAGCCCGTGCCAACCGGCGCGTGGCACAGGCCGACGTGTGGCGCGAAGCGCCTGAACAGACCGATTCCAATCGGGCAGCGTCCAGCGCGTAACTCAAAGTGTCAAATTATGAACCATCCCACCTACCACAAAATTAAATCCATGGTATAATTTTTATTGTTACCGGCATAATGTAGCAGGAAGGTGTCGGGTACAGTATCCATACAGGAGTGGCTGGTGTTCAACCCCATTGATGCGTTCCTTGGGTTGTTTTCCCTGGACATAGGGATTGATCTGGGCACGGCGAACACGCTGGTTTATGTGCGTGGCAAGGGGATTGTGATAAACGAGCCCTCGTGGGTAGCGATTGATAAAAATACCCGCCGGGTTCTTGCCATTGGCGCAGAAGCCAAAGAGATGGTCGGGCGTACCCCTGCCAATATCGTTGCCATCCGCCCCTTGCGTGACGGGGTTATCTCTGAGTTCGACATCACCCAGGCGATGCTGGACTACTTTATCAGGCGCGCTCACAGCCAGTTGCTGCTGCCTTTCCCCCGCCCACGCGTTGTGGTGGGTATTCCCAGCGGCGTCACTGAGGTGGAGAAGCGAGCAGTCTACGACGCGGCTATCGCTGCAGGTGCAAGAGAGGCGTATCTGATTGAGGAGCCCATGGCAGCGGCCATTGGTGCCGGGCTGCCGGTCACCGAGGCGCGAGGAAGTATGGTTGTTGACATCGGTGGCGGTACAACCGAGGTAGGGGTTTTTGCGCTGGGGGGGATTGTCGTCAGCCGTTCGGTACGTGTCGCTGGCGATGAGATGGATGAGGACATCATCCAGTACGCCCGTCAGAAGTATAATTTGTTCATAGGCGAGCGCATGGCCGAGCAGGTCAAGATCACGATCGGCTCTGCCTATCCGCTGCAACAAGAATTGACCATGACCGTGCGCGGGCGCAACCTGGTCACCGGCCTGCCGGAGGAGATTGAGATCAGCAGTATCGAGGTTCGTGAGGCACTGAGCGGTTCGTTAAACATCATCCTGGACGTGATTCACGATACGCTGGAGGAGACACCGCCCGAGGTCGTGGCCGATCTGCTTGAGACCGGTATCTGCCTGACCGGCGGCGGCGCCCAATTGAAGGGACTGGATGAACGGGTCAGTGATGAGACCAACATGCGTGCCTGGGTGGCTCAAGACGCGATGACTTGTGTGGCCCGCGGGGCTGGTAAGGTACTGGAGTCATTGGACGAACTGCGAGAGATCCTTGTGAGCACCGACGACCGCCGTCCCAGGCGTTCCGAGTTCTGACGGATGGTCTGGGACACTCTCCTTTCCTGTGGTGAGGCAAAACCTGGTGGTGATGCATGAGGGAATCGCCCTCGCGTTCCTGGCTTCCCCTGGTGCTTTCTGTCCTCAGCCTGTTATTGATTGTGTCCAGCGAAGCTGGATTACTGTCCCCTTTTGAGGGCGTTTTCCACTACCTCTCCGATCCCCTGCAGCGCTTCTTCGCGGGCTTTGTTGCAGGTATTGGCAATATGTTCAGCACGGTGCGCAATGTACGCGCGTTACAGGCACGCGTGGAGGAATTACAGAGGCAGGTTGACGCTTTAGAAGCTGAGAACATCCAGCTCCGGGAGATCAAGGCCGAGGTAGAAACACTCCGGGCACAGTTGAACTTCGTGGACGAGTTCCCCATTCTGGCTTATCTCGGCGCCGACGTGGTGGACCGGGCGGCCTGCACCACATACCCTTGCGGAGAGGTGATCGGTTTTGAGCCTAATCCCTATCTCCGCTATGTGACGATTAACGTAGGGGCACGGCAGGGAGTGAAGGTGGGGATGCCTGTGGTCAGTGGGGGGCCCAGACTGGTTGGCCGTGTGGCTGAGGTGTTCCAACGCACAGCCAGGGTACAGCTTATCACCGATCGCGAAAGCGCTGTGGCAGCGTTCCTGCAGAATGCGCGCACTACCGGCCTGGTGGTGGGACAGCCGGACGGCTCACTGCTTATCCAGTATATACCCCAGGATCAGCCGATCAGTGTCGGCGATATTGTACTGACCTCGGGCCTGGGCGGCACTTTGCCGAAGGGCCTGATCATCGGTCAGGTGGCCGAAGTGTTGCAGATGGATTACGCATCTTCACAGGCCGCGATCCTGCGCCCGGCGCTTGACTTTTCGCGCCTGGAGCAGGTTCTGGTGATCACGGCCTACGAGCAGATGCCTCCAGAAGGTGAGCTTCCTGCCGGGCCCTCAGGCGGGGGGCAATGAAGTGATCAGGCGGGGAGGTGAGCCATGCTTTTATCACTGGCGATCCCGCTGCTGGCCTGTGTGACGCTGACACAGAACGTGGTGCTGACCCGCGTGAGTTTGTGGGGTGCACGGCCTGAGCTGCTGCTCCTGGTGGTATTGATGTGGTCAGTTGTGCGCGGCGTGGATGAGGGGGTGTTGTGGGCATTCCTGGGAGGGTTGATGATGGAACTGTTCTCCGGCGGACCTCTGGGCGCCATCACACTGGCGTTGGTGGTGGCTTCCTTCCTGAGTGGCCGGGTGCTGAGGGTAGACCTGGGTTCGCCGGTTGCAGGGGTGATGCTGTCCACTCTCCTGGCCGTTTCGAGTTACCACCTGGTGCTGTTGCTCGTGCTGGCCTGGACCGGCTACCCTGTAGACTGGCTTGATGCGCTGTTCCGGGTTGCCTGGCCCTCGGTCCTGCTTAATGCCGTACTGGCGCCGTTTGTATACCGCTTGATGCGTTGGCTGGAACGCAGGACAAGGCGAGAGAGGTTCACCCTGTGATACCACGAAATCTTGAACCACGTCAGAGTCCTTACGCCCTCCCTCCCGCGCGGGGAAGGTGGGAAGAGCGCTGGGAGTTGCTGAGGAACTCTCCCCGCGTGATCTTACTTGGCCTGCTGATACTGGGTGTATTCGGTGTGCTCGCCCTGCGCGTGTGGCGGTTTCAGGTTGTGGAGGGGCCTTACTACAGTGCCCGGGCAGTGCAACAGAGTACTCGCCTCGTCACCATTGCCGCACCCAGGGGCATTATATACGATGCCAGCGGCACCCCGCTGGTACGCAACATCCCCAGCTTTAATGTCCTCCTGATTCCGGCATACCTGCCCGAGGATCGGACATCTGCAGAGGATGTGCTCATCAGGCTTGCCTGGCTCCTTGATATGCCCTATGCTACCTCGAGCAAAAGTCCTTCTGGAGGAGCACCGCAACCGGGTCTTCGGGAAATGGTAGAAGGAGTCGGCTTCGCATCATACCGTCCTCTGGTCGTCAGGCGAGGTGTGGACAGGGAGACCGCGTTCCTGATCGCGCAGCAATCCCTTCTCTTGCCCGGCGTCTCGATTGAGGTTGAGTCCGTGCGCAACTACCCTTACGGCCCCCTGGTCGCTCAGATATTGGGGTATCTGTTGCCCGTACCTGAGGGCAATGACGAGTATTACCGCGCACTGGGATACGATCCCGCTACTGACCGCCTTGGTGTGGCCGGAATTGAGGCTACCTTCGAGAATGTGCTGCGAGGGCAAAAGGGGCAGCAGATCGTCGAGGAAGATGTGATGGGGAGAACCGTCCGTGTGGTGAAAGAGCTGGCTGCCCCTGTGCCAGGGAACAGTGTCCACCTGACGCTTGATCTCGAGTTACAGACATTCGTTGAGGAAGCGCTGAAGCGGGGCATGGAGCGGGCAAAAAATTCTCCACGTGGGGTGGCCATCGTGATGCGCCCCCGCACCGGCGAGATCCTGGCTATGGTCAGCCTCCCGACGTATGACAACAACCTCTTCACCCCTGGTGTCTCCCCGCTGGAGCTGGAGCGCGAGCTTGGGCGTATGTATGCGGATCCGCATCGCCCCATGCTCAACCACGCCTTATCCGATCAACTCCCCCCTGGCTCGGTATTCAAGCTGGTGGTGGCATCGGCTGCGCTTCAGGAGGGGGTGCTCACCCCTTATACGCACCTTTCATGTCCGGGCACGATTGTCATAGCTAACAAATATTTCCCTAACGACCCGGGGCGTGCCCAGGAGTTCCACTGCTGGAAACGCACCGGCCACGGCTCCCTCGACGTGATTGGGGCGATTGCCCATTCGTGCGATGTGTTTTTCTATAAGACCGGGGGCGGGTTTGAGGAAGCCGGCTTCGAGGGGCTGGGGGTGAGCCGCATTGCCAGGTACGCCCGTTTCTTCGGATTGGGGGAACAGACCGGAGTGGAACTGCCGGCCGAAGCCGCGGGGATCGTACCCACAGCGGACTGGAAAAGATTGACTTTCAGCGAGTCCTGGTCCACCGGCGACACGTACAACCTCTCCATTGGGCAGGGTTTCCTCACCGTCACTCCGTTGCAGTTACTCAACGCTGTCAATGCCATCGCTAACGGCGGCACTCTTTACCGCCCACGCATTGTGCATCACATCACTGATGCGGCAGGAAACGTGATCCAGCCCTTCGAGCCGCAGATCATTCGCACCCTGCCCATCAGCGCAGAATACCTGGCGCTGGTCAGGGAGGGTATGCACGGTGCGGTTGAGTATGGCACCGCCTATCGCACGAAGATCGAAAGGATATACGTCGCCGGCAAGACGGGCACGGCCCAGTTCTGCGACGATATTATGTGCGGCACACCCGGCAAGTACGATCAGCCAGAGCATGCCTGGTTCGTCGCTTACGCCATGCCTGAGGGTGCACAGGAACCGGAGGTCTCTGTTGTGGTCTTTCTTTACAACGGCGGAGAGGGTTCAACCATGGCGGTGCCGGTGGCTCATGAGATACTTAAACACTACTTTGGCCTGGAATAGGCCGAAGAGACGGCTGGAAGCAGTGGTGAGGCCGCACCCTGAACTCCTGTACCGGGCTGGCGCGTGTGTGGCAGGGGCTGTCTGGGGACTGGCTCTTGCCCGCCTGATAGCCGAGGCGGGATTTTGCGCTCCACTCTACTCTTCAGCCCTGGCGGTCGTCGCGCTCGCATGTGGATGTGGGGTGGTCGGGGTTACTGCACCTAACATTGCCCCAATCGCGACCACTGTTCCCCTCCTCCTCTACGTCGTGGGCATCGTTACCGGCCCCGTGGCGGGCGGCGTTCTGCTGGCCGGAGAGGCCTTGCTCAGCCTGCTGTTCAGCCTGGAGGAGCGGACAGGTAATGCTCCTCTCGGCCCCTTTCACTCCGGATGGCGGACACGGGCGCTGAAATGGCTGGCTCCGCTCTCACTCAGCCTGGTAGCGCTGGGATTGTACCTGCGTACCATGCTCCCCTCGGTAGGTCAGGCGGACACTTTCGAGTTCCAGGTGGTGGTACCCCGTCTGGCCATCGCTCACCCGCCTGGTTACCCTCTTTATGTCCTGCTGGGTAAACTGTTCACGCTTTTGCCGCTGGGCAATGTGGCCTGGCGTGTCAACCTGGCTTCGGCCGTTTTCGCTACGGGTGCAGCACTTGTATTGTACGGGCTTGTGGCCCGTCTTGAGTGGTGGGCGCCAGCCCTTTTGGCCGCTACGACGCTGGCATTTTCTGCCACCTTCTGGTCGCAGGCTGTGGTCGCCGAAGTGTACACGTTACACACGCTTCTGGTAGCAATTGCCCTCTGGCTGATGCTGTTCCCCTGGGAAGGCGCGGACCGTCCCCCATCATTGCGCTGGAAAGTGCTTGCATTTGTCCTGGGTTCAGGTCTGGCCCATCATCTGACAATGGCCCTGCTGCTCCCGACAGCAATACTGGCTCTGATGTGGGAGCGTCCTCGCATGCGCGCCCGTGACTGGCCTGGCATAGGGGGGCTTTTCCTTCTGGGGCTTTCGCTTTATCTCTTCATTCCGCTGCGCTGGCCGGCGCTAAACGGCCGCTGGATGACGGCCGGCGAGTTCTTTTCCCATATCACCGGCAGCCAGTTTCACGGGGCGTTGCAAACCGGAGGATGGCGCGACCCGGCCCGTTGGGAGATCGTCTGGCGTGTCCTGAGCGAGCATTTCGGCAACGCAGGGCTTTTGCTGGCTGCAGCCGGTCTGATTTGCCTGGCACTGAGATACAGGCGCGCGCTGATGTTGACCGGCGTTACCTTCGCGGCTTTTGTCTTCTATGGCCTCTCGTACAACGTCCCTGACATTGCCGTCTTCATGTTGCCCGCCCATCTGTTGCTGGCACTATGGATCGGGTCGGGTATCGCCTTTCTGACAAGCCTTGTCTCCCGCTGCCGGATCGAGTGTGGCAGGTATCTCCTGGCCATTGTCGCATTGCTCCCTCTCAGCCGCGTGTGGTTGAATTTTCCCCTGGTAGACCGGAGCCGGGATGAGGAAGGTTATCACTGGGGACGCCATGTGATGAGCCTGCCGCTGGAACAGCACAGTGCGGTGCTGGCCGATGTGGAGAAATTTGCACCATTATATTATTTGCAGCAGATCGAAGGGATGCGACCAGACCTGGACCTGGTACTCCTGGGAAGCGAAGAGCTGTATTATGGAGAGATGCACCGCCGGCTTGAGGCCGGTCAGACAGTCTATCTGGCGCGCTACCTGCCCAATCTGGCCGGGCTGTACCTGCGGTCGGTGGGGCCGCTTGTAGAGGTCAGCCAGCGTGCTTTCGACACCACGGTTGCAGGCCAGGGCACCCTGTTCGGCACAAAGATTCGGCTGTTAGACACCCGGCTGGACAGGGATGTAGCGGGGAGAAAGCTTTACCATCTGACGCTCTACTGGCTGGCCGATGATCACATAGATGAGGACCTGGTGGTCCGTCTGCGGCTGGTGAACAGGGAGGGCAATGTGGTCTGGGCAGTTGACGGCGAGCGCCCTGTGGGAGGGCTGTACCCGACCAATGCCTGGCCCGCGGGTATTGTCCTGTCCGACTATCACGAGGTGGCACCACCTGCGTGGGTGCAGCCCGGCGAGTATCGCCTGGAGGTAGGGCTGTTCCCACGCTTCGGGGGGAGAGGCCTGAGCGTAGAGGGCAGGCCATCATCCTGGCTGCGTGTAGGTATACTAAAGGTGACGGAGCCATCTGCACCCCTGCCTCCGCTCCCTTACCAGGTGCGTTATGCCTTCACTGATGGGACATGGCTGAGCGGCTACCATCTTCCCGGCGAGGTCCCAGCCGGTACATCCATCGCAGTAGAGCTTTCGTGGCACACATCCGACGAGGGAAAAGATCGGGGGAGGACTGTACGGTTAAGTTGGGTTGATGCAGAAGGTCGGGAGAGCGGTTTCTTCCTCTTCCCCGTAGCCGGTCCGAGCACGCGCAGTCGCCACGAATTGCCCGCTCCGGAGATTCCAGGCGACTACCGGTTGCACATCGGTCTGGTTGGGGAAAAGGTGCGTTGTACATGGCTTGCGTCACCGCTGCCGGATTGCCCGCTTGCCGGGGTCAAAGTCCTCCCATCTAAGGACGGGCTGGCCAACTTCGCGGGGTTGATCCTGCTCCTTGATGGTGAGGTTAGCCGTCTGCACGCACGCCCTGGGGATACGATCCCGGTGACACTGCGCTGGCGCGGGATGAGTGCGATGTCTGAGAATTACACTCTGTCCGTCCAGTTGATCGGGCCAGACGGACGGCTTTACGGACAGGTGGATATGTGGCCGGTAGCCGGCACGTTCCCCACCAGCCGGTGGGAGCCTGGCCAGGTAGTGCGTGATGCCTGGGAAGTGCGGTTGGACCCTGCTGCGCCGCCGGGCGAGTACAGGATCGAGGTCGCATGGTACCTTCTGAAGACAATGCAGCGGCTGCCGCTCCTGGACGAGCATGGCCAGCAGTGGGGTGACTCTTTCGCTATCGGCAGGTTTGTGGTCGAGAAGTGACCAGCAGATGGATGGCATGGCCGGTTATCAGCACCGGTCTTCTGACATTAACCTTGCAAGGAGAAGATAGTGAAGGAAACGACGATCCATCTACACTCCAGTTTTCGCATCGGCCAGGTAGACCCGCGCATCTTTGGCGGCTTTCTGGAGCACCTGGGCCGCGCCGTGTACGAAGGCGTCTACGACCCGAAGAGCAAACATGCCGACGCCGACGGCTTCCGCAGCGACGTCTTGGAAGCACTGGCGCGGCTGCAGATGACAGCGATGCGCTACCCCGGCGGCAATTTCGCCTCCGGCTACCACTGGATGGATGGCGTTGGCCCGCGCGAAAGCCGCCCCACCGTGCGCGATTTGGCCTGGCAATCCCTCGAACCCAATCACTTCGGCACCGACGAGTACATCAAACTCTGCCGCAAGATGGGCTGGACGCCGATGATCACCGTCAACCTGGGCACAGGCACGCCGGAAGAGGCGCGCAACTGGGTCGAATACTGCAACTGTCCCGCCGGGACCAAATATGCGGACATGCGCGCCGCCAACGGCAGCCCTGAGCCACACGCGGTCAAACTATGGTGCCTGGGCAACGAGATGGACGGCCCCTGGCAGTTGGGTCACGTCCCCGCCGACCAATACGCCATCCGCGCCCAGCAGGCGGCAAAGATGATGAAGGATGTGGACAGGTCCATTGAACTGATCGCCTGTGGCTCGTGTACCACAGGCCTGCCCACGTACATGGAATGGGATCGCGTGGTGCTCGAGTACATCGGCGACCTGGCCGATTATGTCAGCCTGCACCGCTACGTGGGGAACCGCGAGAACGATACGCCCGACTATCTCGCCATTACCAACTCGATAGACCGACAGATCGAGGAGATGGACGCCGTCTGCCGCTTTGTCCAGGCCAGGCGCAAGAGCAACAAGCGTGCTTACCTGTGCTTCGACGAGTGGAACGTCTGGTACAAGAATATGCAGATGGACGGCGAGGGCAAGTTTGCGCCGCACCTGATCGAGGAGGTGTACAACCTGGAGGATGCGCTCGTCGTAGCGGGGTTCCTCAACAGTTTCATCCGCCACGCTAATGTAGTCAAGATCGCCAACCTGGCCCAGATCGTCAACGTCATCGCCCCCATCCTCACGCGTGGCGACGATTTGTTGATCCAGTCTATATTCTATCCATTCGAAATGTACTCCAAACGACGGCAGGGTATTGCGCTGCAAACGGTTGTTGACGGCCCGGCCTACATAGGCAAGACGAACGGCAGGGTGTGCTACGTTGACGCCAGCGCGATCCTGGGCGAGGGCTTCTTACATGTCTTTGTGACCAACCGCAGCCTGGACGAGGCTGCGACCGTCCACATCGCCCTTGCCGACCGCGCCATTGCCGGCCTGGATAGCGCCGAAGTGCTCACCGGCCCCGCCCCCAAGGCGGCAAACTCGTTCGAGCAACCCGATGTGGTTCGGGCACAGCCTTTCACAGATGCGCAGGTCAAACATGGACGGGCAACGGTGCAGTTACCGCCGCTCTCCGTCACGGCGTTCACGTTTCGCTTGTGAAGTGACGCACACCGCAACCGTTCGGCACTGACCGGGGCGAGGCAAGCCTCGCCCCGGCCCTTTTGAGATTCCAGCAATAACGAGGGGCCGGTCGCCTTACAGCTGTGATTGTTCAACTGTCGGTAAAATTGGTGTATAATTAGGGGACAAAGCCAATGAATTTCAAATAAGGGGGTCAAATCAGGAGCTTTCAGCCGTATTTTCCGCCTTAACTCAACTCCCGGGCGTTATCAGGTAAGGTTTGGCATTGATTTCTGGAGGGAGAGATAGGGGTAGGTAGGGGTACCTACCCCTACCTTTTCAAGCTGCCCAAAGTGGAACCCGCGGTTTTCCAGCCTCCGAAGGTTTGTCCTCATCCAGGATGTAATGGAAGGCATTTCAAACTGCTCCAGGAAGTGCCCAAGCCTTTGCGGGACACCCGGTACAGCGAAGTGCGGGCGCGGCGGTATCGCTGTCTCAGTTGCGGTTGCACCTTTCGCGTCTATCCGGCCGGTGTGTCACAGGAGCAATTTTCTCAACGAGTGAAGGGCTTGGCAGTGGCACTTTACCTGTTGGGGCTGAGTTACGGGGCCGTATCTTTGCTGCTGGAAGCGTTGGGGGTTTTTATGAG